>Ga0105046_10016373_pt1 | contig 11384 bp, 6 predicted proteins | sample MAT03_FD_78385 | JGI IMG/M metagenome (GOLD analysis project Ga0105046, IMG submission 78385) | Freshwater microbial communities from Lake Fryxell liftoff mats and glacier meltwater in Antarctica - MAT-03 (megahit assembly) | ecosystem: Environmental > Aquatic > Freshwater > Ice > Liftoff...
GGACGATGAGGATCGGTGCTGCCGTGCCAATAAAAGAACGCCCCACCTTCTTTGTGCGTGGAGAGGAAAAGCTTGAAATGACTCGCCGGTGTTTGTTCTGATTTCTTTCCTTCGCGTTTTTCCGAGGCCAGGGCAAAATCTCTTGGCGAGCCAGCCGCGTTCACGGCTCTGCCAGGTCCCCATACCTTCCCTTGGCTGCCGGTGTGTACTCCCGCGTTTCGCAGAAGCTCACTAAATGTCGGCAGCTCGGCTGGGAAGTGGTTCTGATGATTAGCCGCCTGTCCGTTTTGCCATGGATTACGTCCGGTCAAAATCGCGGCACGACACGGCGCGCATTTGGACGTCGGCACGTACGCATTGTCAAACACCAATCCTTCGCGGGCAAGGCGATCAATGTTAGGTGTCTTGATCCAATCCGTTTGATAAACTTCGCCAAAGTTCCGCGAAGCATCATCCGCAATGATGAACAGAATATTAGGAGCCTGCTGGGCGTTCACGTTCGACGAGAACATCGCAATCGAAACAACGAAACTGATAAGGAATCGATTTTGAGCCACTGTCATTTTTGAACTCACTCATCGTTGAGGTCAGTGATTGAACGAAAACTCTGTACTCGCAAGGACGCTCCAATACGTGTCTTCGATCGAGACGCGACGTTCATCGCCATACTCGGCCATTACCTGGAGTAACTTTGAACGCTCATCATCGGTGGGCTTGCGGGCTAGCGCTGAGAGGAACAAATGGTCGAGGACTTCATCGTTTGTTTTCCCCGCTTCGATCAGACGGGCAATCGCGTTTCCGTCCTCGGAAAGCTTCGGATTGATCGTTTCGCCATTGGACAAGTGCAAAACTTGAACCATGCTCGGCTCCGAGCTTCGTTCGCATTCACAAGTGATCTCGCGAGGATTGCGACCAAAAGTTTTCAAAAAATAAGACTCGACAGCGGAATCATACAACTCGATAGCTCGCGTCCCTTTGGGGTAAAGCTTCGTATCTTGAAAGTCCGCTCCAGGGAACGCGATTCGAGTGAACGAGGTCGAAGTCGCAACGACTTGATCGATTGAATCAAGCAATACCTCGGCAATCATTCGGCGTGGGTAATAGCGACTTAGATACTTGGTTTCATCGATATTCTCAGGCAACGGGGTGCTACTTCGACCGTAAGTTTCGCTCTCCAAAATCGCTCGCATCAATTGCTTTAAGTCATAGCGGTTCTCGATTAAGTGATTCGAAGCAGCGGCAAGCAGCGGCTCGTTCGATGCGGGATTGCTTAATCGCAGATCGTCGACCATTTCGACCAAGCCGCGCCCAAAGAAGTTTGCCCAAACGCGATTGGTGATCGACTTCGCGAAGTACGGATTCTTGGGATCTGTCATCCAAGCCGCAATGACTTCCCGACGATCGCGCGGGTCATCAAACGCGATCGGGTCCTCATCAAGGGGTGCCGGCGGTTGAGGCTTTCCACTCTTGGGCTGAAGCAATTCGCCATCCGTGGAAACGTACACGGTTCGTATGCCGTCGCCGTTTCTCGGCTCCCCGCCCCAACCCTTCGCACGCACTCTCGAAAACAAGTTTGCCATGGCGTAATATTGATCATTGGTCCACTTTTCAAGCGGATGGTTGTGGCATTTTGCACAGCCAATCGACAGCCCCATGAACGCTTGGCTGGCGTTTTCTGTCATCTCTTCGGGCGTTTGATGAATCGCATAAAAGTTGGTCGCGCCTTGCTCGTCACTGGTGCCCTTTGCCGTCAAAATATCGCGAACGAATTGGTCCCAGGGTTTATTTTCGCGTACGGAGTTTCGAATCCATTTATAATACGCATCCACGCCGACCGGTCTCAACTTCGTTCCGTTGACCAACAGCAGATCGCTCCACTTATAGGACCAGTAGGCGACGAAGTCTTCGCTGGCAAGCAATCGATCAACTAGCCTCGTCTTCTTGTCAAAACCAGAATCATTCAAGAACGACATGGTTTCGTCGCGTGTCGGTAATCGACCAATCGTATCGATCGTGGCTCGGCGAATGAAAGTCGCGTCATCGGCCGGTGGTGAAGGTCGCAGATGAAGTGTTTGCAACTGCTCAAGATTCAAATCGTCAATAAAGTTTCGACGCGGTGACGTCCTGAATACATCGATGGGGACATCGTAGGAAAATGGTACCACCATCCGTGACAATGCAACTTGGGAATTGAACCATACCAATACCGCACCTTCGCCCGCGCCCCGGACGCTGACTTCGCCGAACTCATTGACGCTTGCAACCGCTTCATCGGTTGCAGTGAATTTTGCCCAGTGCGTGACATCGACAACACTGCCATCGTTGTAGTGAGCGTTGACCAAAACTTGAGAAAGATTGCCGGGTTGCAAGATCGCGTTCTCAGGGATAACGCTGATATGGGTCAAACGCGAGTCCGATTCCTTGGGGCCTGCAGCACCATCGGCTATCCACTTTGCGATGATCTGATAGTCGCGAGAGTCCGTGGAAAGTCGCAGGCCGCCTTTGTGGGGCAGTGCACCGGTCGGTTTCGCCAGTAACAAACTTTTGCCCGGAGCAGCGATCTCAATTCGACGTCCGCGAAGCTCGCGAGCGATAACATGAAAGTCTGCGTCGCAATCATATCCACGCAGGGACAATTTGAACCCACCTTTACCCGCTAACGCTCCATGGCAGGCTCCCATATTGCAACCTTGCCTGGCAAGAATCGACTGGACATCGTTGCGAAAGCTGGTTGGCCGATGATCGTCCGCGCCCTCGACATTCACCATTGAACTCGTCGTTCGACCATCCGAAAGTTTTACTGAGATCGTTGCCTTGCCATTCCCCATGCCGACGACCTGCTGGCCGTCGATATGGGCAATCTTGGGATCGGACGACGACAGCTCCAATCCAGTATCTTTGATCGACGTAGAGGGAAGATTGTCACGCACCTCAACGATCGAAAGCAGTTGTCGGGAACCGGGTCCGTGAAGCGAAAACTCATTCGGCAGAATTGCGATCGCTCCCGGTTCGCCTGCGACAGTACTCGACGCAACGAGTGCCAGGCAAAGCGAAATCGTGATTTTTAAGGAATAACGACAAGAATTCATCTGCGTCCCTTGTGGATGCTGTGAGTACGCAATTTCAGAGGTGAGAACTCCCATTGTAACTGGCTTCGTTTGAAAAGGGGTCAGGGTGCGGTGGGATAAACCGGGATGGCCCCAAGAAAGTCTGGCCATTCGCGCCATGACAAGTAGCAGCTCGGACAGCAAAACCACCAGCGAGGGGCGATCCCATCAGTCGCGTGGTGACGTCGCACTGGTTTTCGCCAGTAAATCATTTTTCTTGTTCATCACAGCCTCCATCGTTGCCGTCCGAGCCCTTTCCAGAGATGTGAGGCCCTCGGCGAAACCGACTAAATCGATCTTCCATGAAGCCCGTGCGTTTTGAAGTGGTTGGCTTTCATCGGAACGTGATTCGTTAAACACTAAACCGGTCGCCAAGTCCATTGCTGCTTGTTTTTCTCTGGCGAGCTTGACCAGATTCTCATATCCGAAATTGCCCAAGTCGGTGATGCCCTCGCTCGCTTGCAACCAATTCCACTGCCTCGTTTTGGGAACGTCGACATGCGTGCGGCTGTAAGTAAAATCGACAAACTCTACTTGACTTGAAAGCCAGCCCGGTTTGGAAAGTTGCTCGAGAGTGCCTACCCGTTCTGCCTCAATGACGCTCCGCCAGCGCGATGGAAGGTCCAACGGAATCAGAATGGACTGCTGAAGCGTTTCAAGTCTTTCGACTGTCCATAGATCGGACTCAAGGGAATGAGTGATATGCGAATACACTCGCTCTAACGCAAATTGCCGACGCCACTCGGCAGAGATCGATTTTTTCCAATCGAACATCTGCAACACGGCAAACTCGAGCTGGATGGCGCGGATGGCTCGATCCCAATCGCTAACATGAATCGCATAATCGAACTCGCGAATCAACGCGATATTCAAATCACCCAAGTGAAACATGGCGTTGGTAAACCCATCGCCGTTGATCTGAACCGGTTGCCAAACCGGCTTCGCTTCAATCGTGTTCGCGCCCGGAACAACCACCCTTGGTACCTCAGTTGCATTGACGCGGTCGCTTACCAAAAGCGATTCCAACTTGTCAATCAACGGCTTGGCTTGCGACAGGTAGGCTTCATACAGTGGCTCCTCTTGCCAAACGCCACCCGTTGGTACAAGCGGAGTGTTCTCACCCGGGTCAGAAGTCCAAAACGAAGCGTCGACGGCACCATTCTCTAGTGCCGAAAACTCGAGCATCAATCGCTTAAAAGGGACCGATTTCTCCTGTGAAGTGGAGCGAAAGAAGGACTCCAGCATCGCTTGCCTTGTGATGGGACTGCCACTCGCCGCATCGGACGCGATCACTCGCGGGATGCGATAGCCGGATGCCACGAAATTCCAACCACGGCCAATGAGCTGGATTGACAATATCGCGATGGGAAATAACCAGATCCACCATCGAAGATAATTCCGCTGCAAACGGTTGTTCCGGTCTAAGTTGGTCGACGGAGTCATTGTGATTTAGCCTCTTTGAGCAACCTCGCGGCGACCTTTTCCCAACCGGCTCCCCACTGGGTTGCGGGAACCTTTGTCGAGACGATCGGAGCGCCGGCGAGTCGATCAAGATCATCGATCCGGAAATACGGTCCGTTCGACCCCAAGCCATAAAACATCTGGTCTTCTTTGGTCGCTTCGGTGAGAAATTCGGCAGGAAATGGTACTTCCGTATGCATCGAGCGATCAATGTAGTCGAGCAACGTTTCAACGACCGGTTCGGGGTTGCGAACCCATTCATACGCTGATGGTGACGCTTCGCGAATGTCCATCAAGTTGCCAAACTGCTGGGGCGTGATATGGTCACGATAGGTTACCAGTAACGCTTTCCGTCGAGATTGCCAGCGTGCCGCGCTGTCGCTTAGTTGTTCCAGGATTGACACTCTTAATGTCTCGTCGAGCCATTCGGCGGACTCATTATTTGATAACTCCGAAAGCCAAATGATTTCGATCGCGTCTGCCATCTCTTGATCCATCATCCGCGTACTTAGCCGAAGTCCCGCGATCAGTCGCTGTCCCATCTCCATCCACTTTTGATACTCCTGAAGTGCTTCGTCTGAGTCTGCATCATTTGGTTTCGAAATTGCCGATGCGGTGGCCTGGTGAACGCGACCCAACCACCAAATCAGTTGCCCATGGAGCCAGCGGTCAACCCATATCGCCGTTTTGCCATCACCGACTTGACGGTCCAATGCAATGAAAAAATCATCTCGACGTTGACGTTGCTTTTCTGGCGAAAAGTTATCGAGACGCTCCTGAACACTCTCCTTGTCCTTGACCTCGGCGAGACCACTCGGTGGAGAGACTTCAACACGCCTTATACTGCTTTCTGTTGCCGGATAGGCCGTAGCGGCAAGAAGAAGCTTCCCTTTCGCCTCCAGGTTGTTGGGATCGCGACTCACCAACCTGCCGGTGAACACGAGCGCGGTATCCGTGGCCAGTTTTGTCGATAGACAACCGACGCCCCAGATCACGATCGAAATCACGGCAAACAAGGCGTGATACAGCCAAAAGCCTCGCCCACGCAGACCCACCATCCACCGAGGTGTTTGCCAGTAAGTCGCAACCAGCGGCATTAGGATAAAACTTAAACCGCCCCATATGAATGCTTGCACGTCCATCTCAGCCTGTTTCCAAACGAAGTAAATCAAGTACAGACTGAGAAAGGGAGCAACCAGCACAGCCATCAACGTTGAACGAATCAATTGACTGATCCATTGTGAAATGGCGTAGCCAATACCAACGGCAAGAATCGCAAATGCGTACGTTTGAGAAGCCAGGCCAGGTACGTTCACGTCAAAAATCATGCCGGTGCGTAACCAAACACCGACAAACAGTGCACCTATAGAAACCATGGCGGATGGAATGATGTGCCTTGTCCACCAAATTCGGCTCGACGTGATTCCCTGCTGAGACAAGAATGCAATCTGGGAGCGGCCCTGTTCGCCTTGAAAGGACAGGAGTGCCGACCAGCAAAGCGAACTGCACCACAACACGCGAGCGAGTGTAGACAAGGGGGACCAAGCGTTTGGCCGACGCGATGACAACGGTTCCAGTGAAACGAAGTAAAAAATGGTCGGTATCACCGATATCAACGCCAGAAGTGAAACAATACCACCCAGATGTTGATGAAAAAAAAGCCAAACCAGCGAGCCGTTTACCGTTGCGGGCCCAGATCGCGAGACCGAGTCGCCGCGTAACCTGCGAGCGACATTGCGTATCGCTTCACCGGGCCAGGAAAGCAACTCAAGGAAACGACTACGCACCCGCGTATCGGTTTCGATGGAAGGCCGCCCAAGACCCATTGGCTGTCCGGTCAATTCGCCAATCGCGGCGCGGTACCCGCAGCATGCTAAGATCACAATTCCGATCGCTAGATTTGTATAGATCACCGTGGAAGAAGGATCGGCAAAAATCCTGGACTGCGATTTCCCTAAAACCATCTGGAAATAGGCGACGGCGAAGTTAGCCAACGCAAGGATCGCAGTCAGCGGGATGAGTGCAAGCAGACTTACCAGTATTGAATTGAAAATCCACGCCATCGCGTAACCACAAACGAACAAATAGATCGATTGAACCAAGACAAACAGGACGTAAGATTTGTCGAAATCGGACGACGCCGGGGTGTATTGGCCAAGAGCTTTGCCTTCCAAGATAAGCTGAAGTACCAACGCCCCTATCCATAACAGCCCCAGATAAAAAGCGCCAATCAAGTAGAGCTGAAGCGTTAATTTCGAGGGAGAAATGGGCAGCGTTCGCAACCACTCGATCCCTCGCGATTCGCGCTCCAAACCGATAAGAACCGCCCCCGCACCGCAAGCGAAAAGCACCGGAGGAATCATCGTGGCAATGTGATTGAAGTCGGGCGACCATCGACCGTTGACCCATCGGGTGAGCAGCGCCGGTGCGATCGCCAATAAGCACAAGACGCCAATCAGCGGCATCAATTGACGCGAGGCCTTCCACCAAATTCGTACCGTCGGACCGCTGATGCCCCACTGAAACGCACGATTCCCGATCGCGATGTTGCTCATGATTTAACCTCGATCGCTTCGGCAGGAGCAAGACTGATTTCGTCCACTGCGTCTCTTGTGCAGGCAACAAATAAGTCTTCGAGGCCCGCAGGCCGCTGTGTCACATCAAACACGGAGTGTGAATCGCGCAGGATCGACTCGCTTGATTCGTCGAAGTGCCGTATGAGCATCCTGCGTTGCCTTCCGTTTGTTTGCTCAACCAACACGCTTGCCGGGGGTGCAAGCGAGGGCAGTGTGGCCAACGGGTCAGTCAATTTCACCGTCACCTCACAAATCGTATCGCGAAGTTCGGCGACGTTGCCCGAGATACAGATTCGACCGCGATGCAGTATCGCGACTTGATCGGCGACTCGTTCCACCTCGGAAAGCAGGTGACTGGAAAGCAACACCGTGCGTCCCGACGCAGCCAAGTCGACCATGCTTTCGAGGAACTCGCGTCGCACCAGTGGGTCCAGTCCCGACGTCGGCTCATCAAGAATCAATAACTCCGGTTCATGTGCTAGCGCAAGTGACAAGGCAACTTTGCCTCGCTGTCCCTTGCTGAGAGATCGTATCTTTTGCCTAGGCGGCAGATGGTACTTGGCAATCCGTTCGCGGTAGTTTTCCAAATATCCATCCGGATAAAAACCCGCACTGAACCAACCAATTTCATCGACCTCCATCCACTCATACATGGTTGGGGAATCCGCCACGTATCCGATCTTGCGACGAATTTCCGTCGCTTCGGTTCGCGGGTCCAAACCAAGCACTCGACATGACCCGGAAGTCGCTCGCAGAAAGCCTGTCAAGATCCGAATCAGTGTCGATTTACCTGCACCATTTTCTCCCAGTAGCGCAAAAACGTTTCCTGAATCGACGGTCAGGTTGATCCCCGCCAACGCTTCACATCCTTTGAATCGCATTTGAAGATCGTCGATCGTGATCACGGGTGACGAGGTCATCGTGCACCTCCATGGTTGTCGGGTTTGGAAAAGTGGTTTGCGGGCGAAGATGCAATCGTGGCGATCGAACCTTCCAGTTCATTCACTTGGTCTGAAAGCATTTGGCGAAGGTCGTCAGCCGCAATACCGCTGTGAAGTGCTTCGGTAAGCGTTTGCCGCAAACGAGCCGTTATCAGTACGCGACGAGCGTCCCGGCACATCGAAGGGGCTTTTTGTGTCACGACGACGCCGCGACCGCGAAGCAGCTCAAGAATTCCCGCCGCTTGCAACTGCTGATAAGCCTTGGCCACCGTGTTGGGGTTGATCGCCAACTCCGCACTCAACTGCCTGGCGCTGGGCAGCAACTGAGTGGGCTGCAAGCTGCCTTCCGCAACGGCAAATTTCACTTGACGAACGATCTGCTCGTAAATCGCCACGGCGTCGTTCGTATCGATCGAGAAAAACATGGCCACCTCGTTACATAACTAATGTGCTGTCTACATAGTACAGTAGCGGTGTGATCAGTCAATCCTTTTTTGGCGTTCTGGCGAATCCTCCTCGCCAGTGAATTGTTTGCTGCCCGTACAATCTTGGTCAGCACCAGTGGTTCACGCCCGCCAAGAATCGCTGAGATTTGAGATTGGCTTCAACGCATCTAGCCAAGTTTTCAAGAGATCGCCGACCTGAGCGAGCGTAGCCAACTCGGAATCGACAGAGGTCCTTTGTACCTTATTGCGGGTGTTTGCTTTTTCTCCATCGACAAAGGGCCAACCCACAGAGCAGTGATGTCGCAAATGCGATGGATGATGGCTCCGGGACCGCAGTCCCCACCGCGATCGAGCCTAAGCGATCAACCGTGTATGGCAATGAGATCGAGGCGGCCGTTTTGAAGTCCGTGAACCCGAGGTTTACGCTAAGGCCGTAAGTGCCGGTTGACGCACCAGGAGTGGGCGTGATGTCCTTGAACACAACTCGCGCGAGTAATCGCGGAGAGGTTGTGATCGGGAAATTGGTGAAACTACCCGTCGCGTCGCCGCCGCTGATCACCGTTCTTAAAAGATCCGGCATTCCATAACCATAGTTCATTGCATCGGTATTACCAAAAAACACATACGGAACAGGACCGGCAATGGACTGAACAAGCGATGCGTCCATTTGATCGACCAGATCCACAAAACCGAGGGAGCCTCCCATGCCGGTGCCGCTGAGCACAAATTGGTAAGCCACCTCGGTGATCATGTCGGTGCCATCGGTGCTCCGTAGATAGACATCGGCGAAGCCCGTACCGCCGCCGGTGACCTGTGCATCCTGGATGCTGACGACAAGTGCGCCGCTAGCGGTTCCAGCGAAACAAAATCCGACTCCGGCGATCGCAATGATAAAGAGTAAGGAGTGCTTCATTCGATTGTCCTTCGAGTTTTGAGTGCAGCGAGATTTCATGGGTTCAGTCATTTAGGTAGGCGAACAAGGCGGCGTCGAGCTGGCGGTTAAGCGAGATTTGCTGGTTCACCTTCATACGATCGGACGGGGTCACAACGCCATTGCCATCGACATCGCCGGCGAGATTGGGACTCGTTTGTCCCGGTTGGCCCGTAACGACACTGCGGTCGTTGGCATCGACCTTTCGACTTCCATCGACGTCGCCCATGATCCGGTAAAAGCCGAACACGGCATCGGCAGCATCGGCGAACGAGCCATTCCCATCGACATCGACGCTGAGCCGGTACAGTCCATCGCCTGCGTTGGTGCCTGGATCTCCGGTGACTCCGTTGGTTCCAAAGTCGAGACGGATGTTGTTCGCAACTTTGCCTGCGACAAAATTGGAAACGAGCGTCCCAGTACCAAATGTCACATTACTGGCATTGAGAGCAAATTTTTCTAAGTGATAGCGGCTTGCAAATGCCAGATTGTCCAAGCCCACGGCATCATTGAAGAGCACATCGACAAAGCGAACATAGGATCGCTGCGTGGCGCCGAGTTGCACATCAATGCTGGTCGGTTGCAGGCCAGCTTGCGTAAAAATCTTGGTTTGAACGACATCCGACAATCGTCCCGGTGCGGATTCAACGTTACCCGCCGCGTCTCTGCCGATGCTAAAGAATCGATATTGGTGGGACTGCCCGTCGGTCCGTCCTTGATAATTGGTCGTCGCTGTGAACTGTCCTTGCGAGTTGGCAGCAGGGGCCACGGTTGATGTTGCCAACTCCGCAGTTCCGCCGTCGATACTCACATAGAGGTCGATGTAACGCAGTTGGGAACCGCCTGAATCGGCGCCGATAATATTGACGGTGAACAGGCCCGCAGCGTTGTTAGTCACACCGGTGACGTTGGTCGCAGGCGGATCGAAATCGCCGACACGAATTTGCGATTCTGCGCCCGTATTAATTTTGACTTCTTCATTGCCAAAGTTGTCACGGCCGATACTGCGGAAGAAGTAGAGATGATTGCTGGAGGCATTAAACACAGTCGTCGGCATCGCTGCGGGAACGGTGGCAAACCATTGAAACGCTCCTGCGTCGGTGGCCACGTAGATATCGTACTCGCGAATTCCAGAAATCTGACTGTTGGTCGGTCCATTTGCATCGATACCACCCACCGTGATCGGAATGCTCAACGAAGTCGCGTTGGCAGGCAGCGGCAACATGGCACTGACCGGAGCGGTGCCATCGTTCGCTAGGGCGATGACCTGGAAGGTTTGTTCGTTAAAGTCATTGGCTGCATCGGTGGCGCGAATCGTGGCCATCGAACTGCCTGCCAAGCTTGGGTTGAACCTTAGCCCAAGTTGTGAGCCAGTGATGCCCGGCGTCACTAACGCTGCGTTGGTGTTGCCTGAGATCGTGTACTTGAGTTCCGTGATCGGTGCATCGGGGTCGACAAAATAGTTTGCTAGGTCAGCCAACGAGTCGGCAACCGAGAAACCTTGTCTGACCGTCACCGTTGGAAGTACACGGGATACGACGGGTGCCACGTTGGCCGCGACAACGACGTCAAGATTTTGCGAAGTGGTCGTAACGCCATCAAAGATGCTGACTGCAATCGTATAAGTGCCGGGTGAAGTGTAGATGCGGTCAAGCTTCAGCGTCTTGTTGGAACCGTCGAACGAAACCACCTGCCCCGGCACTGCATCCGCCGTGTCGTAGTCAACGGTCACGGTGTAGTTGCCAACTTCACCGAAGATGTGATCGAGCGAAAGTGTCTTATCACTATTGATCGTCACAGGAACGATGGCGGTCGCGGATGGTCCTGTGCGAGTGATTTGGGCAGTTCCTTTCCAGATATCTTTTCCAGGATCGGTGAAGCTGGCCACGAATCTTGCGGATGAGCCTTGGGCAACGGTCGAA
>Ga0105046_10016375_pt1 | contig 11383 bp, 8 predicted proteins | sample MAT03_FD_78385 | JGI IMG/M metagenome (GOLD analysis project Ga0105046, IMG submission 78385) | Freshwater microbial communities from Lake Fryxell liftoff mats and glacier meltwater in Antarctica - MAT-03 (megahit assembly) | ecosystem: Environmental > Aquatic > Freshwater > Ice > Liftoff...
AGAGGCGCTGGAAATTTTCGACATTGATTTACCGGCGCGCGGTTCGGCTCTAGATTTGGGCGCCTCGCCTGGTGGCTGGACACGCGTATTGCGTCAACATGATCAGTATGTCACTGCGGTCGATCCCGGTGACCTGGATCCGCGCCTGGCTCAAGACCGGCGCATACGGCACAAGCGAATGACAGCGGAGGACTATTTGGCCGATGAGCCGGAACAATTTGATCTGATTGTCAACGATATGCGCATGGATGCGCGTGATTCTGCCCGTCTGATGACGCGCTTTGCCCACCAACTGTACGCACATGGGATGGCCATTATGACGCTCAAACTGCCAGAACAAAATCGCCGCCCTGTCATCGATCAGGCATTGACGCTTTTGCGCCAAGCCTATGCGATCGCCGGCGCGCGCCAATTGTTTCACAACCGTAGTGAAATCACCGTCTATCTACGCCCTTTACGCCGCGAGTGGGAGTAGGACAGTGACTACTACGCCACCGTTAGCGTAGCGAATCAATTCGCCGCTACCCAGACAAAGTCCACCTTCGTGGACTGCGCGCCCAGTGGGCACCCGAGCCTGCGTAGGCAGGCTTCGTTTAGGTAGCGCGTGGTTTTAACCACTACGATCCGGCTAATTTAACGTTGGCGTACTGCTTGCTGTACCACTGCTCTACTGACTCACTACTCTACAATTTTGCCTCCAGCCTCCATTCCAGGTAGACTACCTCCTATGCGCATTGCACTACTCGCCGATATCCACGGCAACTTGCCGGCCTTGGAAGCCGTCCTGGCTGAACTTGAGCGCCTTCAACCCGACCAGGTGGTCGTCGATGGTGACTTGATCAATGGTGTGCCTTTTAGCCCCGAAGTGATTGATCGAGTGCGGGCGCTGGATTGGGCCGTTGTCCGCGGCAATCACGAATTCTATTACCTCGATTTTGGCACGGCGCGCGATGTCTATGGTTCGCACGATCGGGAGCGCTGGGGTCAGTTGCATTGGTTGGTCGAGCGAATTACACCAACTCAAGGCGCCTATTTGGCTATGTTGCCCGATGAACGCACTTTTTACTTGCCGAGCGCCCAACCTGTGCGCATTACGCACGGCGTGCCCGGTCGTAATCGGGTCGGCTTCTATGCGCACCAACCGGCCGAACAGATCATCGCCGATATCTACGCGATCCCGGAGCGCACGCTTATTTCTGCCCACTCGCATGTTCAGGTCGACCGTCACCTTTGTGTTGATCCTGATCTACTGAGTCGGCTCCAGTCAAACCCTCATTTGGATGGCTTACTTAACGAGCAGGCGGTCTTACCGCGCGATTGGCACGTCATTAATCCAGGCAGTGTGGGGCTGCCGCTCGGGGGGAACCCCGCGGCTCACTTTGCATTGCTGGAGAATGTGCCAGAAAGTGTCGCACCGGGTGGCTGGCGCGCTACCATGCAGCAAGTGGCCTATGATCGACGTCCTGCCTTGGCGGCCTTCGCCGAGACCGGGATGCTGAGTGCCGGTGGTGTGATCACCCAGTTATTTTATTGGGAAGTGGTCACCGCTCAGCCGGAGATCATCTTCTTTTACCGCTGGGCGCGTGAATATGGGTTTGACCCTGAGCACGATATCGGGGCGACTTTTCGCGCCTACACGGCCGCTACGCAGCGCGATGCATACGTACGGGATCGCGATCCACTTTATCAGCGGGCGCATAATTGATGCGAATCGCAATTCTCGCGGATATTCATGGTAATCTCCCGGCATTGGAAGCGGTGTTAGCTGATTTCAAGCACCAATCCCCAGATGCGGTCTACCTTGCCGGTGACCAGATCAATCGCTGCCCTTGGAGCAGCGATGTTATGGATCTGCTGGCAACACTGGGCTGGCCAGCGATTGAAGGCAACCACGAACTGGTGATCGGAAAAATTAATACACCTGCCAACGAGGCGCCTTTTACCAATCGCGCCCGCTTTATCGATCTCTGGTGGACGCAGGAGCACCTATCTTCCCATCACCTGACCACTATCCGCCAATTGCCGGCCGAGCGTACCTTGCACTTTGCTGCGGCGCCACCGATCCGGCTCGTCCACGGCGTACCCGGCAACCCATTCCTGGGCTTGATGTCCGAAACTAGCCCCGCCATTGTGAATCGTGCCTTGGCGAATGTGACCGAGCCGGTGGTTATTTGCGCCCATACCCATCGTCCACTGGCGCGCACCACAGAACGTTGGCAGATCTTCAACGGTGGCAGCGTCGGCGCGCCCTACAACGGTGATCCGCGCGCCCACTATCTCTTATTAGACGCGGTGGATGGCCAGTGGCAACCAACCTTTTGCCGGGTTAACTATGATCGCAGCGTAATTCCTGGCGCGTTTCGCACATCTGGCATGTTAGACGCACTTGGCATGCTGGGCGAATTGCATTTGCGTACGATCTTGGACGGCGAACCTTGGAGCAGCGATTTTGGTTATTGGATGAAGTTCCAATCAGCCGAATTGCAGGATGATCTGGAGCGGGCCGTTGTCGATTATTTACGACTTCATGGGCCAGGGCGCTGGGCGTTTGATGTCGAAGAATGAATCATCAAAGAATACAGAGGAGCACTATGATTCGTTTATTAGCCGAGGCTGACCGGGCGGCAGCCATCCAACTTCTATCGGCTGCCCCTCAGTTCAACCTTTACCTGTTAGGTAATCTAGAAACGTTGGGCTTCGGTCGCGATTTTTGCGAATTTTGGGGCGACTTTGGCAGCGATGAAAACGGTGAGCTTTATCTGCGCGCCGTGCTAAATCGATATATGGCCGGCTGGGCCATCTACGGCATGCCCGCGGCGGACTGGGCGGGATTAGGCTGGATTGTAGATGCTCATCCAGCCGGGGCAACGCGTTTGCAGGATAACCCAGGCGGCGTCCCTTCTTTTCTGCCTTATCTGCAACACCATCGTGCTGTGCAGATAAAGACCGAAACCTTGATGGACTTACGAATGGAAGATTTTCGACCGCTGGCGCCGCCAGCGGGTGTTACCATACGCCGTGGCGTTTTGGACGATGTAGCTGCTTTGGCAGAACTTTATGCTGGCGCCGGCGAGATGGCCCGCACACCAGCCACCATCTTACGCCCCCTGCAAGACACCCGCTTGTGGCTCGTAGAAGACGGCGGACAGATGTTAGCGGCCGTGCTGACCAATGCAGAAACAGCGCAGATGGCGATGATCGGCGGCGTCTTTACGTTGTCATCGGCACGCGGACGGGGTCTGAGCCAAGCGGTTTGTAGTGCTCTTTGCGCCGATCTCTTTGCTGCCGGCAAACAGCCCGTGCTCTACTGGATTAACTCCGCCGCGGGGGCGGTCTACCATAAGCTCGGCTTTCGACCGATTGGACAATGGCGGGCAGCTTGGTTGGAAGCGGTGTAAGGATTAATTGTTTAATAAATGCGGCGCTACGCCGGCATCTACCAAGGTATCGCGCAAGGTGGAGCGCGCACGGCTCAGGCGAGATTTTACTGTCCCCAATGGCAACTTTAACATCTCTGCCGCTTCTGCATAATCATACCCTTGTACATCGACGAGGAGAACTACATTGCGGTGCCAGGCGGGCAGCGCGTCGATGGCGCCTAGTAAAATTTGCATGCTCTCCTGATGTAAAGCCACGGTTTCTGGATTCTCTGCTTCAACTGTTGTTCGAATCGGCAGCGCCGCATCGGATCGGTCAACAAGCTCATCTAGGCTTACCGTATGGCGACGCTTTTGGCGGCGCAGATGATCGTAACAAGTGTTCGTAACAATACGCATCAACCAGGAGCGAAAATTGCCATCTTGGAAGCGTGGCAAAGCGCGGTGGGCTTTGATCAAGGCATCTTGAACGGCGTCGGCGGCCGCTTCTTCCGTTTGCAAAATGTGTTGAGCCGCCCGTTCCGCCGCCGATCGATAATAGTCAACCAAATAACGAAACGCAAATTCATCACCCCGCCGCGCCGCGTCGAGCGCGTCAGTTAGGTCGGGCATGGCTGGTGCATTATCCGCCTGTTTGCCCAATGCCAAGATTTCGTTTCGTTGTCCATAATGAGCGAACCAGGTGGCGTCCGCAAACGAATGAGTCATACATTACACCTCTTATTGATACCTTCATTTGCACGGGCTGGATGCACAAAACTACTTGCGCATGATGTCAATCTCCTCGCTGATCCGGCTGGCTGCTCCGGTTGGCTGCTGTGATTGCGATGTATCAACGCGTGAGTCATACCAAAATTCGACCGCGTGGTTGGCGTAAGGCCGGTCCACGATCCAAATTATGATTCGCTCATCCGCCGAAAGTGTGAACCCCCAATCCTTGACTTTTCGCAAAGCATCGATTTTCACACCTTTTATAGATAAGCCACTATGATTTATCTTAATCGAGTTTTATGAGAAGCGTCTGATCGTTTTGCGACGAAACCTAGACCATTTGCCTACGCTACCCCATTTGATTGTATATTACAGGAAAGGCGACTGACAGACGACAAACAATCCTGACGTAGGGATGCTGGTCTACTGTCATCTATCAATAATACGCTAAAATAGGTAACAAGTGCCAATCTGTAATATTTTGGTTAGGCGGCTCGCCAATGTAGAAGAAAAAAATGACCTCGTCGCTACTGTGCCGGGTAGCGACGAGGTCGGAGGAAGGAGGAAAGGAGGAACCAAAGGAGAAAGGCAAAGTCTGCTCCCCAGTAAACTTTGCGATGTTGCTGTTAAATCTCTTTTACATCAACACTACGCTTAGTATACACTGGCTGATTTTGTACAACAATCGTCACTTTGCACAAAATATAAACCAATTTACACTTCAATATTGCCATTTACATTTTTCATATCTATGCTTCTGGTGGATAATTGTGCGAATTGCTGCAATTTACGCGCGTGAGTGGAACCGGTTATGTGCTAGAAATCTATAAGCGTATAATTACACCCTTCACTTTCTTTCATCTTGTTTAAGGAGGTTTTATGGTCACCGATATTGATATCCGGCAGGTCGTTGAATTTGAAAGCCATGAACATCCTGTTCTGAGTGTCTATTTAAACGTCGATCCCCAGCGCTGTACGGTAGAGCAGTATCGGCTGGCACTGCGCAATCTGCTAGATAAGGCCGACGATGCTGCGCCGGAAGATGTTGCGCGCGTCCAAAATTATGTCGAGACGGGCTACAATCGTCAAGGGCGGGGCCTTGTCCTCTTTAGCTGTGCGGGCAAAGATTTCTGGTGGGTGCAGAGCTTGCAGACGCCAGTCGAAGATAGCGTTTGGGTCAGTTTTCGCCCCTACGTGCGCCACTTGGCCACCTTAATGGATACCTATGCCCGTTACGGTGTGATCCATGTCGACCAAGTGGGGGCGCGGCCCTATGTCTTCCACATGGGCAATCTGGAAGCGGCTGAAGGCTATTTGGGCGCAGATGTAAAATTGCACAAGGCAGGTGGTTGGTCGGCGTCGCGTTTTCAACGCCGAGAAAGTGGCCAAGCGCGCCAAAATCTGCAAGATGCGGCCGAAATGGCCGAGGAATTTTACCGGCAAACGGATACCCAGCGGTTGATCTTGGCCGGCACCGAAAAGAATGTGGCCACCTTCAAAGCGCTGCTCAGCCATCGGCTCCGTTCGATGGTCGTCGGCCAGATCAATGCCAAAGCCAATGCCACCCCAGCGGACATTCGTGAAAAAGCGTTGGAAATGGCGCAAAAAGCCAGCAAGGCAGAAGCGATTGCCTTAACCGATGACCTGCTTGCCCAATCTCATATCGGGGGCAATGCGATCGTGGGATTGACCGAAACCTTGACCGCCGTACAGAGCGGACGCGCCCAACATGTGGTTGTGCTGGCCGATTTTGTTCAGCCAGCCTATCGTTTTGTCGATAGCGGCTTGATTATCTTAGATCTCAACGAACAGAGCGAATTGGCCAGCGGCCGCGTGCAACCCCTGCCGGATGCTGTGGACAGTGTGCTACGGCGCGCCCTGGAGCAGAATATCGGTGTGACAATTTTGGAAAAGCACGACGGTCTTGCCTCGGCTGGCAAGATTGGGGCGGTGACACGTTATTGATCCAAAAATGGGGCTAGGCAACGTTTCCCTGCCCCACTTTTGTAGCAGACTGCTCATTGGTTAGCAAATTTGAACAATAGATCAAATTTTTGTATACACGGATAGGGGAAATACGGATAAAACTGACTGGAAATATCCATGTTTCCCCTATCCGTGTATATTCCCTTGGCAGTTCGCGGCATGGCTTCGCTGAACGTTGCCTATCAATCCCTGTCGAGAGCTAAAAATCCATAAAATTGATAGCTTATGATAGATTCAAATATGTTACCATAAGTCTATTCGCGCGCTACAAATGGGCAAGTGAATCGTTTCTAGGCCTAGTATCACGGACGTAGAAATCGATGTTACAAAAATCATGTTAGAGGAATGTGACCGATCATGGCTGATGTTACCATCCACCCTCGCTCTTCGCGCCTGAGCGGTTTTTATCAAAAAAATGTTCCCGAACGTGTGGCCTTGTTGACCAAGTGGGCCGCTCTTACGGCTGACGAAACAGCCGTGTTGGAAATGGGTCTGTCGGTGGCGCAGGCCGACAAAATGATCGAAAATGTGGTGGGTCGTTATAGCCTACCACTAGGTATTGGCGTAAACTTTTTAATCAATGACCGTGATTATCTGATCCCAATGGTGGTCGAAGAGCCGTCGGTGGTGGCAGCGGTCAGTTATGCCGCCAAATTGGCGCGTGAAGGCGGTGGCTTTCGCACCGGCAGCACAGAGCCAGTGATGATTGCTCAGATCCAGCTTTTGGACGTACCCGATCCGGCGGCAGCGGCGACAGCGATCCTGGCCGAAAAGCGTGTGCTGTTAACATTGGCCAACACCAGCCCAACCATTGCCCAGATGGGCGGGGGACCGGTCGATATTCAAGTGCGCCAGTTGCCACAAACACCGACGGGACCGATGACGATTGTGCATCTGCTCTTTGATGTGCGCGACGCGATGGGCGCTAACGCCGTCAACACGGCGGCGGAGACAATTGCGCCTGTCCTCGAACGTTTGAGCGGTGGCCGTGCCTTGTTGCGCATTTTAAGCAATCTGACTGATCAGCGGCGCGCGTGGGCGGAAGTGACAATTCCCGCGCAAAGTTTTACCAACGGCGCCGAGTCTGGCGCCACAGTGATCGAAAACATTGCCCATGCCAACAGCTTTGCCGTCGCCGATCCCTATCGGGCCGCCACGCATAACAAGGGCATTCTCAACGGCATCGACGCCGTTGCTCTGGCTACCGGCAACGACTGGCGCGCCATCGAGGCGGGCGCACATGCCTATGCCGCCCGCGACGGGCAGTACCGGGCACTGACAGTGTGGGCGGTGAGGCGGGAGGGGCGTGAGGGTGTAGGGGTGTGGGGGAGAGCGGGTGTCATCCATGCTCCTCTACACCTCTACACCCCTACACCCCCGCTCCCCTCCCTCTACGGCCGTCTCGAACTACCGCTCGCCGTCGGCATCGTCGGCGGGGCGACACGGACACACCCGGTTGCCCAGGTGGCGCTGAAAATTCTGGGCGTGCGCAGCGCCCGCGAGTTGAGCGAAGTAATGGCCGCCGTGGGCCTGGCACAAAATCTAGCCGCGTTGCGGGCGCTGGCTACCCATGGCATCCAGCGTGGTCACATGGCCTTGCATGCCCGTCAAGTCGCCACGGCGGCTGGTGCGCAAGGGATTGAGGTAGATCTGATTGCCGCTCAGTTGGTGCGTGAAGGACAGGTGCGCGTTGAGCGAGCGAAAGAGTTATTGATCAAGGAAATAAAATGCTAAACCAACCAATTCGCCCGGTCGGCATTGCCGGCTATGGCGCATATGTGCCCCGTTACCGGCTGCCGGGCAGCGAAATTAGCCGAGTGTGGACCGAGAGCAATAGTAAGAGCCCGGTGCGCGAAAAGGCTGTGCCAGGGCTGGATGAAGACACCGCCACCATGAGTATTGAAGCGGCGCGCAATGCAATGGCGCGCGCCAATATTGATCCGCAAACCGTGCGCGCCGTCTGGGTGGGCAGCGAGAGCCACCCCTACGCCGTCAAGCCAACCGGCACCATTGTAGCCGAGGCAATTGGTGCAACCCCAGGTGTATTAGCTGCCGACTGGCAATTTGCCTGCAAAGCGGGCACCGAGGCGATGCAGGCTGGGATTGGCTTTGTCGGCAGCGGTATGGCCGATTATGTGATCAGCATTGGCATGGATACGGCGCAGGGGCGACCGGGCGATGCCCTCGAATATACCGCCGGCGCCGGTGGCGCAGCCTTTATCCTGGGGCCAGCCGAGACAGCGCTGGTTGTGATCCAGCGTTCGCTTAGTTACGTCTCGGATACAACCGACTTCTGGCGTCGTCCTTCCACCCACTATCCCAGCCACGCCGAACGCTTCAGTGGTGATCCAGGTTATTTTGGCCACATCATCCCCGCTGCCGAGCAGATGATGGCGGAAATGGAGACAACGCCTACTGATTATGCGTATGTAGTCTTCCACCAACCCAACCCCAAGTTCCCCACGCGGGCTCTAGCTGATCTGGGTTTTACACCGGAACAATGGAAAACAGGGCTGCTTGTGCCGGAGATTGGCAATACCTACGCCGGTTCCGCCATGATCGGGCTGGCGGCGGTTCTGGATGTTGCGCAGCCGGGCCAGCGCATTCTTATGGTCAGCTATGGCAGCGGCGCCGGTTCCGATGCCTTTGATCTGCTTGTGACCGAGCGCATTGTCGCCGCACAAAAGCGCGCCCCCTCCACGCGTGATTATATTCAACGCCGGGTGCTGATCGATTATGCGCAATATGTGCGCATGCGCAAGAAACTGGCTGATCACTAAACGCACAATTCTTGTGCCATAACATAAGTATAGACAAAGCGCTGGACGGGCAATCAAGATTGCTCGTCCAGTTTTATTTTGCGCGCTGGCTGGTGATGAGGAGCAGTTTTGGTACACAGATGACACAGATAAGCATCTGTGTCATCTGTGGATAAATTTGAATGGTCAAAGCGTACTGAAAAACGAAAGGTTTGACAGCTTAACCAGCGCCGAGTACACTGTGCTCCTTACATTTTTTACTCGCTTAGGATTGGTTACGCTGTGATCTGGTTTCTACTTCGTCGCTTGTTAATGCTTCCGCCGGCGCTACTTGCCGTTCATTTTCTGGGCTTTAGCTATACCCATCTGGCGCAGCGCGCCCACGCCGCCCAAAACCCCTTTGGCGCTGTGCAAACCGATTGGCCACCCATCGGTGTTTTGTATCGCACCTACTGGATCGAATGGTTGGGAGGCACGCCACCCGCTGCCGGTAGTCGTGACCCACTGCCAGGGTTGGTCTTGCCAGCGCTGGGCATGAGCTTGGGACTGTTGCTCATCGCCTTTGTCGTCAGTACCGCACTGGGCCTATTGCTTGGCGTTGGGGCAACCCGCGCGGCGAGCCCAAGCGCGCTGCCGGGCGGGCGTGCGGCCCCACTCTGGAAGGTGGCACTGGGTGAAGCTAAAACACCCATCGGTGGCACCGTCGCCGCCGGACGGATCTATGTCGCCACGGCCGAGGGTGAACTGATCGCACTGGCCGATCCCAACCCATAACTTATCCCACAACTATCCCACATTTATCCCACAAAATTGTGTGGGAAATGTGGGGGATATGGATCAGCTGTAGGCCATAATCTCCAATGTGCGCACCAATGCCGTGCGCCAATGGCCGGCCTCGTCGATGGGCAGATAGATCGCGCGGCGCGCCACACGCGCGGCATGTTCTGGGTGGACATTCACATCATCCAGTTGACCCAGTCCCTGGCGCAAGCGTCGTTGCATAGCGGGGCGGTTCATATTTTCCAGCGCTTCGCTGTGTAAAACCAGTTGATCCAACTCGCGCCCGATCCGGCTGACCCCAGCGCGCAATGAAAGAATCTTGACCCGGATCTGGAAGAGCAGGTTTTCCACTTCTTCTGGTACCGACTGCGTTTCTTCGTCGCTACCAAAGCGATCCAGCAACTCCTGGCGCATCTCCTCGATGGTTTCCTGGTGCGTAATACCGGCGATGCGCCGGTACATTTGCAACCGAATGCTCTCCTCGGCGATGTAGGTTTGGGGAATCTGGGCATCGAGTGGCAAATCCAACGTCACCGGCGGCGCCAACGGATCCTCAGGGTCGAAAGGGATTTCAAGATCCGTGGCCGGTTGCAATTTGCGCGCCTGGGGTGACGCCTGATCGGTTGTCTGCTCCTCGCCCTGTTTCCCTATTTCCCCTTCCGCCTCCACCGCCTTGTCAAAGCGCTCCTTCTTGTGTTTGGCCTCGTTGATCGCCTGGGCGAGCAAGCGCGTGTAGAGATCAAAGCCGACGCTGTCGATGTGGCCGTGTTGGCGGGCGCCCAACAGATCGCCTGCACCGCGAATCTCCAGATCGCGCATCGCAATGCGGAAACCAGCGCCCAATTCTTCGCTGCTTTCCATGATCGCAGAAAGGCGGCGGCGTGAGTCGTAGCTGAGACTGGTGTGTTTGTCGTAGAGCAGATAGCAGTGGCCGCGCTGCGCGCTGCGTCCCACCCGGCCGCGCAACTGATAAAGCTGGGCTAGACCAAAGTTGTCGGCGCGGTTGATAATGATCGTATTGGCGTTGGGAATGTCTAGCCCATTCTCGATGATGGTTGTTGCCACCAAAACATCATGTTTGCCTTCGGAAAAAGCCAACATCACATCTTCCAATTCGCGCTCGGCCAGCTGGCCGTGGCCCACTACAATCGACGCTTCTGGCACCAGATGTTGAATGCGGTCGGCCAGATAGTGCAGACCACGGATGCGGTCATGGACGACAAAAACCTGGCCTTTGCGGTTGATCTCGCGTTGGACGGCCTGCTTGATCAGCACTTCGTCGTATTCCGCCAGCACCGTGTGGATCGGCAGGCGCTCTTTGGGCGGCGTGTTGATCGTCGTCATATCGCGCACCCCGCTCAAACTCATGTGCAACGTGCGCGGAATCGGCGTGGCGCTCAGGGTTAAAACATCGACCTGGGCGCGCATCTGTTTGATGCGTTCTTTGTGCGACACGCCAAAGCGTTGCTCCTCATCGACAATCAACACACCCAGGTCTTTAAATTCAACATCTTGGCTCAAGAGCCGGTGCGTGCCAACAACAAAGTCGATTGAGCCTTCACGCAGCCCATCCAAGATTTTTTGTTGTTGGGAAGGAGTGCGGAAGCGGCTAAGCATCTCTACTTTAACCGGAAAACGTTGCATGCGGCTGCTGACGGTGCGAAAATGTTGCTGGGCCAACACGGTGGTCGGCACCAGCATGGCCACCTGCTTGCCGTCTAAAATGGCTTTGAACGCAGCACGAATCGCCACTTCGGTCTTGCCATAGCC
>Ga0105046_10016377_pt1 | contig 11382 bp, 7 predicted proteins | sample MAT03_FD_78385 | JGI IMG/M metagenome (GOLD analysis project Ga0105046, IMG submission 78385) | Freshwater microbial communities from Lake Fryxell liftoff mats and glacier meltwater in Antarctica - MAT-03 (megahit assembly) | ecosystem: Environmental > Aquatic > Freshwater > Ice > Liftoff...
GGTTCATCTAAAGTCCATGGCGACATGGTCCAGTTGACCCCGAAAAAATTATTGACCTGGTTGAGCAAATATCCTTTATTGACTACACTAAAAGTTTCGTTGTATGGACCATTTGAAACAGCCCCTACTGTATAGCTTGCGGTGGAGGTACAACCAGGAACAGAAGCATCGGTAATGGTTACGGAGTAATTGTTTGCGGCTAAACCGCTGATGTCCTGTGTGGTGGCGCCATTTGACCAAACATAAGTATAGGACGGATTACCACCACTGACACTAAGGTCAATAGTGCCATTGGAAAATCCACAGGAAGAAGGGCTGGTAATGGCCGATTGCACTATAGGTGATGATATCACCGTAACATTGGTAGTTTGGCTGCATGATGCGGCATCAGTTACCGTGATGGTATAAGCACCGGCTGTTAATCCACTGATGGTATATGTTCCGCCTGAAGATGCTATTTCTGTACCGGCAGGGTTTCCACTTGACGGGCCGGTCCAGCTCACATTATAAGGCGCAGTGGCTCCGGTAGCTGTTACGTTTATTACCCCGGATGATGCGCCGTTGCAAACAATATTTTTGATTGTTGTGGTTATTACTGGTTGCGTACAATTGAGCGTAACGCCGGCCTGGGGTACTGAAACATTGTCTATCGTCACTACTTCAAGATTAGCATTGGTTAATACCACCACTCTTATCCTTAGTGAGGTGCCTGAAATTCCGACCTGGGTAACTGTAGTGGAGCTTGAAAATGGAGCACCGGCAGCGCCAAATGGATAAGCCACCGTGGCACAGGTATTGCCTCCAACCTTGTTAGGCACCATCGTGTAGGCACCTCCATTAATACTATACTGCACCCTTATGAAATCACCTAAACAGCCACCAGCCATTACATCAACATCGAATCCAACCCAACTTAGGTCTACAGACAAGGAGACAGTACCTGCTGCGCTGATGTTCAATAAAGGGCTTTCCCAATAAACTTCCTGATCCAGGTCAATGGATTCAAGTACGCCTCCGGCAGTAGTGTTGAAATAATCAGCAGGATCTCGAAGATCAGTAACAGCATCAGGAGGATTGGTACGGCAGGAACCTGTGGGATCCCATGTAGACAAAGACCAGTTCACTCCCGCAAAGTCATTTACACAATTGATTTTATAGCCTTTGCCGGGGGTAGAAAAAGTTTCTGAATATTGTGCATTCACCGAGGTAGATATAGTAACAACCAGGAAAGCAGGGACAATTATTCTGCTCAGCAACGATCCGCAGTTTTTTTTAACTTGCTGTACAATTAGTTTTGAAAAATTCATAAACATCAGTTTTCGTATGGTTGTATTATGTAGCCAGTTATTCAACAGGCTGTACATAATCTTTTAAAATAAAGACGGTGAGGTTTTAGGAGTACCCGATTTTAGAGGCAGTGTTCTGCCAACAAGGTTTCAGTGGAATTGAAAACGTCTATAATCAGATGCCGGATTACCGGTCAAAAAATTACAAGCCGAGGGATAAAAGTAATATGATTTTAGCCTAAAAGAGAATGTTTTACAAGATTTTTTAACGGGTGTAAAAAAAGGGGAGAGATTGGCTGTACTTCAGGCTGATGCGGCCATAAGAATTACATAATATAGTAATACTACCAAATGCAGAAATGTACGGGTATCGGAGAAAAACGACCTGCTGCTTTTATTAAAAAATTTCCAAGAATCCGTAATCTGAAGTGCCGGATAATTCTGAAATATCATTTTTATACCGCAGCAGCATAGGCCCAAATTTCTGTATCTGTAGCTGGGTTTTTTAAACCTGCCTGTTCAACATGCAAACAATCTTCAAAGTGAGGTTTTAACCGGGCTGTCAGGCGGCAGAATATATAGGCATCTAAGTGGAACTTAATACCTATGGTGCAATAATTTTAATCATTGATTCCCTGTTAGCGGCAATTTTTTTGGACAGCCTTTTCCAACTATAAATTTTGACAATTTACACAAAATTAAAGTTGCCTTATCGGACTACTTTTGTATATTTGCTATGTGCTTACAAATAGTAAATACAGGACAATCATTACTTATAAGGGCTACTTCGAAGATTTTCTTAAGAAGCAAAGACAAAAAGTAAGAGAAAAGATTATTTGGACGTTTTTACTCATAGAGGAAGTGCAACAAGTTCCAGAAACGTATTTAAAACATTTAGAGGGTACGGACGGCCTTTATGAAATTCGGATTCAGCTTGCCAGCGACATTTTTAGAATTTTTTGCTTCTTTGACGAGGGGAAATTAGTCGTATTAACAAATGGTTTTCAGAAGAAAACTCAAAAGACGCCCAAACAAGAAATTATTAAAGCATTAAAAATAAAGGAGGAGTATTATGAAAGCAAAAAGTAACACAAAGACACTTGACCAGTTAATTGATGAGCAATATGGGAAAAAAGGAACCCCAAAAAGATACAAATTTGAAAAAGGTTACAAAACCTTTAAACTAGGTGCCATGATTCACGAAGCAAGACTTGAAAAAGGTTTGACACAGGAGCAACTTGCGGTAAAATGTGGAACAAACAAAGCCTATATATCGAAGGTTGAAAATGACATAAAGGATGTTCGTATTTCAACCCTGCAAAAAATTATTGAAGTTGGACTTGGTGGCCAACTTAATTTATCTGTAACACTCTAATTAACTATGCGTACTAAACCTTTTATTTTCTATTTTTCCCTGATGATTTGGCGAATCCTCTTTTCATGCAATCCCTGTTCTGACCCAAACCTGGTAATTAACCAATGAGGGTGAAGCATCAAATTCGAAAAAAATAAAATTAACTTTTCCGGCTACGGCTTCTTCCACCCAGGCCCAATACACCCAATAGTGTTCTTACAATGGAGTTGCCGGCTGTTCTTGTCATGCTCTTTACGGTGGGGTCATCAAAAAAACCTTTTTCCTTTTTAGCCGGGGTTTTCTTTTCTGCTTTCTCTTCTTTTTCTGCCTCATCCCTTTTGGCAGCTTCTTCTAATTTTTCGGTGAGAATTTCATAAGCACTTTTGCTGTCAATTACTTCATTGTACTTGGCTGCAATTTTTGAATGACTAACAAGAGAATCAATTTCTGCATCGGTCAATATATCCATCCGGCTTTGCGGCGGACGAATCATACAATGCACCAGCGGAGTGGGTATCCCTTTTTCATTTAAAATAGTTACCAATGCTTCGCCGGTTCCCAATTGAGTAATGAGGTCTTCTGTTTTATAAAAATTGGTTTCAGGATAGTTCTCCGAAGTTTGTTTGATCACTTTTCTGTCGGCAGCGGTAAAAGCCCTTAAAGCATGCTGCACTTTTAATCCCAGTTGCGCCAGCACCGGTGCCGGTACATCCATCGGGTTTTGTGTGCAGAAATAAATGCCAATGCCTTTGGAACGGATGAGTTTGATGATGGTTTCTATCTGCTGCAGCAAGGCATCATTTGCTTCCTGGAAAATAAGATGGGCTTCATCTATGAACATGATTAGTTTAGGCTTGTCCATATCTCCTTCTTCAGGGCAGCTAGCATATAATTCAGCCAGTAATTGCAACATGAAAGTGGAAAATAGTTTTGGCCTGTCCTGCAAATCTGTTACCCGTACAATAGAAATCATCCCTTTGCCATCGCTGTTGATGCGGAGAAGGTCATCCACTTCAAAACTTTTTTCACCAAAGAAAACATCGGCACCCTGCTGTTGTAGTTCAATTACTTTTCTCAGTATCGTTCCGGTAGATGTGGTAGATATTTTTCCATAATCTTTTTCCATATCCGCTTTTCCTTCATCGCTTACAAACTGTAATACTTTGACGAAGTCTTTCAAATCCAGCAACGGCATTTTTTTATCGTCACAATATTTGAATATCATGGCTACAAAACCGCCTTGTGTATCATTCAATCCTAAAATTTTTGATAACAACACCGGGCCAAACTCACTGACGGTTGCCCGCAACCTTGCTCCTTTCTGGTTACTTAATGTGAGGAGGTCAACAGGGTAAGCGGTGGGTTTGTATTCAATATTTAATTTCTGGCAACGGTCGGTTATTTTATCATTCACTGTTCCGGCAGCAGCAATACCACTCAGGTCGCCTTTTATATCCATTAATAAAACCGGCACACTGGCATCACTTAATCCTTCGGCCAGCATTTGCAGGGTTTTTGTTTTACCTGTACCGGTAGCACCGGCAATTAAACCATGGCGGTTCATTGTTTTTAGCGGAATCAATACATCTGCTCCGGATACTATTGCCCCATCGAGCATGGCACCACCTATTTTAAAACATTCGCCTTTGAAGGTGTAACCTGCTTTTACGGTATCGAGAAATTTTGCAATGTCTGGCATTGGAAAAAATTTTGGAGGAAAGTTAATAAAAATGATGGAATTAGAAGACAGAGGCTGGCTGGAGTATATGAATGAGAAAGAGTATAAAAAAATGATGGGACTCTAATTAAAACTTAAATGTTCTTTTCAGCATCCGGGAGACAATTTTTCCTTTTTGTGCAGCACCTTTTTCATACTTCTTACCGGTGTGATAATAAGAAATTACTTCTTTAGTTTCAGGGGCTACAATAAAATATTCTTTTACCCCGCATCTCTCATAAACAATTCTTTTTTTAACCCGGTCTTCATTGGCATTACTGCGGGAAAGGACCTCTACCACTAAATCAGGTGCACCGTGTACCCGGCCATCTTTTCCAATCAAATCCATATTCTGATTACTGATAAAAAGTATATCGGGCTGAAAAGCATTGTACTTATCCAGAAAAACATCAACGGGTGCCCCTAAACATGTTCCCAGTTTTTGCTTCTTTGTAAATAAACGAATTTGCATTGTTATTTCTGCAATAACATCCTGATGCAAAAAACTTGGTGCTGGTGACATATAAATAACATTGTTTATAACCTGGCAATAAAAACCTTCTGGCAATAGCTTAAAAACATCTACTGCTGTTTCTGGTCTGTGTAATAGTGCTTTTCTCATTGTTTTCTAAAAATACAAAATAATCTACAAAAACTTCTTCCGGGCTACAACCGCCATTTTTCCCTACTACCCAACTGGCACGGTTTTTTAATAACTAAAGCAAAAGCAGCAGGCAACCGGGATGAAATGTGTTGTTTTAACAAAATATTCGTCCCGTATCCTTTAACCCCTCAAATGCTTTAACTTTATTTGTCACCAATATAAACCCCACTACAATGGACACGAAGAAACCTAAAATTTTGTTGTGCGAAGACGACCCGAACCTTGGAAGTGTTTTGAAGAATTATTTGGAATTAAATGATTACGATGTAACACTGGAAAGAGATGGCCGTCTTGGGCTAGCCGCTTTTCAACGGGAAAAATTTGACCTCTGCCTGCTGGATGTAATGATGCCCAATATGGACGGATTTACATTAGCGGAAGAAATAAGGGATGTGGATCCGGATATTCCCCTCTTCTTCCTGAGTGCCAAAACCATGAAGGAAGATGTGATACAGGGCTATAAACTTGGTGCTGATGATTACATCACCAAACCGTTTGACAGCGAAGTATTACTGCTGAAAATAAAAGCCATCCTTAAAAGAAATGAAGAGCAGAACAGGGAAAGTGAGAACAAGGAGTTTGATTTGGCCAGTTATCACTTTAACCCCAAGTTGCGGCAATTGATACACAATGGTATAACGCAAACACTGAGTCCGAAAGAAAATGAATTGCTGAAAATGCTGGCAGAATACCTGAACGATTTGTTGCCAAGAGAACAAGCCCTCAAGAAAATCTGGGGCAGCGATACTTATTTCAATGGCCGCAGTATGGATGTGTATATTGCCAAACTCCGCAAGTATTTAAAGGATGATGAGAAGATAGAGATTGTGAATATTCATGGCAACGGCTTCAGGCTCGTTGTACAACCATAAAGAAATGTGCTGATCAGCAAATTTTAGAATATGCCAATGGGTGTCGCTAAACCGGCACTCATTTTTTTATGAAAATAATGTACCTGAAGAATCAGGTTTTGATTTTCCCAGATGTTCATACGCTTTAGCCGTTACTTCTCTTCCTCTTGATGTGCGTTGTAAAAAACCTTCCTGTATCAGGAATGGTTCATATACTTCTTCCAGTGTACCGGCTTCTTCGCCAACGGCGGTAGCAATAGTTGTGATGCCTACGGGACCGCCTTTGAATTTTTCGATGATGGTTTGCAAAATCCTGTTGTCCATATCATCCAAACCATACTCATCCACATTCAATGCTTTCAGTGCATGCTGGGTAATACCAAAATCAATGTCACCATCATTTAATACCTGTGCAAAATCCCGTACCCTGCGCAATAAGCCATTGGCAATTCTTGGAGTGCCCCGGCTTCGCCTGCCTATCTCTCCCACTGCTTCTGTTGAAATTTTTGTACCGAGTATGCTGGCAGAGCGATGAATAATTTTATTGAGTATAGCGGAAGAATAATACTCCAATCTTGATTTGATGGCAAACCTGGACAGCAACGGTGCTGACAATAAGCCACTTCTTGTGGTGGCACCAATCAACGTAAACGGATTGAGGTTTATCTGAATGCTCCTTGCGTTGGGACCACTGTCAATCATAATGTCTATCCGGTAATCTTCCATGGCCGCATACAAATATTCTTCTACTACCGTACTTAGCCGGTGTATTTCATCAATGAACAATACATCATTGCTTTCAAGGCTGGTAAGCAATCCGGCGAGGTCACCGGGTTTTTCTATTACCGGCCCCGATGTCTCTTTAATATTTACACCCAACTCATTGGCTACAATCCTGGACAAAGTAGTTTTTCCCAAACCGGGCGGGCCATGAAATAATACATGGTCCAATGCTTCGCCCCGCATCTTAGCTGCTTTAATAAATATCCGGAGGTTTTCAATGATCTGATCCTGCCCTGCAAAATCGGCTATCTGTGCAGGACGGATATTGTTTTCGAATTCTTTGTCGGCTGCCGTCAGGTCTTGTTTATCGCTGCTCAGGTTTGTATTGGACATGAACTTTTTAATTGAATAGTTGTAAAGCTAATTATTAAACAATTAAACATCCCGGAGAGATTTGTTATAACAGTTTATTGAGTTGTAAAATAATATCAGGGTCGGGGCAATTGTTAAGCCATTTTTCTTTCTCAGAAAATTTGCAAACTCCCGGATAATCTCCTGACCAATCGCCGATGTCTATGATAATTTGAAAATGAAGATGGGGCGGCCAGCTTCCATTTTCTGATTGAATGCCAAACTCTGCAAACACATCTCCTTTTTCTACCCGGTCACCTTCCTGCAGATTTTTTATTGAATTTAAACTCAGGTGGCCGAACAGCGTATAAAAACTAATTCCTTCGAGGAGATGTGAAAGAATAATAGTAGCTCCATAATCGCCAAATTGATTATTAAAAGCAAAACTATGTACGATACCATCTAATGGTGCCATTACAGAAGTATGAGGCTTGCCCCAGATATCTGTTCCGAGGTGTAAGCGTCTTGGTTCTTCTGCTTCCTTATCAGCATCAAATACCCTGCTCATGCTGTAAACGGTACGGTGTTCTCCGTATCCACCAATGCCATACCGGGCAGCTGCAGCAGCTAATTTTTCATTCACCCATAAAGAAAATTTTTTTGTGTCACTTAAAATATTATTGGTGAGTTCTGTGTTCTGCGATGTAAAATTAAGTGGTAGCAGTTTGTCTTTTGCTGCGTCAAATGAAACAACCGGATGGAAATGCTGCTGGTTTTTAGTAAGTATTGATATGAGTAATGCTGATGTCATTGTACCCTAAAGTTAAGAACCGGTATTTAGTAAAGAATAAGGCATCCGCCAATTGGCGGATGCCTTATATAAATTTTGATTACCCGGGTTTTATCAATGTCCTCCTATCACCACCTTGAAGCCTTTCTCTGCAGTTCCTACACCACCATCGTAATAGAACTTAACCATGTATATTCCGGCAGGCAAGTGTGTAAGATTAATTGGGATTACACGGCCAAATACCAATCCGCCAAACACCGGCGAAACGAGTGCATCGTTAACCGACTTACCATTCAATAACTGACCCTGTGCATTATATACTTTCATTCCAATATAATTATACAACGTACTGTTCACCCTTACAAAGAACCTTCCACTATTTGGGTTAGGATAAACAACTAACGCATCATTTGCCAGCAACCGTGACCTTTCAGGGCACTCCTGAACAACTGCGACAACGGTTGCTGTTGAAGCGCAACCAAGTGTGTTAGTAAATCTATAGGTAAGAGTATAGGAACCCACGGCTGTTGCAGGTGGTACAAAATTGAAACCAGAAACTCCGATACCGCTCCAGCTACCACCTACCGGCGAGCCAGTTAATGCCACCAGTGAATCACTGATACATATCCTTACCGGAAGGGCACCAGCCGTTACCGTTGGTAATGGATTTACTGTAAGTATAGCTGCAGACGATGTAGTAGCCTGGGCACATGTATTTGTAACTATTACCCTGTACCTGGTAGCATTCTGAGCAATCGTTGCACCTGTTATAGTTATTGCAGGAGTAAAGGCATCTGGCGTAAGCAGATTAGTCCATGTAGTACCTCCATCGGTGCTTACCTGCCATTGATAAATAGTTGGTGCTGGTACACTTCCTGCATTTGCAACAGTAAAGCTGGCATTAGCTCCGGCACATATTGTAACACTAGCCGGTTGAGCACTTATTACCGGAGCAGATGCAACGGTTAATACTGCTGCGGTGGATGTAACTGCAGGAGTACAAGTTCCACTTACTAAAACTGTGTAAGAACCGGCATTAGCCGCAGCCACATTGGTAATAGTCAACGTATTTGTAGTAGCTCCGGAAATTTGTGCATTGTTAACCAGGTTTGTAGCTCCCAGTCTCCACTGATACGTAAGCCCGGCTCCTGTAGCTGCTACTGAATAAGTAACCGTAGTGCCGGGACAAACAGTTTGTGCGGCTGGTGTTGGTTGAGTAGTAATAGCAGGTAATTGGTTTACGGTTACGTTAACTGTTGCGGTACTTGAACAACCATCTACGTTGGCAGAAGCGATATACGAAGTGGTAGTTGTTGGTTTGGCAAATACTACACCTGTTGGTGTACCTGTTGTATAAGCAATAGTAGCAAGAGCATCTGTAAAAAGACCTGTTGCCGGGCTGAATGTTACCAATGAAGGAACGGCGAATGTAATACTCCAGTTACCGATAAATCCAAAATCTCCACCAAGGTCGTCAACCACATAAAGGCTCCAGTTTCCATTCGGGCTGCCGGTAAAGGTTGCCAGAGTTGGAGTAGCTTGTGTAAGGCTTCCGGGGCCGGGGGCAGGAAAATCATCCGGCGTAAGAAAGTTGGTTGGTTTGTAAGTTCCAGAAGGGTTAAATGCTGCATCGGCCATTGCTACCGCTGCATCATCAAAAGTATAATCAAGACCAACAGCATCTGTTCCGCCACCTGCATCAGACATTAATATAACTGCCTGGCCGGTTGGCGAAACCAGTACAACATCCATGTCGTCTGGGAAAGTGTGGTTGACATTACCCAGTTTCACAGACTTAACTGTTACTCCTGTTGCAGGCAATCCGGCAACGTTTATCAGGGATGGATATGGATTAGCAACACCTGTAGAAACAGCAGGCGAACCAGCCGGAACTACTATAGTAGATGGCTGAGAAAATGCCTGTAATCCTGGTGGTACCACACTGGCGGTAATTTGTTGTATTTGTCCATTACAAATGGTAGCAGTGGCCGGTGTTAATGTTATTACTGGAGTTTGATTAATTAAAGCAGTAAGTGGGGCAGTAGCGGTACAGCCTAATGCATCTGTAGTTGTGAGTACAAAAGAGTTGTTGCCGAAAGGCAAATTAGTTACTGTAAAATTAGCAGTACTGTTATTTGGCCCCGTTGGTGGATTTTGAATTATCGTACCCGGACCGGTAAGTGCATGTGTATAGTTACCCGGTGCACCGTTAATAGCTGTAGCAGTAATTGTTGCTGCACCAGGGGTGCAAATTGAAGTAACAGTGGATGAAAGAGTACTATAAACCGGCGCACCCACCAGCACTGAATGTTCGGCTGAATTTGCTGCAGCACCTCCGTTTGTGCAGGTAACTGTAGCAATATAATAAGTAGTTCCGCTGGTGTTTGCATTAAAAGTGTAAGATGCACCAGTAGCCCCGCCAATATTGGTGTACGGTCCGCCTGAAACAGTTGATGATTTCCATTGAAGGCTGATACCAGCATCTGCAGTATAGCCCGATAAAGTTAACGTTACCGGAGTTGGCCGGCAGGCTGTTGCAGGACCGGCTATTGTTCCCGGCGTAGGTGTACCTGTACATAATATCGGAGGTATCCATTTAAATGAAAGACCTGAAGCTGGAACAACAGTGGAAGTAATGGAACAGGTTGCTGCATTGGTAGCACCAGCCGTAGTTGTTGCCCAGTTGGTAGTAGTAGTTCTGTTATTGAAATCCGTATTTGCCGGTCCTCTTAATCCGACCTGGATAGTATTGGTAGTAGTTCCATTTACTACCGTTCCGTAAACAACATCAATAACGTTTGTTGTTTCATTCAATCTTATCTGAAAATCATATGAATCATTAGAAGCACCAAATTTTCTTGCCCTCGACCATTGTATCACACATACCCGGTTCGGAGCCACGCCTATTGTTTCAAAACGCATTTCGCCGTTAGCAAGGTTTAACAAGGTGGCAGTTCCTGTGGAAGTGGCAACGGCTGAAATGGTTATTGTATTCGCAGTAAATGCAATAACTGTAGTCCCGACAGGTATGCCTGTGCCTGTAATTGGAGCACCGATTGTAACCCCCACTGTGGAAGAAACATTTGTCAGCACATCAGAACCGGTTGTTCTGTCGCCGGTACACCTGAAACCTAATTGGATATCCCGGCCAAAACCAGCAATAAGGTTGTTATTGGTAACACTGGAAATGGGTGTATAGTTAGTACCCGAAGGAACGGTGATCCCCATCGTTACAAACCCATTGGATGCAATACCGAATTGCGTATAACTAACCGCATCGTAAAAGAAAGGAAAACCAATATTAAAAGCACCAAAACCCCCATCATCTGTTGTAGAAGTACCTACAATACTTCCCCCGGTTATGGGAGTATAAACACCATTGGATTGTGAAAAGGTGTAAATACTAACCTGTGCAGAGGTTATTGTTACACTGAAAAGAAATGAAGCCGTGAAAAGAAAAGCGTAAAACTTTCTCATAAGCGAAGTTTGATTGGTTGAATAATTGGATAACCCTGTGCAGGACTTTCCGTTCGTAAGGTATGTATTTTTTCTTTTCAGCAACCTTCCTGCTGCTTATTTTTCTATGAACAAGTCTCTCGCAATTGCCTGAAAATGCAGGCAATGACCATCAAAAAGTCAAATTTAA
>Ga0105046_10016379_pt1 | contig 11381 bp, 10 predicted proteins | sample MAT03_FD_78385 | JGI IMG/M metagenome (GOLD analysis project Ga0105046, IMG submission 78385) | Freshwater microbial communities from Lake Fryxell liftoff mats and glacier meltwater in Antarctica - MAT-03 (megahit assembly) | ecosystem: Environmental > Aquatic > Freshwater > Ice > Liftoff...
ATTCTGTGGAACCTCGTGAGCAACGCGTGGCGCCACTGCCGTCAGCGTTCTGCGTCGATCCAGATCGAGGTTTCGGTGGCGGGAGATCAAGTGATAGAACTACTGGTGATTGACGACGGTCCCGGGGTAAGCGAGGAGCATGCGGGCAAGTTGTTCGAGCCCTTCTTTACCACCGAGTCGCGTGGCACCGGACTCGGACTCTTCATCGCCCGCGAGTTGGCGGAAGCCAACCGTGCGATGCTTGACTTCGTACCGTTGGCAGAGCGCGACCGGCGCGCCGACCAGACACCTGGCGGAAGTGGCGCTGTCTTCAGGCTCATGATGGAAGGCCATGTCTAGCTCACGCGTGGCCGCGCCGGCGCAGCGCAAGTCAGGATCGAGCGCGCGTAAACCGCGCGTTCTGGTGGTGGATGACGAAGCGGACCTGCGCGAGTTGCTTGAACTGACGCTGGTGCGCATGGGGCTCGATGTAGATCAGGCAGATGGCGTCGGAGGCGCGCGGGCGTTGTTGTTACAGCGCAGCTACGACCTGTGCCTGACCGACATGCGGATGGCCGATGGCGACGGCCTTGAATTGGTACGCCATGTGTGCGAGCAATATGGCAACACCCCGGTGGCGGTAATCACGGCCTACGGCAGCACCGACAACGCTATTGCCGCGCTCAAGGCCGGCGCGTTCGACTATCTGGCCAAACCGGTTGCGTTGGAGCAACTGCGCACATTGGTGCGATCGGCCATCGACGTGCCGGCGCGGGCGCAAGGCGCTCCGGCGCAAGTGCACGGGCGTGCGTTGCTTGGTGACTCACCAGCCATGAACGAGGCGCGTCACATGATCGACCGGATCGCCGCCAAATTGGCGCCGGTCTACATCACGGGCGAATCCGGTACCGGAAAAGAACTGGCTGCCCGCCGTATTCACGGATTGAGTAGGCGCGGTGGCGCGTTTGTGGCGGTCAATTGCGGCGCCATTCCCGAGAGCCTGATGGAAAGCGAATTCTTCGGTTATCGAAAGGGCGCCTTCACCGGCGCCGACGAGGATCGCGCTGGTTTTTTCCAGATGGCCGATGGGGGCACCCTGTTTCTTGACGAGATCGCTGATTTGCCGCTGACCATGCAAGTGAAGCTGTTGCGCGTCATACAGGAGAAGCAGGTACGGCGACTGGGCAGTTCGACCGAGGATTTGGTTGACGTTCGCATCGTCAGCGCGACCCATCAGAATCTTGCGGCTTTGGTCAGTGCCGGGCGATTCAGGCAGGACCTCTTGTATCGCCTCAACGTGATTGAAATCAAGATGCCCGCCTTGCGCGAGTTCCGTGAGGACATCCCTGCGCTTGCCAAGGCGATTCTGCAGCGCTTGGCAAACGAGAACGGACAGGCGGCCACACTGAGCGAGGAAGCGCTACGGGACTTGGCCGCGTACGATTACCCTGGCAATGTGCGCGAACTCGAAAACGTGCTCGAGCGGGCAATGGCGCTGGCCACCGGCGATTCGATCGATGGCGCGGATCTACGCCTTACACCGCTGCTGGTCCGCGCGCGCGCGCGTGGCGGCGGAGGTACGGGCGACACCCGCGACGCTGCAGAGGCGCCCTCGGAGCAGTCGCTGCAGGAGTCGATGGATCACGCCGAGCGTGAGCTGATCCTGGCCGCGCTGGAGGCATGCGGGCAAAATCGGACTGCCGCTGCCAAGCGGCTTGGCGTTACTTTCCGCTCTCTTCGATATCGACTGCAAAGGCTCAACATTGCCGATTGAGAGCCGGCCGCGCAAACCGGTGGTCAACGCATTGGCGCATGCGGGCTGGCATCCGCAGGCGCGTCACATAAGCTCACCCAATAGCGATGCCCGGCCGCCGGGAATTCGGGTGGTACTGTTGGTGATTCACAACATAAGCCTGCCGCCAGGCCGGATCAGCGGCCCGGCAATTGAACAGCTCTTTACAAATCGGCTCGATGCCGACGCGCACCCTTACTTCCGCGGGATCGCCGCATTGCGGGTTTCGGCGCACTTCCTGATTCGTCGCAATGGCGAGTTGCTGCAATTCGTTGGCTGTTCCGAGCGCGCCTGGCACGCGGGTGTTTCTACATGGCGCGGGCGTCCGCAGTGCAATGACTTTTCCATTGGCATCGAGGTCGAGGGTACCGATACGCGGCCATACACGTCGCGGCAATACACACGTCTTGCGCGGCTGACGCGAGCTTTGGTTGCGGCATTTCCCGATATCGCTGGTGTGGCCGGTCACGATGAAATCGCGCCCGGTCGCAAAACCGATCCAGGGCGCAGCTTCGACTGGAGGCGTCTGGTGCATGAGTCCGGCGTGCCGCCAAGCATGCGCGAACTTTGATGCCGATACTGCGGTGCTCAATCAAAACCTCTTGCGCGTCTGGAAATCCTATACTAGACTTGGGCCTCGTTGGCATGTCGTACACCAGATGTTGTGGCTGGATTCAATGTTGTGGTCGGATTCAATTCAGGCACTTCGAGATATTTTGATTCGGTTTGGCAAGCACGGGCAAGGCGGGGGTCACACCCGAGTGGTGTCAGTTGGTGGGGAAGGTCAGGGTTTTTTACAGCGACCGGCGCCGTTTGAGCTGCAGGCCTGACGCCGTGAGGAGAGGCGGTCCATGCGCGACTCGTTGTGATTTCGGGCACATCACCGGCGACGCGTCAAGGTGTTCTTTTTCTGCACAACGGCTTGTTTCATGCAGACCGCCAAGCGTGCGTATCTAATTGTTTCAACACGATGAGCGGTATCACCTTCCGGCAAATCGTTTGATCGGCCATAAATTTCAGGAGACTGAGTCAATGCAGTCAATTCAACGAAGTGAAGTCGGCTTGGCCGATGCCGCAGTGCTGGCCCAAGCCGGGAAGGCTGCTGCCAAGCCGCTGGACGCGGCGGCTTTGCAGACGCAATTCCGGATCATTCGTCGCAACGGCGCGGTGGTTCCGTTTGAACCGTCGAAAATCACTGTGGCAATGACGAAGGCGTTTCTCGCGGTCAGCGGCGGGCAGGGTGCGGCATCGGCGCGTATCCGCGAAGTGGTTGCTTCCCTCACAGATGCCGTGGTTGGTGCGCTGGTACGCCGTCAGCCGGCGGGCGGCACGTTTCATATTGAAGACGTACAGGATCAAGTCGAGTTGTCGTTGATGCGTTCAGGCGAGCATGAAGTGGCGCGTGCCTATGTGCTTTACCGTCAAAAGCGTTCCGACGAGCGCGCGCGCGCCAGGGAGCGCGCCTCGCCCTTGCCCACCAGCGGAATCATGATCACCGACGACCGGGGTGACAAGATTGCGCTTGACGTTGTTCGCCTGCAGGGCTTGCTTGAATCGGCATGCGAAGGTCTGCCTGAGACCAATCCCGGCCTGATCTTCGAAGCATCCCTCAAGAATCTGTACGATGGCGTTCCGGCAGGCGAGGTACGCAAGGCGCTGATTCTTTCGGCGCGGACCATGATTGAATCGGACCCGGCCTATGGCTACGTAACCGCGCGCCTGCTGCTGCACGATATTCGGCACGAGGTGCTCGGCTTGGAATTGTCCCAGGCCGAGATGGAAGTGGCATACGCCAGCTATTTTCCGAAGTTCATCAAGGGTGGCATTGCCGCCGAATTGCTCGATGAACGGCTCGCGCAATTCGACCTGAGGCGTTTGGCCGCAGCGCTGGTCGGACGGCGCGATTTTCAGTTCGAGTACCTCGGACTGCAAACTCTGTACGACCGCTACTTTCTGCATCAGGACGAGCGGCGGATCGAGCTTCCGCAGGCGTTTTTCATGCGTGTGGCGATGGGACTGGCCTTGAATGAAGTGGACCGCGAAGCGCGGGCCATCGAGTTCTACGAGGTTTTGTCCAAATTTGATTTCATGTCGTCCACGCCAACCTTGTTCAACTCCGGTACCTTGCGCTCGCAGCTATCGTCGTGCTACCTGACGACTGTGGCCGACGACCTTGACGGCATCTATGAGGCGATCAAGGAGAATGCGCTGCTGTCGAAGTTCGCGGGCGGCCTCGGCAACGACTGGACGCCGGTGCGGGCGCTGGGCAGCTACATAAAGGGAACCAACGGCAAGTCGCAAGGCGTGGTGCCATTCCTCAAGGTTGTCAACGATACCGCAGTGGCCGTGAATCAGGGCGGCAAGCGCAAGGGCGCGGTATGCGCTTACCTCGAAACGTGGCATCTTGATATCGAGGAATTTCTTGAGCTTCGCAAGAACACCGGAGATGATCGGCGCCGCACGCATGACATGAACACCGCGAACTGGATTCCGGATCTGTTCATGAAACGGGTGATGGAGAATGCGGAATGGACTCTGTTTTCGCCTTCGGACTGCATTGACCTGCACGACAAGTTCGGCAAGGAGTTCGAGAAAGCCTACGTCGCGTATGAGCAAAAGGCGGCTGCCGGCGAACTCAAGCTATTCAAGAAGGTTCCGGCCGTCTCGATCTGGCGCAAGATGCTTTCAATGCTGTTCGAAACCGGTCACCCCTGGTTCACCTGGAAGGATGCCTGCAATATCCGCTCGCCGCAGCAGCACGTGGGCGTCGTTCATTCCTCGAACCTCTGTACCGAGATCACGCTCAACACCAACGCTAGCGAGATCGCGGTGTGCAATCTAGGTTCGATCAATTTGCGCGCGCATTTGAAAGACGGCAAGACCGACCACGCCAAACTCAAGCGCACCGTGGCGACAGCGATGCGCATGCTCGACAATGTCATCGACATCAACTACTACGCGGTCGCGAAGGCGCGCAACTCTAATCTGAAGCATCGACCGGTCGGCTTGGGGATCATGGCATTTCAGGATTGCCTGCACGAGTTGCGGATTCCCTATGCTTCGCAAGAGGCCGTGGATTTCGCCGATCAATCGATGGAGGCGGTCTGCTATTACGCTTACTGGGCCTCGAATGAACTTGCGGCCGAGCGCGGACGCTACAGTTCCTACAAGGGATCGCTGTGGGATCGCGATATTCTGCCGCAGGACACGATTCGCCTGTTGCGTGCGGAGCGCGGGGGGTACGTTGACGTGGACGAATCGTCCACGCTTGACTGGGACGCCCTGCGCGCGCGCATGCGCGAACACGGCATGCGCAACTCCAACTGCGTCGCGATCGCGCCGACGGCGACGATCTCCAACATCATCGGCGTGTCAGCCTGTATCGAACCGACCTTCCAGAACGTGTTCGTCAAGTCCAATTTGTCGGGCGAGTTCACGGTAGTCAATGAGTATCTCGTACGCGACTTGAAGCGCCTGGGCCTGTGGGATTCGGTAATGATCGCCGACCTCAAGTATTTCGATGGATCGCTTGCAAAGATTGACCGGGTTCCTGCCGAGATTCGCAGTCTTTATGCAACCGCCTTCGAGGTCGATGCAAAATGGATCGTCGAAGCGGCGGCGCGCCGGCAGAAATGGATCGACCAGGCGCAGTCGCTCAACATTTACATGGCGGGGGCGTCGGGCAAAAAGATGGATGACACCTACAAGCTGGCCTGGATGCGCGGACTCAAGACCACCTACTATCTGCGCACCCTGGGAGCTACCAATGCGGAGAAGTCGACCGTCAAGGGCGGTCAACTAAACGCAGTCCCCACCGATGGGGAGTCGGCGCTGGCGGCGGCGTCCGCACCTGTGCACGAAGTGGTTGGGCAGGCCTGCGTGCTGCGCCCTGGCGATGCGGGTTTTGACGAGTGTGAAGCTTGTCAATAGCAGTAAGAGCAATCAAGAGAATCGAATTCCGCGCCAGGCGCGCCTGCAATACGGAGTGCAATGAATGCTAAGCTTTGAAGATGACGTACCGATGATCAGGACAGCCGGAGCGGGCGCCATGCTCGGGCTACGGAGCGTTGCCGATGCGGGCTACGCAAAGGTCGCGCCCCTGCTGCATGCTGCGCCTCTCGCAGGCATGCCGCGGGCTCCCCGCACCGTTTTGCCCGGAAGCGCTGCCGCTGCGGTTGAACAGCGTCGTGTAAACGTCGCCGACAAGCGCATCATCAACGGCCAGACCGACGTCAACCAGCTTGTGCCATTCAAGTACAAGTGGGCGTGGCAGAAATACCTTGATTCCTGCGCCAATCACTGGATGCCGCAGGAAATCAACATGAACCGTGACATCGCCTTGTGGAAGGACCCGAAAGGTCTGACCGAGGACGAGCGGCGCATCATCAAGCGCAACCTGGGCTTTTTTGTTACTGCCGACAGTCTCGCTGCCAACAATATCGTGCTTGGCACTTATCGCCACATCACCGCACCCGAATGCCGTCAGTATCTGTTGCGCCAGGCGTTTGAGGAGGCGATCCACACCCATGCCTACCAGTACATCGTTGAATCACTCGGACTTGAGGAAAGCGAGATATTCAATGCCTACAACGAAGTCAGTTCGATTCGGGCCAAGGATCAATTCCTGATCCCGTTTATCGAAACGCTGACGGACCCGCATTTCAAGACCGGGACCGAGGAGAACGACCAGAAGCTCCTGAAAAGCCTGATTGTGTTCTCCTGCATGATGGAGGGGCTTTTCTTTTATGTTGGATTCACGCAGATTCTGGCGATGGGCCGGCAGAACAAGATGACCGGTGCGGCCGAGCAGTATCAGTACATACTGCGTGATGAGTCCATGCATTGCAATTTCGGCATCGACCTGGTCAACCAGTTGAAGATGGAGAACCCGCACCTGTGGACACCGGTGTTCCGCGCAGAGATTCGCGCTCTATTCAAGGAAGCCGTTGAGCTTGAATATCGGTACGCCGAAGACACCATGCCGCGTGGCGTGCTCGGCCTCAACGCACCGATGTTCAAGGGTTACCTGCGCTATATCGCCAATCGGCGCTGCCAGCAGATCGGTATTGACCCCTTGTTTGCCAACGAGGACAATCCGTTCCCGTGGATGAGCGAGATGATCGATCTCAAGAAGGAGCGCAATTTTTTCGAAACACGCGTCATCGAGTATCAGACCGGCGGCGCGTTGAGCTGGGATTGATTGAACTCGTGAAAACACACCATGACAGCGTGATCAGGTTCTGAATGCAAGGCACCAATAGAAACGGTTTTGATGTGGTGATAGCGCAAGCCGGAGCAGGCATGCACGAAGGGAGAAATGCCTCTGTGCGGCGGTCCGGGCTGGCGACACATCACCTCCAAAGAAAGCGCTGGGCGCATGACGCGCACCGGCGTTTTCTTTGTGGGCGCGACCATGCGGATCATTCCGGATGGTCGCAGTACGGCATTCATTAGCGCAAGCACTTTCAAGTGCGGCTTGCGCCGATGAATAATCCGGGCTCGTACAGACGGGTTTTTTAGTTGGTAGTTTTTTTGACTCTTCATGAAGGAGAAGCAACATGGCAACTGCAAAGAAACCAGCAGCGAAAAAGCCCGCCGCCAAAAAACCGGCGGTGAAAAAGGCTGCAGCAAAGAAACCGGCGGCAAAAAAGCCGGCGGCTAAGAAGCCTGCGGCGAAAAAAGCCGCGGCCAAGAAGCCTGCGAAGAAAGCGGCCAAGAAAGCGGCGAAAAAGGCCGCCAAAAAACCCGCCAAGAAAGCGGCCAAAAAAGCCGCCAAGAAGCCTGCGAAGAAGAAGGTCTCTGAAGCAAAGCCTGCCGCAAAGCCGGTAGCATCCGCCAAGCCGGCGGCGGCTGCCAAGCCGGTGGCTGCCAAGCCGTCAGTCGCTGCTGCACCCGGCGTGCGTCCTGCGCTGAATCCAGCGGCGGCTTGGCCCTTCCCTACCGGAAGCCGCCCTTAAGGCTTTGCGAAGTTTCCCCGGTCGAGTTTATCTACCGGGGCCTTACAATCCGCGAGACAAGGCAACTTGCTCGCGGATTTTTTATTTGTTTGAACGGGTATCAAGGTGTTCGACGACATTCTCTCCCTCGTGTTGCGCGCGTTGTACTGGGTGCTGGTGCCCGCCGCATTGCTGCGTTTCCAGATGCAGGCGGTGCGTGCACCATTTCGCAATCCGGTCGGCCAGTTCATATGCGCGGTAACCGACTGGGCGGTGAAGCCGCTGCGGCGCGTCCTTCCTGGGAGCGGTGGCTACGACTGGGCGAGTCTGGCGGCTGCTTACATGTTTGAATTACTGCATGGCCTCTTGTTCGATGTGCTGTCGATGCGCCTGTCGATCTTTCGCGGCGCTGTCGTGCCATGGCTGGCCGGAAGCGGTTTCGGAATCCTGGGCGCGATCTTGACCGTGGCGATTGCGTGTATCGTGGTGTATGCGGTTCTCTCGTGGATCCGTGCCGACTCGCCGGTTGGCGACATTCTCGATGGCCTGGTCAATCCGTGGCTCAGGCCGATTCGCCGGCGCCTGCCGATGGTCGGCGGATTCGATCTTTCGCCATTGGCCTTGCTTGTACTGCTGCAGATCGGCATGGTGATTCTGGGGCACGCCCAGACATCGGCGCTGGGCATGCTGGCGCGCCTCTGACCTGGAAGCCATGGGATGGCGAGCCGCCCTGCCTGCGACTCCGCGCACCACAAGAGCAACACGGTCGGCAAGCACGGCTGATGGTGCGGGCGGTGTTGCGGCGCATGACCCCAAGGTGCGGGCGGTTCCGCATTGCCAATCAAGGCCCGCCGCTGCTGATGCAAGATGTCAGGCCACGGCGACGACCACGATGATTGTCGCTACCGCGGCGAACCGAACCTAGCGGCCGGCCTGTGTTGCGCGTCTCAGTAGCGGCGGGGTCCCTCGACAACGCGAGACGCCGCAGTCGCGTTTGCCGGTCGCAAGGGTGGCATGCCCCCTTCTTGAATTGCCGCCTACCGCGTGACGCGGGTCGGGCCAGTGCCGGACAGCAGCCGAACCCGTTCACCTGGCCGAAAAGTCTCGTCGGCTTCCTGGGTGATTGCGCGCAGTTCGCCATTGTCCAGCTTGACCGTGATCTCGAGACCCGGTTTGCGCGTGAACGCTCCTTCCGCCGCCCGCCCGGCAAGCCCGCCCGCAACTGCGCCGAGCACAGTGCCGACAATCGATCCGCGGCCACCACCGACATTGGCACCCGCTATGCCGCCAACGATGCCGCCTGTGGCCGCGCCGACGCCACCTTGCTGGGGTTCGATGGTGACCTGGCGCACGCTTTCGACCACGCCCATGCGCACGGTTTGCTCGCGTTGCGCCTGGCCCGGCGTGTAAACGCTGCCCGAACTCGACTGGCCGGCGCAGCCTGCCATGCTAACGATAGCGGCAAGCAATGTCAGCGCTACGGTCTTGCGTGAAATGATTGACAGCGGAATGTCCATACCGATCTCTCCGAATGTGTGTTGCGGATGGGCCTCACCAAAGGCGCGCTCCGAAAGACTGCGCATACAAATCGCCGATTTCCGCCCTGCTCATGCGATGATTTTGCGCACCACGTTGAGCAATTTTCATGCTTCCCATGATGCTTGCCAGGCGCCCGGACTCGACCCATGGCAGCCCGTTGGCGATGCCGAACAACAAGCCGGCCCGGTAGGCGTCACCACAACCGGTGGGATCAACAACATCTGCTGCCTTAACGCTTGGGATGTCGAAGCGTTGACCGTCGGCATAAATGAACGAGCCTTCGGCGCCTCGGGTCACCACCAGGCCTTTGACGTGTTTCGCGAGTGATTCAATGGTGCTCCCGGTCTTCTCCTGAATCAACTTGGCTTCGTAATCATTGACCGCCAAATAGTCCGCCATGCCGATGAAATCCATCAATTCATCGCCTCCGAACATCGGCAGGCCCTGTCCGGGATCAAAAATGAACGGCACCCCGGCTTCAGCGAACTCACGCGCATGCATGAGCATGCCATCACGGCCATCCGGTGCCACGATGCCAAGCTTTACGTTGTCAGCATCTTTGACGTGATTGACCTGCGAAAAGTTCATTGCGCCCGGATGAAACGCCGTGATCTGGTTGTCGTCGAGATCGGTTGTGATGAACGCCTGTGCGGTAAAGGTTTCCGGAACAATAGCGACGTGGCTCGTGGAAAGGCCAAGGTTCTTCAGTCGTTCGAAATAGGGGTCAGAGTCTACCCCCGCTGCGGCCATGATCAGCGGTTCGTCGTCCGGGCGCGCCGACAGCATCTTCATGTTGTAGGCGATATTGCCGGCGCAGCCGCCGAATTCGCGGCGCATCTCGGGCACCAGGAAAGCGACATTCAAGATGTGCACCTGATCGGGCAGGATGTGATCCTTGAAGCGACCTTCGAAGACCATGATGTTGTCAAAGGCCATCGACCCGCAAATCAATATCGACATGGGATTCCCTTTACCGGTGGCTGCAGCCGACGCGGTTGCCTGCCAAGCCCTGTATTGTACGTGCAGGATTAGGGATAAAAAGCGTACAAGCGATAGCCATTCGCCTTGAGTTGTCCCGGGTCGACAAAGATCCGCAGCTGCAGCTCGCTGCCGGCACCGATGCCCGCACTTGAATTGCCCGGCGCGTAGTCCGGGGCCTTGAGTACGCGCCTCGACAAAGGCATGTCCAGCGCATCAGTCAAGGTGATCTCGAGCAACGGCAGGCTCTGAGCGAACGCCGCGCGGTTGCGCAACACCGCAGAAAGAACCAACAAGCCGCTGTTGGCCGGGTCCGCCTGCAAGTCGGACGACTCGATGCTGATCGCCTGTGCGTCCGTGGGCGGCTCGATCCTGCAGCCAAGTTCCGCGCAAGCAGCCTCCAGCAAGGGCTTGGTCTGCGGATACAGGGCGGCAAGCTGGTCGCGATAGAACCAGGCTCCCTGAGCGCACAAGGCGAGAAACGCCAAGACTGCGCCGGCCAGATTCCACCACCTAAAGCCATGCGCCGCCTCCACCGGATCCAGCAGTACCGAAGACGTCGGGAGCTCGGCGGACGCCCGGCTGGCGTCTGTGACCTCCTGCTCCGGTGGCGTCGGCGCACCGAACAGATCGTATGAACCTGCAACACCATCTGCGGCCGTCGGCGCATCTGCATCGCCAGGCTCTTCAGAAGCATTGGCTACCGCTGGATGTGGCAGCAAATGGTCAAGCGCATTGAAGACCGTGCTGCACTTGCCGCAGCGAACCATTCCCTGACGCGACACCAGTTGCTCGGTGGTGATGCGAAAAGCGGTATGGCACGCGGCACAGCGCGTCAGCATGGTCATCTGTTGAGAATCGCAAAATTCATGACAAAGGCACGCCTACGGCGAGGCTGTCATGATCCTCGGTGCGATCGATAGATAGTGTTTTCACGTAAACGTCAGGCTTCATGCGCTCTCTAGCTCGCCCGCGCGACCCGTTGCTCACTGAATTCAACAACGACGACCGGGCGAATTTACCAGTCACGCGGCGGCCACCCCGGTCAGGCATGTCCAGCCATCGTCACGGCCGCAGCTTTGAAGCGCGATCAGCGGCGCATAGGCGGCGACGACCTCGTGCTCCTGTGATTCCAGAATACCAGAAAGGGTCAGCCG
>Ga0105046_10016382_pt1 | contig 11380 bp, 11 predicted proteins | sample MAT03_FD_78385 | JGI IMG/M metagenome (GOLD analysis project Ga0105046, IMG submission 78385) | Freshwater microbial communities from Lake Fryxell liftoff mats and glacier meltwater in Antarctica - MAT-03 (megahit assembly) | ecosystem: Environmental > Aquatic > Freshwater > Ice > Liftoff...
GCGCGACCAGGAGAACAAGTCGAAATACATCGGTACAGAAGAAAACTGGCAAAAAGCCGAACAGGCCATCATCGACGCGGCTGCCGAGTCGGGCCTCAACACGGTCACCGAATACGGCGAAGCTGCTTTTTACGGCCCTAAACTCGATTTTATGGTGAAAGATGCCCTCGGCCGGTCCTGGCAATTGGGTACCATTCAGGTAGACTACAACCTGCCCGAGCGTTTCGACCTGAGTTATATCGGCGCCGATAACATGCCGCACCGCCCGGTGATGATCCACCGCGCCCCATTCGGATCGATGGAGCGTTTCACGGCCGTATTGATCGAGCACTGCGCGGGCAAATTCCCGCTTTGGCTGTCGCCCGAACAGTTTGCCATCCTGCCGGTATCGGATAAATTCATCGAATACTCCTTACAGGTAAAAGCGCAGCTGGAGTCCGAGGATCTGCGCGGTTTTGTGGACGACCGCAACGAAACGATCGGCCGTAAAATCCGCGACAATGAACTCAAACGTATTCCTTTCCTGCTTATCGTAGGCGAAAAGGAACAGGAGGCCGGTACCGTATCCGTGCGCAAGCAAGGTGGCGACGGCGATCAGGGCGCCTTAAGCGTGGATGATTTTGCGAAGATGTTGAAGGAGATGTTGTGATTAATGGTTTAGGGGGTTTAGAGGGTTTAGGAGGTTTAGAGCGGTATATGCCAAATAACGCGGTCTTGAAAAGAGTTCGTGTTGACGGCCTGAGCGCGAAGCCCTCTAAACCTCATAAACCCTCTAAACCTCATAAACCCTCTAAACCTCCTAAACCCTCTAAACCTCCTAAACTCTCTAAACCTCCTAAACTCTCTAAACCCTCTAAACTAATAATGTCAATTCCACCGCCCTTTTCCAAATATGGCCGCCAGCATCATGGCGAGAAAGAATACGCCCATTGCCAACACCGGCGAACAGACGATCAGGACAGCCATCCAGGTAAGGTGGAAACCATAATACAATACCAATCCAGCGATACAAACCAGCGCCAGGAGGCTGGCGGGGCGAAGGATTTTGGCGACATCCCCCGGCGGCACATAAATGCCGTCTGCCTTGTTGGAATAGCGCTGAAGTGCTCTGTAAACCAACACAAGCGCCGCAGCGGCTTCTATGATCAGACAAATCCAGAAGAGAATTTTCATAAGGGAATTTTTTTCACGGGAATGAAGGCCTTCAAACCTCATAGGTAGCCACCAAGGCCCTCAGTTTATCGAGGTACCGTTGTTTGACCGGATCACGCAGCGTTTTATTGGTTCGGGTGTGAAAGCGATGGGCCGACAAAAAATTTACCTGAAGCCGGTTCCAGGCTTGTTCGTCGCCAATCAGGTGATACAGTTTTAATTCTTCAAACAGGGAATTACCCACCTTGGTAAAATCTTCCCGTCCCAGGTAATCAAGATCGGCGTCGCAAATGATCTGTTCCAGCAGATTTTGGGGCGACTGCGGAATTTTGGTTGCCATGATCATCCCGCAAATGATTTCGATATCGGCTGCCGTGTAGCCAAAACCCGGCAAATAGGCGAGGCACATCAAACAACCTTCGTGTTCATGGCCGGCGTGTTTGTTTTTGACGAAACCCGCATCGTGAAACAGGGCTGCGGTTTTGACCAATTTGAGTTCGCGGCCGCGAATACCTTCACTGGTCGCTATTTCCACAGCCATTTTTAACACATCCTGCGTATGGTGCAGTCCGTGGTAAAAGAGCGTACCGGTCAGCTCCGTTCGAAGTTTGGCGAGAATAAATTGTTTGGCGGCGCGATACTGCATACAAATCGGTCGGGCAGAAAGGAAGCTGAACGCAGCAATCCTGTACTTTGTTGGTCAACGGACCGCGTAAAATTGCGTATTTTCCGAAAAATGAAAGGCGCTTCCGGAAATATTTTGACCATACTACCAAATTTGTGCCGCTTTGGCCATAAAAAGAGATGTGGCCTTGCTACTTTTGGCAAACGTTTCGTCAGAAGCGCGAAAAAAATGAAGGTTCAAAAATTTCATCATTTGAGGCGTTTGCGTTTAAGGCCCGCTCCAATTTTCAAGCGCATGAACCCTCGATCTTATTTTGTCAACACTTCAACACAATTGCAATTATGAATTTAATGGACATCCTTCAGGGTCAGCTCTCTGACGACGTACTCGGTCAGCTCAGCGATCAAATCGGCGCTGATAAACAACAAACGGCTACGGCAGCAAACGGAATTTTTGCTACTTTGATCGGTGGCTTAGCCAACAACGCCTCCTCGGAAGGCGGCCTTTCCTCGCTTGGCTCGGCCCTCGACCGCGACCACGACGGCAGTATGCTCGACGATTTGATGGGTATGGTAGGTGGCGTCCTTCAAGGCGGCGGGCAAACCAACAACGCCCTGAACGGTTCGGGTATCCTCGGACACATCCTCGGCGGTCAGCAGGAGGTAGCGGCGGAACAAGTAAGCCAGTCTTCGGGATTGAACATGAGCCAGGTGATGAAACTTATGCCGATTCTCGCTCCCATCTTAATGAGCGTGCTCGGGAAAGCCAAGAGTTCGGGCGGCCTAGACATGGGCAGCATCGCCCAAATCCTGATGGGATCTGCGCAGCAAACCCAACAACAAGGCGGCATGGGCGACCTGATCGGCTCGGTTTTGGGCGGTCTTGTGGGCGGCGGTTCTCAACAACAAGCTCAGCCTCAACAAGGCGGTGGCATGCTCGGTAGCATTTTGGGCGGCATTTTTGGAAAATAGACAGGTCAAGGTATGATCTTGAACAGAAAAACGGGTGTGTGCGACAGGCCCGTTTTTCTTTTTGTCCGCTGGCGGCTAAATTATAAAGTCAAAACAAGGGGAACGTTTCGCGAGGTTCTACATTTGCGTCCTATTACTTTTGAATCGATCCGCACATGAAACACGTGTTACACCTGGCCTTTTGTATGTTAATCGCCTCCGCACTCCCGGCACAAAGCCGGATCACGGGCAACCTCCAATCCAACGGCAACTTTTTTATCGACGACCCGAAGATCGGCGCGACGGCCACACCGCAGTACGATTATCAGAAATTCGGCGCTGAAAGCTGGCTCAATTTGAATTATTCCAACTGGGGTTTCGATATGGGCCTCCGGTTCGATATGTTCAACAACTCCAACCTGCTCAATCCCACGGGCTCTTTTACCGGGGAAGGCATCGGGCGCTGGTACATCCACAAGAAAATAGACAAGTTCGAGGTGTCAGCCGGTTATCTCTACGACCAGATCGGCTCCGGGATCATTTTCCGGGCCTACGAAGAACGCGCCCTGTTGATCGACGACGCCTTGTTTGGCGTAAAAGTAGGCTACCAACTCAATGAAAACTGGAAAATCCGGGCCTTTACCGGTCGGATCAAACGCCAGTTTTCCACCTATGGCGCTGTGGTCCGCGGCGCCGTTGTGGAAGGTTTTATCAAATCCGATTCAAGCTCCAGGGTCACCCTCGCCCCCGGATTCGGCGTAGTAGCCCGTACCTTCGACAATGGAACGGTGGACGATATTGCCAAAACCATCGCCACCTACGTACCGCAGGACAGCACCGGCGCTCAATACAATACGTATGCGATGACCTTGTACAATACCCTGACCGCCGGCAATTTCAGCTGGTACGTTGAAGGCGCGTATAAAACCAAAGATGTCATTTATGATTTGTTCGCGCCCAATGCGCGGGGCGGATTCGGCAAATTGGTGAACCGCCCGGGTTATACCGTATACAGCAGTCTTTCCTACGCCAAAAAAGGCCTTGGGATCACCCTGGAAGTAAAACGAACCGAAGATTTCGCTTTTCGTACCACCCCCTTCCTGCAAACGCCGCCGATTCAGGGGCCGATTAATTTCCTGCCGCCGATGGCCAAGCAGAATACTTATCGCCTGACAGCACGTTTTGCCCCGGCCACGCAGGAGTTGGGCGAACAGGCCATTCAACTGGATGCCAGATACGCCTTGAGCAAAAAATTATCTATTGGATTTAATTTCGCCGATATCCAAAACCTCGAAGGGAAACAATTATACCGGGAATTTACACCGGAATTTACCTATAAATACCTCCGTAAATGGCAGTTGATCGGCGGTGTTCAGGTATTGCACTACAATATTTTTGTATACCAGGAAAAAGAAGACCCGGAAGACACCAACGATCCGATCGACTTCCTGGGCGGTGGAAAAGCAAGCTACGTGGATGGGCTAACGCCTTATGTGGAATACCTGTATAAATTCACCGCCCGGCGTTCTGTGCGCATAGAAGCCCAATACCTGCTGACCGACGATGAATTCGGTTCCTGGGTAAACGGTTTGGTGGAATTCGGCTGGGCGCCGCACTGGCTGGTGTATGCCTCGGATATGTATAAAATTGCCCACCACGAGCCGGAAAAATATCCGGAGTCCAAAACAAAATACGACGGACTGCATTACCCGACCATTGGGATCGTATATTCCCACAAAGCCAACCGCTTTGCCCTGGCATACGTCAAGCAAGTGGAAGGGATCAACTGCTCCGGCGGTATTTGCCGTTTGGAGCCCACGTTTCACGGCGTTCGCCTGAATATCAACTCTTCTTTCTAAGCCTCACTTCATAATTCATTGAATATGAAAAAGATCGTTTACGGTATATGTTTGCTCGCCTTGTTCGTTACGGCCTGCGAAGAAAAAGAAATCGTGATTCCCGAACTCTCGTCAGGCGCGCGAAGGGTGTTGGTGGAGGAAATCACCGGGGTCAATTGCAGCAATTGCCCCGACGGCGCCCGGGAACTGGCGGCGTTGCAGAAACAAATCGGCGCGGATAAACTGATACTGGTCGCGATTCATTCCGGCGGCGACCTATCCAAGCCGGTTCCGCAAAGCACCATGGATTTACAAACCACTGAAGGTTATGCCTTGGTAGATTATATCGGCCAATTGTCGGGAATACCTTCCGCAGCCATCAGCCGGCGTTATTTTCCGGATGAAGGCAGCGAATTTGCCGTGGGCGCCTGGAGCGCCCGCATCACCAATGAATTTAAAAGAGACTATAACCTGGATTTGTTCGTAGCCAATACCTACGATCCAATTACCCGTAAGTTGGATATTAAAGTGAATATGGCGCCGGATTCCACGCTTCTCGGCGAGCACCGGCTGACGGTTGTGATCACCGAGGACAGCATCGTCAATGCCCAGAACGACAACTCGGTTATTATTCTGAATTATGTACACCGGCATGCGTTCCGCGACATCGTCACGGCCATTAACGGCGACCTGGTGGCCGAACCTCTGACAGCAGGGGCGCTCATCAGCAAAACGTATTCGCTTACCCTCCCGGCTGCCTGGGACGATAAGCACTGCACGGTAGTGGCCTATTTACACCACGGCGGTACGCCGGATAAAATTATTTTGCAAGCGGCTGAAGATCACGTAGTGGAGTAGCGCAGTTGGAAGTGGCAGTTGGTAGCGCAACCTAACAGAAAAAGTGGTGCTGAAAAAGGAGCAGTTCCAAGGGAGCGGCGTATTTTCGCACCCTGAAAACCTGAGAAGCCCTATTTTCTTTACCTTCTATTGTATACCACCCGCCTTCGCGCTGCGCGCTTCGGCGGGTAAACCGAAAAAAATGTTCAATCTGACCGAAGAGCAATTAGCCGTCAAAGAAGCCGCCCGTAATTTCGCCCAAAACGAATTGAAGCCGGGCGTTATCGAGCGCGACTCCAAAATGGAATATCCGTACGAGCAAGTCCGGAAAATGGCTGAACTGGGATTCCTGGGTATGATGGTGTCTCCGGAATACGGCGGCGGCGGCATGGATACGCTTTCGTATGTGCTGGCGATGGAAGAGATCAGCAAAGTGGACAACTCCTGCTCGGTGATCATGTCGGTGAACAATTCGCTGGTTTGCTGGGGACTGGAAAACTACGGAAACGAAGCGCAAAAACAAAAATACCTGCCCAGGTTGGCCGCCGGAGAATGGATCGGCGCATTTTGCCTGTCGGAACCCGAGGCTGGCAGCGACGCCACCAGCCAGCGCACCACTGCTGTGGACATGGGCGACCATTACCTGCTGAACGGTACCAAAAACTGGATCACCAACGGCAGCTCGTCCAAACTGCACCTGGTGATGGCGCAAACCCATGCGGAAAAGGCCCACCGCGGCATCAACTGCCTGCTTGTAGAAACCGATTGGCCGGGGGTAACCATCGGCGCCAAAGAAGATAAACTGGGCATTCGCTCTTCGGATACGCACACCATCATGTACAGCGACGTGAAGGTGCCGAAAGAGAATCGGATCGGCGAAGACGGATTCGGATTCAAGTTCGCCATGAAAACCCTGTCTGGCGGCCGGATCGGCATTGCTTCTCAGGCACTCGGCATTGCCGCCGGCGCTTTTGAATTAGCCGTCGCTTATTCTAAAGTACGCGAAGCTTTTGGCAAACCAATCAGTGGCCACCAGGCCATCGCCTTCAAAATAGCCGATATGGCCACTGACATCGAAGCGGCCCGTCTGCTTGTATACCGAGCGGCCTGGATGAAAGACCAACACCTGAACTACGATCAGGCTGCGGCCATGGCCAAACTCTTCGCCTCCGACGTAGCCATGCGCCACACGGTGGAAGCGGTGCAAATTCACGGCGGTTACGGGTTTGTGAAAGAATACCACGTGGAACGCCTCATGCGCGATGCCAAGATCACACAAATCTATGAAGGCACCTCGGAGGTACAGCGCATCGTTATTTCGCGCAATGTATTGAACGGGGAGTTGTATGTGCCGTCGCCGGTGGTGGCTTGAACAGGGTTTAGAGGGTTTATAAGGTTTAGAGGGTTTATAAGGTTTAGAGAGTTTAGAGGGTTTAGAGCAGATTCGCCCCCGGTCGTACGAAAACCGGGGGCGAAGCTGCTCTAAACCCTCTAAACCTTATAAACCCTCTAAACCCTATAAACTACGTTCAAAACTTATTTCTCCAAAGTCTTCACATAGTCCATTGCCGCCTGTGCAAATGATGGCCATTTGTCTGCATACTCGAAGGGCACTTGTATCCAGCCGTTCATGATTCGGTCGGCCATGGGGCTGAAATAATGCGCGCCGTCGAGGCTCCAAATGCGGCGTTGACCTTTTCAAACGAAGGCAATTCTTCCACGCAGGGCGCGCACCAGGTTGCCCAGAAATTGAGGACGAATACGGTGTCGTTCGCCGCATTTTTCCATTGTTCGAGCTGCGCGGTTTTGATAAACGGAACGTCTTGCGCGCGCAGTGCGAAAGCAGCCAAACTATATACAAGGGCCCATACAAGTTTCATAACGACGGCATTGATTCGCTGCAAATGCGGGAATACCGGCGAAGAACGCCAAAAAGGGTTGCTGTCTTCTAGGGCATTCGACGGAAAGGGACTCCAGGGTGGTATTTCGCCAGCTTTGGGCGGTGGATGGTAGGCATTAACAACAGGGCGTTTTCTACCTTTGCCCTCTTTATTTTAACCATCCATCCTTTCAGCAAATGTTTATTTCCGGCATACAACAAATCGGTATCGGCGTCTCTAAGGTCCACGAAGCGTTCAAATGGTACCGACAGCACTTCGGTATGGACGTACCCATTTTTGAAGAGGCCGCCACGGCTGCCATGATGTTGCCCTATACCGGCGGCGAGCCCCGCGACCGCCATGCCATCCTGGCCCTCAATCTGCAGGGCGGCGGCGGCATGGAAATCTGGCAATATACCAGCCGTACGCCCGTGCCGCCGGCGTTTCAGCCACAACTTGGCGACCTGGGTATTTTTATCGCCAAGGTCAAATGCAAAGATGTGCCTGCCTGTTTCGAGGACCTGCGCAAACGCGGCGTGAATATGTTGAGCAACCCGGTACCTCGACCTGACGGGCGCGAACACTTTTTTGTAAAGGACCCCTGGGGTAATATTTTTGAAGTAGTGGGCAGCGATGAGTGGTTCGACCGGAAATTACCGGCCCTCACCGGAGGAATCTACGGCTGTATGATTGGCGTGTCGGACATAGAAAAAGCACAGCGTTTTTACGCGGAAGTTCTTGGGTATGACACCGTTGTCTACGACAAAAGCGGCGATTTTGCCGATTTTCATGGCGTCGACGGCGGTTTTGGCCGCTACCGGCGGGTATTGTTGCGGCACAGCCAACAGCGGGTAGGTCCGTTCAGCCGCTTGTTAGGCGACACGGAAATTGAACTCGTGCAGACACTGGAACGCAGCCCGCGAAAAATTTTCGAGGGCCGTTTCTGGGGCGACCTGGGCTTTATCCACCTCTGTTTCGATATCACCGGAATGGCGGAGATGAAAAAATATTGTACGGAGAAAGGCCACCCATTCACGGTGGATTCCAGCGGCAGTTTCGACATGGGCGAAGCGGCCGGTTATTTCTCTTACATCGAAGATCCCGACGGTACACTGATTGAATTTGTGGAAACACATAAGATACCGATTCTCAAAAAGATCGGCTGGTTCCTCGACCTCCGAAAACGCAAAGACGCTGCCAAGCCGCTGCCGAGATTAATGTTAAAGGCCCTCGGTCTTGGAAGAGTCAAGTAGTTGTGGCCGTGAGTATCTGCCGACTGCTACTGCTACCGAAAGTGTCAATAATTCGCTAATTCGCTGTTCGCTCGGGTGACTTCCCTTACCTTTGCCCGTCTTTTTTTCCAAATCTGATGACTATGCACAAGAATATCCTTACGCTTTGCACACTTTTTCTGGCCTTTCCCGGTCTTTTCGGACAAAAGATCGACAGCACGCTCATCGACGCGACCATTGAGGGTTTGCCTGCGGGCAAGGCCCGGCTGGTGGGTACTTTCGGCGATCAAAACTATATAGCCGACTCGACGATGGTGGACAATACCGGCCATTTAATCCTGCGGCGCGAAAAGCCGCTGCCTGCGGGTTTTTATACGTTTCTGCTGCCGGGCGCAAAAAATTTTTCATTCCTGGTCGATAAAGACCAGCGTTTTACCCTGCGCGCTAAATTGCCGGATATCATGGGCACCTCAGAGGTGAAAGGCTCTCTGAATGCTGAATTGTTTTTTGAAAACATGCGCTTTCAAGCCCTGCAAGAGCCGCAGTTGACCCCGCTCGGCGATATTTTACGCAAATACCCGTCCACATCGCCGGAATATCAGGAAGCTAAAAACCGCCAGGCCCAATTGCTCAACGAGCGTAAAAATGCCCTTGAAAAGACCTTTAAGGCCTATCCGGACGCTTTTTTTACCAAATTTAAAATAGCGGGTCAAAACCCGGATTTCCCGGATTTTCACAAACCCAACGGCGACATCGATACGGCCCGGCAAATCAGCCATTACCGCGCCCATTTCTGGGACGGCGTGGATTTCAACGATACCAGGTTGCTCTACACGCCGGTTATCAGCAACAAGCTGCGCCGCTACATTAAGGACCTCACCCCGCAACGTCCCGATTCGATTATTGTGGTTGCGGATGCCTTGATTCGCAAGGTGATGCCGTATAAAGAATATTTCAAGCTGTTCACGAACTGGATCGCCCTGCAATATGAAAATGGCAAAACAACGGTGATGGACGGCGAAGCGGTGTATGTGTATGTCATTCAAAATTTTATCACCCCGGAACTGGCCTTTTGGGACAAAAAGGAAAACATCGAAAAATTAAGGCAACACGTCTGGGAGATGGAAGCGAGTCTCTTGTATAAAAAGGGCCCTGATGTACGGGCGCAAAACCAGTTCGGCGAGTTCAAGAGTATTTATGAAATAAAGGCCCCGCTCGTGGTGGTGTTCATGTACAGCCCCGATTGCGAGCACTGCCAAAAAGAATCGCCCGAAGTGCAAAAGATTTATGAAAAGTGGAAAGACCGCGGGGTGGAGGTATACGGAATTGCCGTGAGTACCACGGATGCCGAATGGAAGGAATTCATCAAAAAAGAGGGTTTTACGTTTATTAGCGTGTTTGATCCCACCAACCGGGCCATTTACGCAAAATACTTCGTGGATATTACGCCGGAGATTTACGTGCTCAACAAGGATCGCACCATTGTGGCTAAGAATTTGCAAGCCAACCAGTTGGAGCTGGTCCTGGAGCGGGAGTTGAAGAAAATAAAGTGAAGGTTAAGCGGGTTTAGAAAAAATACTCATTTTGTTGAAAATCAACGATTTGAATATATTTCCTAAACCCGCTAAACATTTTTTCTAAGCCACCGGAATTTCCTGTGACGGTCCTGCGCTTCCAGCTTGCTTCGGCAGGCTCACGAGGAGAACGCCGTCTGCATACCGGGCGCTGATGGCCGAGCTATCTACTTTTTCGCTGAGCAAAAAGCGCCGTTCGAAGGCCTGGCGCCGGTATTCCTGGCGCAGCCAGTTGCTCTCGCTGCCGGTATTGCCGGCGTTTTCGGAGTAGCCTATGAGCAGGACATCGTCGGTTAAGCTGATTTTGAAATCTTCCTTGTTCAGGCCCGGGGCATAAACGAAGAGTTCATAGCGGTCATCCGCTTCGCGGACATTTACCGGCACTTGCTGAAAAAAGCTGCGGGCAAATTTTCCGCCGCCGAAACGACCGAAACGGCCGCCGCAACCATGCGACATATTTTTAAAGGAACCTTGTTGTTGATCCTCAAACGATTGATGATGGTGATGCATATTGTGGTGTGTGAATGGTGAAAAAATTGGGTTTAGAGGGTTTAGGAGGGTTTAGGAGGGTTTAGGGCGGTTTAGGAAGGTTTAGGAATGTTTAGAAAGGTTTAGAGGGTTTAGGGCGGTTTACGCTTAGTTTCGAGATCCGGACAAGCGTAAACCGCCCTAAACCGCCCTAAACCGCCTGAACTCCCTAAACCAATCTAAGAAGCTACTTCTATTTTCCGGGCAAACCCAAGCGGTTCAAATCTTTGGCGGGCACGGGGATCGAGCGGCTCAACGGCTGCATAGCGGCCCTGAAAGCTGCGGTCTGCAAACCAGTTGCCGGAATCGCCGTATAGATAGGCGCTGCGCCGGGAGCCCCGACCGCCCAGCCACCAAAAAGCGCGGCCGGCGAAGAACAGCGTGCCCATGATCAGGGCAGCCATAACGAAGAACAAGAGGATTTTAAGGAACGTGATGAGTACGGCCGCTGCGAGCAGCAGCCCCAGAAAGATCTTTGCGGGACGCATAGTCGTAATGTTAGGTGTGAATGGAATGGTTTTTATTGGGGATCCATTTTCCGGCGCCAGTTGTTTGATGCCTTATATACAGGAAGACGGAGCAGCGCGTTTTTTACTTTAAGCCGAACGCATTTTTTTCTAACTTTGTAGAACTGTCCGCCTCTAAGGAACGGTGTCAAAATAACTTCCCAATTTGATGCCATTCTTTTGCCGTCATCCGTCCCATCTTTTTCGTTAAATAGCGCGGCTATTCGCCTCAAAAGATGGTTGGCTGACACCAAAATA
>Ga0105046_10016385_pt1 | contig 11379 bp, 13 predicted proteins | sample MAT03_FD_78385 | JGI IMG/M metagenome (GOLD analysis project Ga0105046, IMG submission 78385) | Freshwater microbial communities from Lake Fryxell liftoff mats and glacier meltwater in Antarctica - MAT-03 (megahit assembly) | ecosystem: Environmental > Aquatic > Freshwater > Ice > Liftoff...
CCGCGACCGATCTTTTGTTACAAGGAGTTGCTCTGGAAGATGTGCAATACCTGCTGGGGCATAGCGACAGCCGGGTTACAAAACTGTACGATCGACGGCAAAAGCAGGTCACGCGGAATATTGTGGAGCGAATTTCGGTGTAGCAGTGCCTCGGACGGGATCGGGCCGAAGGATGATGGCCTTGAAATCGGCAGCCGGTTGTGAAACGTCTGGTGGGCGCTGGCACGTGACGCGACGACGAGAGCAATTAAGACTTTCCTATTCGAGGTATTATCGATGGGGCAACAGGGGCGTTCCTGCCTAGGCCACGCTGACGCCGTTTGTCGAGAGTACCTGGACGCATTCGACGAACCCGAGGAGTTCCTTCGGCGCGAAAGCGAGCTGGTTGCGCGGATGCGGTCAGTGGATGTTTCGCGAATGATGTCGGCATTCGTGGACGCACTACATAAAACAGCAGGTGCTCGGCGTCTGGGTGCCGCGAGCGCAATACTATATCTCGAACGAGAATCTGGGCGACGCATTGCAGCGTCGGCAGCGACCGAGGCTTCATTGGCGTTCGCCGACGCGCTAAAAACGAATAGCGCCGATCTGCAAGGCATTGCAGCGAGTCTTTTAACATATCACGGGGAAGTTCCAGAACAGGCTAAGAAACCTCTCATAAGGCTCCTCAAAGCGGAGGACATGCTAGTCAGAACGGCGTCGGCCGCCGCATTGTGCAGTACAAATGCGAGGCGACTTCGCATTGTCACAATTCTGGGGGCCGCGCTCGCAAGCAAAAACGCGGGGTTGCAAGCCTTTGCGGCTGTTGGGTTACCGCGACTCGGACTTAACGCTTCCGATGTAGTCAAAGAGTCGCTAGGCACACTGGGAAAAGCCAAGCCGGAAGGCGTGCGTGCTCTAGTTGGCGCATTGAACAGAATACCACGGATAGCGCGGGAGTTGGTGCCATTACTGGCATCCCTTCTCGCGGACGATCGACTCGACGTTGAGCTACGGTCTTCGATCGCTACGAGTCTGGGTGAGGTCGGTGGCGAGTCAAAGGAAGCGATGCAAGCGTTGGCTTCCGCGCTGCGGCACTCGGATTGGCAGATCGTATTGAGCGCCGCAATCGCCCTAAGCAGCGCGAATGCAAAATCGCAGTTTGAAGCGATGACATTTCTCATCAAGTTGCTTGACTCCGATGATCGTAATCTACGCGGATCCGCCGCCGCAGGTTTGCAGGAATTCGGTAAGCAGTTGAAACGGGCTGTGCCGGCCTTAGTTTCTCGGCTGCTCAAAGAAAGAGACGAAGAGATTCTGGAGGAGGTCATCCGTACATTGATGTCGGCCGGAAACGCGGCGTTCCCAGAGTTATTGCGCGAGTTGACGAGATGCGACGTAAGCGGCAGGCACGTCATCGGCCTTGCGTTGTTGCACGTGGGGCAAGACGCCACTGCCGATATGGCCCGCGCTATGCTGGAGAGCGAGCATCGAGCCGTGCGTGAATGTTTGGCGTCAGTGCTTTACAGGCTTGGTCCGCGCGCTGTTGATGCAGTTCCCACTCTGATAAAAATGATCGAGCGAGGTGACGCAGATGTGAAGCACGACGCGATCGTGGCGCTGGCGGCAGTTGGTGCTGACGCACGAGCGGCGACGGCAACCTTGATAGGAGCGTTTGATACGGTAGACGAAGAGACCGTTGCATGGGTGGAGAAGGCACTGTTCAGCATCGGATCGGAAGCACTGCCGCTGATCCGAGCAAGTCGCGGAGAAGGCTCGGATAGACGACGAGCCTGCTTGGAGCGGGTCGGAGAACGTTTAGGCGCACTCGACCCGGCGTCAAAGGGAGATGCCTTTGGGTGGCTGGCCGACGATCGCCTAATTGAATTGTTTGTGATCGTCGCTGGACTGGTGAGCGGGAACAAAAAGCCGATGGGAGGGAAGGCGTTGTCGCAGGCGCTGATGAAAATGCGGGAAATGGGCGCATTGCCTCATAGAATTAGCGTTAGTCCCGGATACATCCGGAAGTCACTTCGCGCCTTAGAAGATTTGTTGACGCAGGAAAGCGGGCGCACGATTCATCTTTTTGAGCGAAAGCGCAATGCTGCCGGAAGACTGACGAGCGATGGTCACGATTTCCTGGAGAGGGCGCTATCGTATCTGAAAGCAACGAGAATGGGAGCCGCCGGGTCATCAGATCGTTGACAGAGGTGATGAATCGCTGTATTTAGCCATCGCAGTACGAAAACGTTCAGTAGCGTGATGGCCGAGGACAACCCAAGACCCAATCGACTGAAATTGCCGATTCCCAGCGACCAGGTTGCTCAGGAAGCCGTCAGTCGCGTAGACCCGTGGTCCCATCCGGCCTATGCCGCGGGCTACAAGAACTTTTCCCGAGAAGATCTGGCCGGTTCGATTTACATCGCGATGCGGTCAAAAGAAACGGAATTGATCGAAAAGACGTTCGCCACCGCTCTGGGAAGGGGCGATCCTCATCCGGATCACACGCGAGAGTCTTTAGTCGAATCGCTGGTCGCCGATTATCAACTGTTCGGCGTTTCCTCGGGACGGCAGCATACCGATCAGTTGCTTCGCGATCTCGAACAAGCTGTAAGAGCGCAAGCCTTGAATAAATCAGGCAGAAATCGCTAGTTCAGCTTTCCGAGGTCTCTCCTCTGTTTCCTCCCGGTTTACAACTGCGCACGATCTGTGCGCAGTTCCACGACTCACAAACGAGTTTGCTAAAAGAAGGCAGACGCGGGGCCAAATGGCAGCCCTCTCAAAGGTCTAGCGACATGGGTCGCTGGAGATGACACCGTTTTGAGTCTCGTACACGAACTTGCGGGTATCGCCGGCCCTGACGGGCCACCGAACGCCCAAACGGAGGATTTCAATGGATTACCACAATCATCGCGGTCTGAAGCAGCAGGCGGTGGTCGGGTCGTATCCGGTTCCGATAACCACAGATCGAACGGGCGTTACTGATATTTATCCGGTGCTGGCGAAGCATCAGCGTGAAGAGAACTGGGTGGGTCGTGAGATGGTGGGATTCTTGCAGGCTTGGGCAGAACGGTTCAACCAGGAATTTAAACTCGGCATTCTCAAAGTGGTACTGTGTGTCGATCGATTGCCCGCTACTTGCTTCGGGCATTTCCGCCTTGGTCATAACGGTTTTGGCCTCGAAGGCGAGATCGCGATCAACTCGCGTTATCTCGTTGGCCAGCGGCCGATGTGGGAGATCCTGGGCACGCTGTTGCACGAGCTGATCCATGCTTGGCAGGCAGCACACGGTACTCCCAGCAGGCACCGTCACCACAATGCGGAGTTCCGCCAAAAGGCGCTGGAGTTCGGGCTAATGATCGACGCGGACGGCGTCACGAGCTTTGCGGCAAATGGATCCTTCAAAGAGCTACTTCACGAGTGTGGAATCGAGGTTCCCCAAGGCCATGAGCAAGTAAGGCGTCGGCCGGAGCGAGGTGTCTCAAAGCTCAAGAAGTATTCGTGTGGATGTACGAACGTGCGTGTCGCTACGGCTAACTTCCGAGCCGTTTGCCTGCTCTGCGGCAATGAATTCCTGCATGACGACACAAGCGGTCGGCCAAAAGGCCGAGCAAATACTGAAACTGTTCGCCAATAAATCAAGCGTTGTTAAAGGCCGAAAGCGGACAGCGGCCGAGCGATTTCCTGTCCGCTACTTCTTTCTTAGGAGAGTGAGATGGAGATTGTTACGCAGATAGCGGTGCAGCTAGTGCTTATTTGGTTGTTCGGCGGCAAAGGTGGCGACGGCGGCGCATGTACTGCCTGAACATCGTCGCAGGCGGTCCGGCCGGCGACGATCGGCCGGGCCGCGATGGCCCGAAGTTGCCAGCGGTGAAAATCAGAAAGTGTCGTTCTTTAATGGAGGTGGAAGATGAGTGATCTGTTCAGCACCATTCGACTCGTGATTATGTGTGGTACAGGGCTGTTGATTGCGACAGGATTGATGTCGCATCTGCCAAATAGCCCTCTGCGAAACGTGTTGCTAAAAGTGTGCGGATGGGCAACAGCGGCACTATGTGGTGCGTATGTGCTTTCACCGGTGGATTTGATGCCGGAGGCTCTTCTCGGCCCGTTCGGCCTTCCAGATGACGTGATTGCGTTAGTAGTGGGCGCCATGTCGGCGATGTCCGCTTGGAAGGCAGGACACGAAACAGCGGCGGACCATTAAATAGAACAGCAGGCGGCACAGATGCCGCCAGTCGTTCGCTTGCAGCCAATAAACAATCAAACGGAGAAGGTTATGCGTCAAGAAGCAATTCAGTATCTCCCGCTCGACAAGATTGTGTGCGAAGCACAGGTTCGCGATGGCGTGGCTGACGAATCCGTCGTCGGCGTCGCGCGGAGTATCCAGGAAATCGGGCTACAGCAGCCGATCCGCGTAAGGCGTGAGGGAGACAAATTCGTTGTGGTCGATGGTGAGCGTCGTCTGCGTGCAGCGCGGCTCGCCAAGCTCTCGACAATTCCCGCGATCGTTGAAGAAAAGGAGCTCGGCGAAGGCGAGGTGATTCAACGGCAACTGGTCGCAAACATTCAACGAGTTGATTTGTCTGCCTTGGAGAAAGCCCGCGCCATCGCACGGCTGATGGAAGCGACTGGCTGGAATGCGGCTGAGACGGCAGCGCGGCTAGGCATCTCGGCTGCAACCGCAGCACGCCTTACCGCGCTCCTGTCATTGCCAGCGACAATCGTCGCCCAAGTGGAGGCTGGGCGGTTGCCGGCAAGCACTGCGTATGAGATCGCGAAAATCGAAGACCCTGCCAGACAGGCGGCGCTCGCGCAGGAAGCTGTTGAGGGTCGACTGACACGCGACGGAGTCAGCGGCCAGTTTAAGAAAAAGAGAAGGGGCGAAAGCCACAAAGAGTCGGTGACCGCATCGCGCGTGATCGTCAATTTGGGTGGTGAACGATCAGTGACAGTTACTGGGGCAGGCATTTGCTTGGAGACGCTGATTGGCTGGCTGGAAGAGCTGTTGGGCCGAGCGCGAAAAGCGAGGACGCAGGGCCTCGCACTGAAGACATTCATCAAGATGCTTCGCGATCAAGCCAAGGCAAACGCATAGGAGAATCTCACCATGTGGCCATTCCGTCGACGAAGGCGAGCGGCATCTGAGCTGGCGACGCCGCTATTGATGTATTCGCAAAGTGATCCGTTCACGCTAGGCGATGCGTTTGAAGGCGTTTTGATCCAGGGGGCAACGGGAAGCGGAAAGTCTTCAGGTTCGGGTCGAGCATTGGCGCGATCGTACTTGGCAGCCGGATTCGGGGGGCTGGTGCTTACGGCTAAGCCCGACGAGCGAAAACTGTGGGAGTCCTACTGTAGAGCGACTGGCCGACTGAAGGACTTGCGAGTATTTTCACCGTCCGAGCCTTATCGGTTCAACTTCCTCGACTATGAGTTGCATCGTGACGGAGCCGGTGCCGGGCTGACAGAGAATATCGTGCATTTGTTCTGCGAAGTCATGCAGATCGCTGAGAGACAGTCGGGGCAAGGCGGGCGGGAAGACGAAGGCTACTGGCGGCGCGCTAATCGCCAGCTACTGCGGAACGCCATTGATTTGCTGGTATTGGCCAAAGGTCGTGTGTCGGTCCCCGAGCTTTACAGAGTTGTAATCTCCGCTCCTACTTCGCTTGCGCAAGTTTCATCTGACGCCTGGCAGCGCAGTTCCTTCTGCTATCAGTGCCTTGGCGAAGCGGACTCTCGCATCCTAACGGCCGATCAGCAACGGGATTTCGAGATCGTGACCGACTATTTAGTTGTCGAGTGGCCGGCGTTGTCCGAAAAGACTCGTTCGGTCGTGCAGAGCACTTTCACCAGCATGCTTGACGTGATTCATCGCGGGCTTTTGGCCAAGCTGTTTTGCAAGGAAACAAACATGACGCCGGAAGACATTGCGAATGGCGCAATTGTCGTAGTTGATTTGCCCGTCAAGGAGTTTGCGGAGGTGGGACTATTTGCCCAAATACTTTGGAAGGCGGCTTTTCAGAAGGTCATTGAACGCCGTAATCTCGCCAAAAACTCTCGACCAGTATTTCTGTGGGCAGACGAGGCACAGTATTTCATAACCGCCTATGACCAGCAATTCCAGACAACCTGCCGCTCATCGCGAGTGGCGACTGTCTATCTGACACAGAACGTCTCGAACGTTTACGCAGCGCTAGGTGGTGGTGATCTGGGGAAGTCACAGGCGGATTCTTTATTTGCGAATCTGAATACGAAGGTGTTTCACGCGAATGGCGATCCGGTCACGAACGAATGGGCGGCTTCACTGATCGGCCGCAGCCGACAGTTCCTGACAAACTCATCTAGCAGCCACCAGCCGAGTACAGGCTTTTGGGGAATGCAGTCGGAACCGCAGACGACGGCAGGCGTGAGCGAGCATATTGATTTTGAGGTGCAGCCCCGCCGATTTACCACGCTTCGTCGCGGTGGGCCAGCAAACCGTTGGGAAGTGGATGGAATCGTGTTTCAAGGCGGACGCCGATTCCGCAAGACGGGACGAACCTGGATGCCGGTCACTTTCCGCCAGAAAGGATAAATCATGTCTGATGATAATCAACCATTCAGTTTGCCCAGTGCCAATCAGGTGGGAAACATCGTCGAGTTGGCAATCAGCGGTTGGGCGCTGTCGATGGAGGTATGGCTGCGCCACGGGTTTGGCAGTCGCTACATCGGCATTCAGGGAATAACCGTGATTCCCATCATCATTGGATTCTCGATGCTGTTTGAGGGGCACGACATTCGGCCGTTGTACTATTTTCTGCTTGGTTATCTCGGAATGGTTGGTTTTCGGCGCGCGCAAATGGTGATTCGCGTGCGGAAAGGGGAACGAAATCATTCGCGTTACTCCGGAACGCCAGGCCTGATGCCTCGCTGGTCAGAGATAACTGTCAAGAAATACGTGGAACCGATCTTCACGTTCTTCACCGGAATCGTGATTTGCCAGTTTAACGCTCCTCTTGGGGCGTACGTCTTCATCGGCGGTTTCATGCTGATGTTGGCCATCAGTTCAGCGGAAAGATGGACGCGGCAGAGGGTCCGGGAGATGAACGATGCCGTGTCTGAGCAAGAAGTGATCGCGGAGCGTTTTCGCGACCTGCGCGGGGACAGTTTCTAACTCTAACGGGGACTGGCGATGGCTGAAGAAAAAAAAGTTGGCGAGGGGCATCTCGGCGCAATGGGGCGTATGGGCGTGGGAGAGTTACGTAGTGCTGTGTATCCAGGAAGCAATGTCGCCCAACCGTCTGAATACGGACTTTACGGCACTTTGACACCGGGGGAGGTGGCAGAGTCTCGGCGTGGGGACGATCGTGATTTCGACGAAGAATCACCACGAGGCTCGTCGATTCTCGCCAATAGCATGCGGCAGGCCAAAGATCGCAGTGACCACGACCTGGAATCGAAAGACCTTGACCTTGATAGGGGGTAGCCCTGTGTCACTTTCAACTTTGCTCTTATTTGTTTGCCTGTTTCGGTAGCTACAAGCTTGGCGCCCTCAACCAACGGCAACCGGGTCGGGCCTGGGAAACGTGTTGGAACGCCAGCCTTTGGCTTTGGAAGGCAATTAACAAGTAAGTCGGCCGGTTCTGATTAAGGAGGCCTCATGTCGACGTTTGATTCGCAACCCTTGGCTCCTACCGAGCCGCTGCTAATCGCGGCGGAGGAGTTTGCCCATCTCTTGCAAATTAGCACTCGCACGCTTTGGCGGTTGCGCAGTGCCGGCGAGTTGCCACAACCGGTTCGCTTCGGCGGAACGGTGCGATGGCGGCTCGAAGAAATCCGAAAATGGATCGCGGAGGGTTGTCCTCTGCCGCGAGCGCGCGAAAATGAAGGGCGACGGAAATGATTCGGGGACCTCCGTTGGAGCTTGCACGATGGCGTCGATATTTAAGCGTACAAAACGCAAGGGCGAACCCTATACGATTCAATACCTTGACCATCGCGGCAAGCGCCGCACGGCCCCAGGATTCACCGACAAGGGCCTTACGGAAGAATTGGCTGGGAAGCTGGAGACGGAAGCCCGGCTTCGCCGCACTGGTATGGTCGATGCGAATTTGGATCGGATCACCGAGCACCGGCTCTTGCCGATTGAGGATCAGCTCATCGAGTTCGAGGAAAGCCTGTCCGACAACTCACCGCAATATCTGAAGCTCACGATGGGCCAGGTGCGGCGGACGGTGGAAGGCTGCAAATTCAAGACGCTAGCCGATATGGACGCCGAAGCAGTGCAGAAGTATCTTCGGTCGCGCCGTAAGGACGCGAAGACCGGTCATCGGACCTACAATCAGTATTTGCAGGCCTTCGGCACCTTCTGCAATTGGTGCGTGACGACGAGGCGGCTTCTCGCGAACCCCATGCTGGGCGTCGAGCGACTCAACACGGCTGTCGATGTCCGTCATGCACGTCGGGCGCTCACGCCGGAGGAAGTGTCTAAGCTCATTGCCTCGGCTCGCACGAGTGGCATCAGCATTCAGCGGTTTACGGGGGAGCAACGCGCACGGATCTACCTGATGGCCTATCTGACTGGCCTTAGGCGGCAAGAACTCGGCAGCCTGACGCCGCGTAGCTTCGATCTAAACGCCACGCCGCCGACCGTGACTGTCGCGGCGACGGCCTCGAAGCATCGGCAAGAGGATGTGCTTCCCCTGCATCCAGAACTAGCGGGAATGATGAGAGGCTGGCTCAATGGGATGCAGCCAGGCGACAAGCTGTTCCCGCGTCTGGGACAGCGCAAGACGCACGTTATGGTCCGCAAGGACCTGGAGCGAGTGGGAATCCCGTACGAGAACGAAGAGGGCATCGCCGACTTCCATGCGTCTGGCCGGCATACCTACATTACTGAGTTGCTGCGCAACGGAGCCTCGCTCCCCGAGGCGAAAGAACTCGCCAGGCACTCCGACATCAAGACGACGATGCGCTACACGCACATTGGGATCAACGATCAGGCCCGAGCCATTGCGGCACTACCAGTGCTACAGCCATCGGTTCCTGTAGCCTCGGATACCCCCCGCCCTGCAACCACTCCTGAAGCCGCGCTGCAAATGCGCTGCATTTCTGGCGGCGCTGAGGGGCATTCGGTGTCTTTGGATGGCAACCAAGCCACTGTCCAGAAACGACAAAACCCTCGCGGCTGCAAGGGTTTCGACGTTGTTTGGCAATGGTTGGCGGAGATTGCCAAAATCGGGGCGACAGGATTTGAACCTGCGACCTCTTGACCCCCAGTCAAGCGCGCTAGCCAGGCTGCGCCACGCCCCGGATTGCCGCGCTGGGGCCCTGTGGGGGCCGGCGGGCTAACGTGGAACGGGCGAGTATCTCACATTTCGGCCTGCTTATCAACTTCACCCCGCTTCGGTTGTGGGTCAATCTGAAACTCAAGCTGCCTCACTACCCAGTCGCCACGCCATTTCCTCGACACTCACGTTAATTTCCCCACGTCAGTTCAGTTTCCCCTTTCTCGCGCGACTCAATCCCGTCTCACGCAAATCACACGCCTCATACCACTCGGCCCGCCCCACGTCACGCCATCCGGCCCCGTCTTTACGCCTGGAACGGGCTAGTGTCACGCTAGAGAGCGGCCGACCAGGGTGTCCGCCGTCACGCGAAGAATCGCTACGCCATGTCAGGCGCGGCGTCCCGACGATTCACCTAACCCCCAATGCCAGAATCAGGTCGGCGCACGCCATAAAAAGGAGTCTGGATCGGGTGCATTCCCCGGATTGTAGTTTTCAGGCGGCTTGGCGATAGCAGTCGGCGCCGTTTTGTTGGGCTTGCCAGCGGCGCCAGAAGGCGTCCAAGGGCTTGCTGTCGCTGAGGGTGTCGGCGCGGAGTTGCAAGACGGCGTCGCCCGAATCGCGTTCCCAGAATTTTTCCGTTCCTTTGATCCGCGCGTTGATCTGTTTGATGGTCGATTCGATCTGGCTGCTGGTGATTGGCAGCCCTTGCCGCCGGTACTCGGGGTAGTTCATCCGGACGCGGTTGTTCGTGTAGTAGGTTAACGCGCGCTGCACACGCCAGCGTGGATCGCCGGATTCAGTGTCGGGCGGTGGCAGGCCGAGACGTTGTTGATGTTCGCTCAGCGCGGTGAGTACCCGCGACAGGTTGCCTTGCCAAATCCACTCGGCCCAAACAGGGTACGAACCTCCGCCATCGACTGCATGGGCCGCTGAGTAGGCATACGACAGGGCGTGCATTAGATCGAGGATGCGCGTGGCGAAGGGGAAGTGACGTTCGGCGATCGTCCAGTTGACCGGCAGGCCGTCGGCGACGAAGGCCTGCCGCGGCGCGGCCGGAAAGCCCAACTGCCAGGCGCGCGCTTCGAGTTCCCAACCAAAGCGTTCGGCCTCGTGGCTGCTGGCGATAACCTCTCGCGAGACGAGCTTGGGCGGCTCGTAGCCGAACTCGTCCGCGGCGATCGCGTCGGTCGCGGCCGACACGGATTTCGACGCGGAAACGTTCGTTTTCTCGGCCATTTTTGCCAATTCGACGACCGCTGCGCTCGAAGCCAACCAGGCTGGAAACTCCGGCGCGGGATCGCTGACATGGATGTCGCTCTGCATCGACAACAGGCAACCGACCTTCGTTTCGCTCCAATGCGTGGTGGCGTCCTCGCCCGTCACCGCGGCGCCAAAGTGATCGCGCCGCTGATAGCGGCCGCCGTCCATTGAGATCACCGCCAGCTCGGGCAGTGACGCGGCTTGACTCCCCGCGTGGCGCTTGGGCAGAGGCATCGTTTGCAACTGCCGCGCCGCGTCGTCGCGTTCGGCTAGCCGTGCTTTGCCCACGCGAATCACTAGTTGTCGAATCTGCTTGATCGACAAGCGGACGTCGGCCAGCTCATCGAGCGCTGCGGCGGCCAGCGCGTAGCTGCCGTTGTTGGCGCCGGCCCAGACCGCCTTCTGCAACACTCGGGTCGTGACCCGGCTCCGCGCCGGAATCCCCAACCGCGCCGTCAGCGGGAAAAAAAGACCGCCGACAGCGGTCGCAAAAGTGCTTGGGTTGCCGGTACTCCAGTTCGCCCCGCAAACCGATCAGCGTCACCAGTTCAGGCTCGTGATCCGGCAGGCATGAATGCCCGCAATCGGGACAATCGGCCGCTTGCTGACGGTGCTCCTCGCCGCGTCGAACCAACTCCTTCTCAGTCAACAAGCGGGTGACTTCATCACCGATCTGGCAGGTCAACTCTTCCAGGTTGACCAGCGTGCCGGCCGCCGCCAGCTCCTGCTGATGCTCGCGCGCCAAGGACTCCACCAGCTCCTTCATCCGAGCCTGTAAACGGCAATCCATTGCCTACCTCCCCTTCGCCCCCTGGTTTAAATCCACCCCGCTTGAAATCCACGCCCCAAGTCATAAAACATTCACGCCCAA
>Ga0105046_10016386_pt1 | contig 11379 bp, 10 predicted proteins | sample MAT03_FD_78385 | JGI IMG/M metagenome (GOLD analysis project Ga0105046, IMG submission 78385) | Freshwater microbial communities from Lake Fryxell liftoff mats and glacier meltwater in Antarctica - MAT-03 (megahit assembly) | ecosystem: Environmental > Aquatic > Freshwater > Ice > Liftoff...
AAATCAGTTAACCCGTTACGCTGCAACCTGGTTCCACCGTACAAGCGCGCGACCTGCCCGGTCGGCGAGGCCCCGGTGCTGGAGATGAATTTCAACTGGGACAAGCTCGCGGTCATCGGCGGGATCAGTCTGCGGAGCATCTATTTCCAGATCCACGAGGAGACGATCAAGTCGTTGCAGGTGATTGGCTTCCTGGACCATTTCCAGCGTTATGTGCAGGGGTGCCTGCTGGTGATCTGGGATGGCTTGCCTGCACACCGGTCGAAGGTGGTGGCCGGATACTTGGGCAAAACCGCTGGCAGCGTCTGGGTGGAAGGCTTGGCGGCCTAGGCCCCGGAACTCAACCCCATTGAGTGCGCCCGGACCAGGTTGGATTTACTTGCGCCTTACTTGCACTGCGTCGCAAAGCATTGATTAGAAGTGGAGCGGGTGAAGGGAATCGAACCCTCGTCTCAGCCTTGGGAAGGCCACATTCTACCATTGAACCACACCCGCACCGAACCGCGCACGGTGTACCACGCACCGCATTGCCGTGCAACTTCTGTTTTTCTCGGCGTACCCGCCCAGTCAGATCGGCGCCTTCAGCCGCCAGTGGGCTCTTGATTGGGCACGGGGCGGCGGGAGGAAGCAAATAGGCGGAGACCTTGCGGCCTCCGCCTGAGTGGAGAGGAGGATTGCGGCGCGCCTACCTGCCGAGGAGTTCGGCGACCATGCCCTGCTCTTCCTTCAACTCGGTTTCGGTGGCGGCGATGCGCGTTTTGCTGAAGTCGTTGAGCGGGACGTTTTGCACGATTTCCCACTTCTGTCCGGTGCTGCGGATGGGGTAGCTGAAGATCAATCCCGACTGGATGCCATAGTCGCCCGGCGTGCAGACGCCGACGCTGAACCAGTCGCCGGCCTTGGTGGGTGTGACGAGGTTGCGGACGGTGTCCACGACGGCGTTGGCGGCGCTGGCGGCACTGGAGAGGCCACGGGCTTTGATGATGGCCGCGCCGCGCTGCTGGACGGTGCTGATGAAATCCTTTTCGAGCCACTCGCGATGGCTGATGACGTCGGTGACGGGCCGGCCGGAAATCTTCGCGTTGAAGAAGTCGGGATACATGGTGGCGCTGTGGTTGCCCCAGATGGCGAGGTTGCTGACGACGGTGACGTCCACGCTGGCCTTCTTGGCGAGTTGGGTCTTGGCACGGTTCTCGTCGAGCATGGTCATGGCAAAGAAGCGGTCAGCCGGGACACCTTTCGCGTTGTTCATGGTGATCAGGGCGTTGGTGTTGCAGGGGTTGCCGACGACGAGGGTGCGGATGTCGCTGGCGGCGTTGCGGGCGATGGCCTGGCCCTGGCCGGTGAAGATTTTGCCGTTGATGCCGAGGAGGTCCTTACGTTCCATGCCCTGTTTGCGCGGCACGGCGCCGACGAGCAAGGCCCAGTTGACGCCCTTGAAGCCTTCATCGAGGCTGGAGGTGGGAACGGTGCCTTTGAGGAGCGGGAAGGCGCAGTCGTCGAGTTCCATGCAGACGCCTTGGAGGGCGGTCATGGCCTTCTCATCGGGGATTTCGATGAGGTGAAGAATCACGGGCTGCTCGGGTCCGAACATCGCGCCGGAGGCGATGCGGAAGAGGAGCGAATAACCAATCTGGCCGGCGGCGCCGGTCACAGCAACACGAATGGGGGCTTTGTTCATAGGCTTGAAAAAACGGAGCGCGGATAATGCGGGGCGGGGCAGGCCGGGGCAAGCTTAGGCTTGATTCTGTCGGCTGCGGCAGCGATTCGGGAGCACAAGCTGCCCAGCGCATTGTGAAACGCCTCGGCGGCGACACGCTGGCTCTCGTACTGGGCGCGGCGCGGCTGCGAAGCATCGCGAAGTTCCTTGCGAGTTCTGCCCGACGAAGCCCGCGGCCCGCTGCTCGATGCCGCCCTCGCGTTGGCCCACGCCTTGGCCGCGAAATCGCGCCTGCCGAAACCGGGTTCGCTTGATGAGCCGCTGTTACCGCCGCTGGCCGCCGCGTGGCGGCAGGCTCGCCGGCACCGGGCATGACTTCGTGGCGGAGTCGGGATCAGATGGCCGCGCCGCTGCCGAGGGGATCAGCGCTTTGCTGGCAGCGAATCAATGAATCGCCTGAAGACACGGGGAAGTGAGGCTGGCAGTCAGAATGGAACCGTGTCCGATGGAGTCGCCGCATTCGCATCTCGGTCAAACAAGACTACCGCGTGTTCCCCAAACGGCGCGAGACGGTCGAACTTGAAGTTGTCGTAGAGTCGGAGAAAAGGCTGAGCACCGCAGCCAGCTACTTCACATGCCGGTTTGCCCTTCGGGCATTGGGCGTAGTGGCAGAGATTGCCGCGATAACTGTTGGTACCCGGCGCCATGAGGAAGACGTCCACGGAATCGTGAGGGATGCCGGGCAGGGGTTCCTGATTTGCCAGCACCTGCCAGCGGTTGGTGGCGTCGGAGACGGCGCACCGAAGTTCGCGCAGGCGGGTGAGACCACTGACCCACACGGCCAGGTCCACGTCCTTGCACTCGTGCCAGACGGCAATGCGGGCCTGACGAAAGCGGCGGAAGCGCGGCACTTCTTTCTTCAGTGGGGCGGCCACCGAGCCGAAGAGAACGATTCTCTGGACGAAGTCGAGCTTGGCGGCGACGGTCGCCAACATCTCGGCGAAGCGGCGAAAACACTCGTACCGCAGCCTTAGAATGCGGTTCTCTTCGTTGATCTCACCGCCGGAGACGGGAATCTCGTGCTCGATAGCTTCCATTTCGATTCCGAATGCATCTACGCCCACCTCGCCCCGTTCGAATCTGCGGAAGATCTCTTCGCGCGCCACCTCCAACTTGTTGACCGCATCCGGCGGCGGCTCGGGAGCGAACACCTGGCGCTCTGACGCAGGCACGGGACGCTCGGGCCGGCGCTCGCCGAAGCGTTTGGCAAACAGGCCGCGCACCCAGTCTTCGACCGGCGCTTTCCACTGCTGGCTCCGGTTGGGGATATTCTTGAGGAGCGCGCGGGGAGAGAGGCCGAGTTCCTTCGCCATCGCCACGGCTTCCTCCGTGAGCGGACAACGGCGCTGGGCTTCAGTCCATTCGGTTCGCTGGGGGGCACTCATCGAAGCAATGAGCCTGGTTTGCCATTGAGCCAGGGCTGCGGCTGCTGGGACACCCACCCGCCTTGGCGGGGGCGATCAAAACCGCTTGGTCAGCGTCAGCGTGAGCAGGTTGCCCTTGGGGCGGTAGGCCGACTCCAGCTCGCGCACGTAGCGCAGCGAGGTGATGACTCCGAGCTTGGTGCAGACGGCGGTGATTTCAGGGCCGACTCCGACCACATGCTGATGCAGGCTGTTGGCGTTCGCGCCCGTGTCGTCGGTGGTCTGTTGTTGGTAATAGCCGATGAGGCCGACTTCGACCGTCTTGGTGAGGCTCTTGCTGAAACCCCATTCCACGGAGTAGATCTGGCCGGGGCGGGTGTTGAGGTCGGCGTTCGGCTGGTTAAACTCGTAGCGGTTGAGGATGGAGGCGGCCCAGGTTTTCTCGGCATCGAAGTAATACGTGCCGCCGAAGGTGAACATCTGCGACCAGAAGCCTTTGCCGATGCTGGCGGGGTTCCTCACGTCGTAGTTCCCGCTGGGCGCCCACCAGGCGTAGCCGAAGGCGGCATTCCACTGCTTGCCGTGCCAGGCGAGCAGCAGCGGCTCGATTTGAATGTCCCCCAGGCCGAAGTCACGGAACACGGAGTGCGCCGAAGAGGGCCCCACTTTTACCTGCTGCCAGCCAAACGGGACGATGAGATCCGCGCCGTAGGTGGCGCCGAGGATTTTCCAGTCGGACATCCAGATCAACCGCGGCGCGTTGATATAGGCGTCGAGGCTGAAGTCCGGCGGGCCGCCGATGGGGAAGTCATTGGCGAAATAGCCGAAGTTGTAGTCACGCAGGTAGAAGCCCGGCGGCGGTAGCGAGGCGGCTTTGATGCCTTCGGCACCTACCGGGTAATGGCCGACAGTTTGGGCGTTAAGGCCGGGCGCGGCGGCGGCAAACAGGGCTGCGAACAGAGGCAGACTGGAATGAATTCTCATAAAGGTGTTGCGATGAACGTGGGCCAAGCCTACCCGAAAGCCGTCCGCGTCGTCGAGCGAGCTTCTGCCACTTCGCCGACAATTTGAAACAGCACCGCTGCCGTCTAGCCCAGCCGCCAAGGCAAGGATTGCGGGCCGCCGCTCTTGCTGTAGTCTGCTGCCGTCCCCAAATCAGATCGTCACCCCATGCCTGTACGCCACTGCTTGAACCGCCTCCTCATCTGCTTCGCCGCGCTGATGCTGTCGCTGAGCCTGTTGTTGCTTACCGGTTGCCAGAGTTCCAAGGGCACGTCGAACGACACTCTCGCCTCGGTCACGGTGCCGAACCGCACCCTGGCCGAGATCAACACGGCGACGCTCGGGGTCTTCCGGCGGAATTCCTTTCACGGCGGCTTGGTAAGTCCGGGCAAGTACCGCTTCGAGCGGGCCGGCAGCCGGATGAATCAGATCGCGTACAACGACCTGTTCGGCGGCGGCGTCGCGGTGCGCGTATTCGTCAACGTGACGCCGCTGGACGACACGACCACGACGATTTCCTGCAACGCCGAGATTGTGCAAGATCCCGGCGACCCGATCATCGAGGACACCTTCAAGGTGCGGCAATTCCAAAAGAAGCCCTACGAGGACTTGCTCAAGGAAATCCAGTCGCGGCTGAAGTGAGGGGAGGGGAATGGAGCCCTGCCATGGAGTTAAGCCGGCAGGGAGTCGGGGTGCCCGACGCTTGCTCTGGATCCTGCTCTTAATCGCAATTTTCTTCGGTGCGCTGAGATTAGGATCAAGAGCAGGAGCAAGCGCAGGAGCAAGCGCAAGCGCCCCGGCGGACGGCTTAACTAAATGGCAGTGGGGGAATGGCGCGATGGAGGATTGGTGAGAAGGGGTGGTGAGAGCGGTTGTCTAACCCAGCACTCCATTCCTCCACCACTCCTTTGCTCCCCCGGGCGGCAGGGGAATTGGTCTTGGGAGGGCTGTAAGCCGATTTCTGTCTGCGTCCCTTGCGGGGCGGAGAGGATCATTTGTCTCAGCGGCCGATACCCGGAACCCGGCTTGCGCCATGGAACGGGCCGCTCCAGGGTTCCCTATTTGGCCTTGCACCCGATGGGGTTTTCCGTGCCCCGCCAATTGCTCGGCGAGCGGTGGGCTCTTACCCCACCTTTTCACCCTTACCGCCAGGCTTGCGCCCAACGGCGGTTTATTTTCTGTGGCACTGTCCGTCGAAACGCCTCGCGGCGTCACCGCCCGCGTGTATCCCCCGCGGAACGAGGGTTACGCGGCATCGCGCCCGGTGGTGTTCGGACTTTCCTCCCCCGGCTTGCGCCGGGAGCGATCCTCCGCCCTCCCAAGACCGCGGGGAGCCTACGGTCGCCCTGAAGGCGAAGCAAGCCATGCGGCAATCTATCGTGGCCGGGCAAAGCTGCCCGCGCGGTGCCGGGGGTGCGCGCAGGCGCGCTGCGCGACCCGCAAGGGCCCTTGTCAGCGAGCGCCCTGGCTGTGCTATGATCCCGGCCATGCTGTCGTTGTTGAATCGGGTTCGGCGCTCTGCCAGGCAAGCGATCCGGCTGGGCGTGGGCGGTGCCTGGTGCCTGCTGGGCCTGGCCGCGCCGGCGGTCCACGCCGCACCGGTGAAGAACACGATCACCGTGACCACGAATTATTACTTCGTCACCGGCACGACTGCCGCCGGCATCTACCAGTCGTTGCAGCAGGCCCGCCCTTGGCGCTGGACGTCGGGCCACGACGCGCAAACGCTCTGGGACACGCGCCACCACTTCACGTTCCAGCAGACCGACGGGCGATACGCGGCGACCGGTTTTGAACTGAAGACCAAAGTCCGGGTAACGCTGCCCTTCTGGCAGATGCCGAAAGACGCCTCGCCGGACCTGCGCCAGCGGTGGCTGGATTACGTGCGCAACCTCTACGTGCATGAGCAGGGGCACCTTGATCTCACGCGCCAAGCCGTGGCCGGGTGGGAACAGCGACTGGGTGCCCTCGGCGATTTCGCCAGCGCCCATGAATTGCGCAGCGCCATCGGCCAGGTCGGCAGCAACGTGCTCGCGCGCGTCCGCCGGCAGGAGGCGGATTACGATGCAAAGACCCAGCACGGCGTTACTCAGGGCGCCGTGTTCCGCATCGAAGCGCCGACCGCGCCGCCGCGGGACCGCCCCTGACGCTTCGCCGTCATGCACAATTCGGATTTCGGGTTGCCTTCGGACTCAGACTTCCTCCCCGCCGAATCCCACCTTGAATCCCCCTGCCCCGCCGCCTACGTTGCGCGCCCGTGAGCGAACCCGCTGAAACCTGTTACGTCCTGGAAGGCCAATGCGCCGAGCCGGGCGTCTGCCCGTTGAGCGAGATCAAGGCCGGCTCCATCGTGTGCGTGAAGCACCTCACTGCCTCGCACGACCTCAAGGTGCGCCTGCGCGAACTTGGCCTCCGCGAGGAGCAGCGCATCCGGTTGGTGAGCCGCCAGTCTTCTTACATCTGCCAGGTCTGCAATGCCCGGCTTGGCATCAGCGAGCGCCTTGCCGAGCAAGTCCTGGTGCAGCCCGTGCCGGACACCTCTGCCGCTGCTTGAGTCATGGCTACCGCCGCGCAGCCCCTCACCAGCCTCCCGCCGGGAACTTTCGGCACCATCGCGGAAATCCAGCTTCCGGCCGATCAGCGGCCCCGTTTGATGGAACTGGGCCTGACCATCGGCACTTCGGTGGAAGTCATCCGCTTTGCCCCGCTCGGTGATCCGGTGGAAATCAAGGTCCGCGGCTCGAATCTCAGCCTGCGCCGGCACGAGGCCGAATTGGTTCAGGTCCACGCCGCCTGACCATGCAGCCTGCGGGTGTCTTGCCAAGCAATCCAGCCGCTGCGGGTTTGAAGCCTGCCTGCGTCGTCGTTACCGGCAATCCCAATTGCGGCAAGACCACCGTCTTCAACGCCCTCACCGGGCTGCGCGCCAAGGTCGGCAATTACGCCGGCGTCACCGTCGAGCGCAAGGAAGGTCGCCTGCAAGGCGCGCCCGCGGGCCGCGAAATTCGCGTGCTCGATCTGCCCGGCAGCTACAGCCTCATCCCGCAATCCCTCGACGAGCAGGTCGCCCGCGACATCCTGCTCGAGCGCCTGCCGGAAGTGCCCTCACCCGACGCCATTGTGGTCGTCGTGGACGCCTCGAACTTGGAGCGCAATCTCTACTTCGCCACGCAAGTCATCGAACTCGGCTACCCAACGATCATCGCGTTGAACATGATGGATGTGGCGGCGAGTCTCGGCCATACCATCGCCCCCGAAGTCCTGAGTCGCAGCCTGGGCGTGCCGGCGATTCCGCTGGTGGCCAGTTCGGGCAAAGGGCTGATCGAGTTGAAGCGGGGAATCCTGGCGGCCGTCACCGTGGCGCCCACGACGGCGGCGAAACTCTTTTGCCAGCTTCCGCCCGCCTTCCAGCAAGAGACCACGGCGCTCGCGCGGCTGCTTGATGAATCGCAGGCCGCCGCCCACCGGCATCACCCGGCGGAAGCGCAGTTGCTGCTGACCAACGAGCGCGCCCTCACCTCCAGCGCCCAGCACTATCCGTTGGCCGTCGCGGATGCGGTCCTCGCGGCGCATCGTCGGCTGGAGGCCGCAGGCGTGGACTGGCGGAGCGCGGCCATCGAAGCTCGGTACACCACCGTCGCGGCGATGGCGCAGGCCGCCACCACCACCACCGGGCCTGGCGGCGAGACCTTCAGCGACCGCCTCGATCGCGTGCTCACGCATAACATCTGGGGCACGGTCATTTTCCTCGCGCTCATGGCGCTGCTGTTCCAGAGCATCTTTAGCTTCGCCTCGATTCCGATGGAGGCGTTGCAGAGCGTGGTGGGCTGGGTCGGCGAGACGGTCGGCAACCTCCTCCCGCCGGGCGACCTCAACAGCCTGCTGGTCAACGGCGTCATCGCGGGCGTCGGCGCGGTGGTGGTGTTCTTACCGCAAATCCTGATGCTGTTTCTCTTCATCGGTTTCCTCGAAGACACCGGCTACATGGCCCGCGCCGCGTTTCTCATGGACCGCGTGATGAGCAAGGTGGGCCTGCACGGCAAGAGCTTCATCCCGCTGCTCGGCTCGTTCGCCTGCGCCATCCCCGGCATCATGGCCACGCGCACCATCGAAAGCCCGCGCGACCGCCTGGTCACGACGCTCATCGCGCCGCTGATGAGTTGCTCGGCACGGCTGCCGGTGTACACGCTGCTGATCGCCGCCTGCATCCCGCAGACCAAGGTGTTCGGCTTTTTCAAGCTCCCCGGCCTCACCATGCTGGGGATGTATTTGCTGGGCATTGTCGGGGCACTGGTGATGGCGTGGGTGTTCAAACGCTTCCTGCTCAAAGGCGAACCCCCGCTGCTCATCCTCGAACTGCCGCCGTACAAACGTCCCCTGCTTCGCCAGGTGCTGCGCCATGTGTGGGATCGCGCGAAACTTTTTCTCCGCCAGGCCGGCACGGTGATTCTCGGCATTAACATCCTGCTCTGGTTTCTCGCGACGTATCCGCGGAGCGGCGAGGTCCAGCGTGAATTCGCCATGAAGCGCGCCGCGGCCCTCGCCGGCGCGCGCGCCGCCGGCCTGCCCGCCACCAACGCGGCGTTTGCCAAACACCTCGCCACGCTCGACCAGGCGCAAGCGGGCGCGGGCTTGCGCGAAAGCTTCGCTGGACGCCTGGGGCGGGCTATCGAACCGGTGATCGCGCCGCTGGGTTTCGATTGGAAAATGGGCATTGGCATCGTCGCCTCGTTCGCCGCGCGCGAAGTCTTCGTGAGCACGATGTCCACGGTGTACAGCGTCGGCGGCGCGGAGGAGGAGGCCAGCGGGAACAGCCTCGCGGAGACATTGCGCAGCCAGCGGCGTCCCGATGGCACGCAGATCTACACCACGCTGACGGGCCTGACGCTGATGGTCTTTTACGTGTTCGCGCTGCAATGCGTGAGCACGATTGCCGTGGTGCGGCGCGAGACGAATTCCTGGAAATGGCCCGCGTTCCAATGGGCCTACATGGGCCTGCTGGCATGGGGCATGGCCTTCGCCACGCGGCACCTGGGCCTGTGGCTGGGGCTGCACTGATGCGAATGACGAATGACGAAGCCCGAATGACAAATCACTGCCCCTGCGAGTTCGGCTTTGTGCGGAGTCTCGCGCCCCGCCAAACCCAGAATGCAGCGGCTTGCGCGCTTCGGGCTTCGGGCTTCGTCATTCTTTCGTCATTCTTTCGTCATTCGTCATTCGTCATTCGTCATTCGTCATTCGAGCTTCGCCATTCCGTTCTCGCCGCCCTCCAAACATGCAGACCGACTCCCCTGCCCTGCCCGCACCGCCCCGCACCGATTGGCGCGAGGCGCTGGCGGCCTTCATCCGCGCCGAGGCGAAACCCGCGGACAAGTTCGGCCACCAACCCCGGCTCTACGCCCTGTGCCGCGCCGTTGGGGAAGGTCTGCCATACGATGAGGACGTAGTCTTCGCCGCCGCTTGGCTGCACGATTTGGGCGTGTTCGTCGGCCACCGACCGGAGGAGCCGACCGCGCTGGCGCAGTGGGACAACGTCGCCTACGCCTGCCGCCGCGCACCGGAGTTGCTGCGGGGATTTGGTTTCCCAGCGCCCAAAATTCCGGCGGTGGTCGCGGCCATCGGCCAGCATCTGCTAGCCACGGAGCCAAAAAGTATCGAAGCCACAGTGCTGCGCGACGCGGACCTCTTGGAGCAACTCGGCGCGGCCGGCATCCTGCGCAACGCGGGCAAAGTCGGCCGCGACACCCGCTTCCTGACCTTCGCCGATACGCTGCGGCTGCTCCGCAAGAATCTGGCCGTGATGCCCGGCGCGCTGAAGCTGCCGCGTGCCCGGAGCCTCGCGGAACCGCGCCTCCAGGCCCTGCGAGCGTTCCTCGAACAAGCGCAGGCTGAGGCCGCGGATGACCGGTGGTGAAGCCCGAGTCACGCTGCCGCCGGCTCGCGGCACCAGTTGGCAGCCGCTTTGCCGGGGCGGGAGTTTGACTTGCGGCAGGCCGGTTCCTAGCATCCCCGCCACCCCACGACGCCATGCTCGAAACCATTCAAAAGCTGCTCATTCTCCAGGACCGCGACCGGAAGATCGCCGTGCTGTCCGAAGAACTCGCCCGCGTCGCGCCGCAGCGCGCGGCCACCAGCGGGGCCCTGGCCGCGGCCCAGCACGCGCTCGAACAAGCCCGTCACCGCGCCCACCAACTTGAGAGTAATCGCAAAAAACTGGAACTCGACGTGGAAGCGAAGAAGGCGCTGATCGAGCGCTACTCACTCCAACAATTTCAGACGCGCAAGAACGAGGAATACCGCGCCCTGGCCCATGAAATCGAGCTTTGCAAGGAAGGCATTTCCAAGCTGGAGGACCAGGAGCTGGAAATCATGGAGCACAGTGATCTGGCCCAGCAGAGCATCGTCAACGCGCAAGCGACGGTGGCCGAGTTGACCTCGGACGCGGACAAACAACTCACTGAACTCGGCAAGCGTGAGACGGTGCTGGCGCGCGATCTCGCGGCGCTGCAAACGAATCGCGCCGACCTCGCGGCGGCAGTAGATGAAACCGCCCGCGCCCGGTACGAAAGGCTGCTCAAGAACCGGGGCAGCAACATCGTCGTCGGCATCGAGCGTGGCGCCTGCGGCGGCTGCCACATGCGCGTGACGGCTCAGGTGATCGTGGACTGCCGCGCCCAGCAGGCGCTGGTTTCGTGTACCAACTGCGGACGCCTGCTCTACTTCGACGCCGGCATGGATCTGACCCACGACGACTGAGTGCCCTCGCCGTCGGCGGATTGGCTGTGCGGCTGCCGCCTTGACGATTTCACTCGCCGCCGGGGAAGCCTTGTTGCCGCAGCGCCTCGAAGAGCACCAGCGCCGCGCAGTTCGCCAGGTTCAGCGAGCGCGCCTGCGGATGGAACATCGGAATGCGCAGCCAGCGAGCGCGATTGGCTTCCAGAATTGCCCGCGGCAGGCCGGCAGTTTCGCGACCGAACACGAGGTAATCTTCCGCTGCAAATTGCGCCTCTGTGTAAAGGCACGGCGCGCCTTGCTCCACGCACCAGAGGCGCGCTTCCGCCGGCAGCGCGGCGGTGAAGGCCGCCCAGTTTGCCCACCGATGCCATTCGACCTGCCGCCAATAGTCCATGCCGGCGCGGCGCAGCGTCGCGTCGTCCAGCCGGAAGCCGAACGGCTCGATCAGATGGAGCGTCGTGCGCGTGGCGGCGCAGAGGCGGGCCACGTTGCCGGTGTTCGGCGGGATTTCAGGTTCGAGCAGGACGAGGTGCATGGGGAAGGGGCGGATGCCGGATG
>Ga0105046_10016387_pt1 | contig 11379 bp, 10 predicted proteins | sample MAT03_FD_78385 | JGI IMG/M metagenome (GOLD analysis project Ga0105046, IMG submission 78385) | Freshwater microbial communities from Lake Fryxell liftoff mats and glacier meltwater in Antarctica - MAT-03 (megahit assembly) | ecosystem: Environmental > Aquatic > Freshwater > Ice > Liftoff...
CTCGATCGACTTGGTCGTGGTGTTGAGCATCGGAATGCGCTCGCGGACCATCATCGCCTCGGCCTCGCGCACCTCGTAGCGGCAATTGTCGAGCGACGCATAGGTGCTGTCGGGGCGGCGTTCGTCGCGGATCTGACGCAGCCGCTCGGGGGCGATCGTCAGGCCGAAGAGCTTGCTGCGATGAGGCAGAACTGAGGCCGGCAGCTTGTGGTTGGCGAAGTCGTCCGGCGTCAACGGGAAATTGGCGGCACGGATGCCGAACTGCAGCGCCAAATACAGCGACGTCGGCGTCTTGCCACAACGCGACACGCCCACCAGGATCACCTGCGCCTTGCCGAGGTCACGCGTGCTGACGCCATCGTCGTGCGCCTGCGTGAAGTTGATGGCTTCCATCCGCGCAAAGTACTCGTGGCTGTCGGCGATGCCGTGTGACTTACCTGCCGCATGCGAGCTCTTGGTGCCGAGCTCGGCCTCGAGCGGCTGGATGAACACGCCGAAGAAATCGAGCGTCAGCGCCCGTGCGTCGCGGCGGATGATCTCGCTCATCGCCTCGTCGACGACCGAGCTGATCACGATCGGGCGCCGTCCCTCGCGGTCCGCCGACTCGTTGACCTGGCGCACCGCATCCGCCACTTTCTCCGGCGAATCGACGAAGGGAATCGTGACGCGATGAAAGCGGATGTCGTCGAACTGCGTGAGCAGGCTGTTGCCGAGCATCTCGGCGGTGATGCCGGTGCGGTCGGAGAGAAAGAAGACGGTACGGCGATCAGGCACTACCAGCGCGTCCACACCGGCGTGACGCCGGCAGGCATCGCCGGCAGGTCGCCCAAGTCGAGCCAGCTTTCGCCGGGACCGTGATAGTCGCTGCCGCAGGACGCGAGCAGGCCAAAGGTACGCGCATACGCGGCGTACTCGGCGTATTGCGCCGTCGTATGCGACGACGACAGCACTTCGACGCCATCGCCACCCGCATCGCGGAATTCGCCAAGGAAGCGACGCATGCCGGTGGGCGACACCTTGTAGCGACCCGGATGCGCGACGACGGCCTGACCGCCGGCAGCGTGAATCCAGCCGACGGCATCGGGCAACGACGCCCACTCGTGCTTCACGTAGCCCGGCTTGCCCGGCGTCAGGTAACGCTTGAACGCGTCCTTGGTCTCGCGCACGTGGCCGGATTCGACGAGGAAGCGCGCGAAGTGCGTGCGCGAGATGAGGCGTTCGCTGGTCACATAGCGTCGCGCGCCCTCATAGGCACCCTTGATGCCGGCCGCTGCCAGGGATTCCGACATCAGCTTGGCGCGCGAATCGCGGCCACTGCGGATGGTGGCAAGTCCCGCCTCGAGCACGGCGTTGGACGGATCGATCTGCAACGCGATCACATGGATCGTGTGGCTTTCCCAGCTGACGGATAGTTCGGCACCTGGCACGAGCGTCATGCCGGTGCCATCCGCTGCCGCGATGGCTTCGGGCAGGCCACTGGTGTCGTCGTGGTCGGTCAAGGCCAGGAAATCGACGCCGCGGGCGACCGCGCGTTCGACCACCGCCGCGGGGGCCAGCAGGCCGTCGGAATGCGTCGAATGCGAATGCAGGTCGTAGCGGGGCATCGGGGATCCGGCCATGCATAACCCCACGGGCCACGCACGCGAAAAACTTGAGATAAGCCGTTGATTCTAGCAGAATAGCGGGTTTTCTCTCTGCATTGCCGCGACACCCGCCGCGACGATCGACCACGTCGTGCGCCCGATGCAGTCAACTGAGCAGCCAACTGAGCAGCCAACTGAGCAGCCAACTGAGCAGCCAACTGAGCAGTCAATTTCGACCAACCTTCGCTGACAAGTCCCTCATGCTCGTAGCTTCCAACCTCACCATCCAGTTCGGCGCCAAGCCGCTCTTCGAGAACATCTCGATGAAGTTCGGCGGCGGCCATCGCTATGGCCTGATCGGCGCCAACGGCTGTGGCAAGTCGACGCTGATGAAGATCCTGGGCGGTGATCTCGAAGCCTCCGGCGGCAACGTCGCGCTCGATTCCACCGAGCGCTTGGGCAAGCTTGCGCAGGACCAGTTCGCGTTCGAGGACCAACGTGTTCTCGACGTCGTGATGCGCGGCCACGAAGAGTTGTGGGCAACCCAGGAAGAGCGCGATGCCATCTACGCCAACCCGGATGCCACCGAGGAAGACTATCTGAAGGCGGCCAATCTCGAGGCGCACTACGCGGAACTGGGCGGTTACACATCGGAGGCCCGCGCCGGTGAATTGCTGATGGGCCTTGGTATCGGCGAGGTACAGCACCAGGGACCGATGAGCGAAGTGGCGCCCGGCTGGAAGCTCCGCGTGCTGCTGGCGCAGGCGCTGTTCTCCAATCCGGAGATCCTGCTGCTCGACGAACCGACCAATCACCTCGACATCAACACGATTCGCTGGCTGGAAGACGTGCTCAACGCCCGTGAGTCGACGATGATCATCATTTCGCATGATCGCCACTTCCTGAACAGCGTGTGCACCCACATGGCCGATCTCGACTACGGCACGCTGAAGGTGTTTCCCGGCGACTACGACGATTACATGATTGCGTCCACGCAGGCGCGCGCGCGGCTGCTGGCCAGCAATGCCAAGGCCAAGGACCGCATCGTGGAGCTGCAGGAATTCGTGCGCCGCTTCTCCGCCAACAAGGCGCGCTCGAAGCAGGCCACGTCACGCATCAAGCAGATCGACAAGCTGCGCCCCGACGACGTGAAGCCCTCATCGCGGCAGAACCCCTTCATCCGGTTCGAATACGACCCGAAGCAGAAGCTGCATCGCCACGCCGTGGAAGTGGAGGGCCTGACCCAGACATGGCCCGCGCTGCCGCGCCCGTTGTTCGAGGACATGTCGTTCATGGTGGAGGCCGGGCAGTGTCTCGCGATCGTCGGCCCCAACGGCGCAGGCAAGACCACGCTGTTGCGCACGCTGATCGGCGAACTGGCACCGGATGCCGGCAAGCTGAAGTGGGCCGAGCGCGCCTTGATCAGCTATTACCCGCAGGACCAGACCGCGGACTTCGAGCGCGAGTCCACGTTGTTCGACTGGATGGCGCAATGGAAGCAGTCGACTGACGATGAACAGATCGTGCGCGCCACGCTGGGACGCCTGCTGTTCTCGGGGGATGAGACCAGCAAATCGGTGCGCGTGCTCTCCGGCGGCGAACGCGGACGCATGCTCTTCGGCAAGCTGATGCTGCAGCAGCCCAACGTGCTGGTGATGGACGAGCCCACCAATCACATGGACATGGAGTCGATCGAGTCGCTGCAACTGGCGCTCGAAAAGTACGCGGGCACGCTGATCCTCGTGTCGCACGACCGGCAGTTCGTCTCCGCGCTGGCCACCCGCGTGATCGAGTTGACGGGCGAGGGCGAGCCGGTATTTTTCGATGGGCCCTACGAGGAATACCTCGCATCCCGGGGATTGGCGTAATCTGGTGGCGTGTAACGGAGCAAACGGTAGTGTCTGACTTGCACTTCGCACCCAACGCTGCGTTACTGCTTCTTGCAAGGGGCGCCGCCCTTGCTGAGAAGTGGCGCCTTGCGCATTAACCACCGTTCATCCGTTGCCGCTTGCGCGGCGACACAATTCGGTCAAAAATATGCCATTGGTATAGCATCGGATCTGCTGCAAAGCCCCCGCAACCGATGCTGACGACCAGCACACCGAAAGCCCGCGACCCGTGAAAATCCTCGATCGAGTTCTCAATCCGCGCGAAATCCGGCGCCGGCTGGGCATGAACCAGGAGCAGTTCTGGACCCAGATCGGCGTCACGCAAAGCGGCGGCTCGCGATATGAAAGCGGACGGGAAATGCCCCGTCCGGTCAAGGAGTTGCTACGGCTTGTTCACGTGGAGCAACTCGACCTATCCCAGGTCAAGCGCGTGGATTTCGAGATTATTAGCTATCTCAAGGACTCGCATGCGGACCTCTACCGGACGTTGCGTCGCGCCGTGCGCAGCCGGCATCGCCATGCTCCGGCCGACACGGGCGTCAACCTCAACGCCGAAACCGGCGGCGGGGATGCCGCTTTCGTTGACGCGGATGAGGACACCACGCAAGCGCCGATGCTGACCACGCCGCGTACCTGAAGTCGCGCCAGCCCCTGACACGGCCGCATCTGCGGCCGTCGCCATTTCTGGTCGGCGTGAAGCCGTCCTTGCGCGCCGCAGCATCCGTCGACCGACGCACTGGCCAAGGTAAAATTACCGTTTTGGCGCACGCGATGGCGCGGCGCAACAGGACAGCCACCAGGGACTTCCGGATGACGACCGAACACGCGTGGGTGATCCCTTTTGAACAGCTGCGGATCGCCGACCTCGACCAAGTAGGCGGCAAGAATGCCTCGCTGGGGGAAATGATCAGCCAACTGTCCGGGGCCGGCATCCGCGTCCCCGGCGGGTTCGCGACCACGGCTTCCGCGTTTCGGGCGTTCCTGGACGCGGACGGGTTGCGCCAACGGATCGCGGACCGCGTGGCGGGGCTGGATGTCGATGACATCGCGGCGTTGGCCGCGGCGGGCAAGGACATCCGCGGCTGGCTCGTGGAGGCACCTCTGCCGCCAGAGCTCGACGCTGCCATTCGCACCGCCTATGCCGCGCTGACGAAAGAGTCGCCCGATGCCACCTTTGCCGTGCGCTCCTCCGCCACCGCGGAGGACCTGCCGGATGCTTCGTTCGCGGGACAACAGGAAACATTCCTCAACATCAGTGGTATAGACAACATTATTCATGCAATTAGTGAGGTATATGCCTCACTCTACAACGACCGCGCCATCGCCTATCGCGTGCACAAGGGGTTCGCCCACGCCGAGGTCGCGCTGTCCGCCGGCGTGCAGCGGATGGTCCGCAGCGACCTCGGTGCCTCAGGCGTGATGTTTACGCTCGACACCGAATCCGGCTTCGATCAGGTGGTCTTCATCACCGCGTCCTATGGGCTGGGCGAGACGGTGGTACAGGGTGCCGTGAATCCGGACGAGTTCTATGTCGACAAACGCTGCCTGGCCGGCAAGCGGCCCGCCATCCTGCGGAAGTCCGTCGGCGCGAAGGCGCTGAAAATGGTGTTCACGACCGCCCATGCGGTGGGTCGCTCCACGGTCAACGAGGAGGTGCCGGCCGCCGACCGGCTACGTTTCTCGATCACCGACGCCGAGGCGGAGGCACTGGGCCGCGACGCGATGGCCATCGAGGCGCACTACGGCCGCGCGATGGACATCGAATGGGGCCGCGACGGCATCGACGGCAATATCTACATCCTGCAGGCGCGGCCGGAAACGGTGAAGTCGCAGGAGGACCATGCGGAGCGCCTGCGCCGGTACAAGCTCACCGCCACGTCGGCCGTCCTGGCCACGGGCCGCGCCATCGGCCAGAAGATCGGGCAGGGCCCTGTGCGGCTGGTGCGCTCTGCCGCCGAGATGTCGCGCGTCAAGCCCGGCGACGTGCTGGTCACCGACATGACGGACCCGGACTGGGAGCCGGTGATGAAGCGCGCCGCCGCCATTGTGACCAACCGTGGGGGCCGCACGTGCCATGCGGCGATCATCGCGCGCGAGCTGGGCATCCCGGCGGTCGTAGGTTGTGGCGACGCGACGCAGGTGCTGGTCGAGGACCAGGTGGTCACCGTGTCTTGCGCTGAAGGCGATACCGGCCACGTTTACACAGGGCTGCTGGGCATCGAGGTGGTGGATGTCGAGCTCGACCGGATGCCAGAGTCGCCCACCAAGATCATGATGAACGTCGGCAACCCGGAGCTCGCCTTCGAATTCCAGCGGCTGCCCAATGAAGGCGTGGGCCTCGCGCGCCTCGAGTTCATCATCAGCCGCAACGTCGGCATTCATCCGAAGGCGCTGCTGGAACTCGACAAGCAGCATCCTGACCTGAAGCGCGAGATCGAGGCGCGCATCGCGGCGTATCCGTCCGCCACGGACTTCTACGTGCAGAAGGTGGCCGAAGGTGTCGCCACCATCGCTGCCGCCTTCCATCCGAAGAAAGTCATCGTGCGGATGTCGGATTTCAAGTCCAACGAGTACAGGACATTGCTGGGCGGCGACCGCTACGAGCCGCATGAGGAGAACCCGATGCTGGGGTTCCGCGGTGCGTCACGCTACATCGCGCCCGATTTCTACGAATGCTTCCGGATGGAATGCGCGGCGCTGAAGCGCGTGCGCGACGAGATGGGCTTCACCAACGTCGAGATCATGATCCCCTTCGTGCGCACGATCACCGAAGCGGCGCAGGTGATCGCGCTGCTGGCGAAGAACGGTCTCGCCCGCGGCACGAATGGACTTCGCCTCATCATGATGTGCGAAGTGCCCTCCAATGCCATCCTCGCCGATCGCTTCCTCGAGCATTTCGACGGCTTCTCGATCGGCTCCAACGACCTGACGCAGCTGACGCTGGGCGTGGACCGCGACTCCGGCGGCCCCATCGCCAGCACCTTCGACGAGCGCGACGACGCGGTGAAGGCGATGCTGTCGCTGGCCATCTCCGCGTGCCAGCGGCACGGCAAGTACGTCGGCATCTGCGGGCAGGGGCCGTCCGACCATCCGGACCTTGCGCAGTGGCTGGTCGACCAGGGCATCGAGAGCATGTCACTCAACCCGGATACCGTCGTCGCCACCTGGCTGGCGCTGGCGAAGGCGGCGCCCGCGAAGTAGGTCTTGTCCGGACCGGGTGGTTCATCCATCCGGCTGATCGCGGCGCGCGGCGCATCGCGGTTCAATCGACGGCATGGTTGCGCTGCCGCCCGCTGTCGTCGTCACGCTGCGTGCATCGCGTGGTGCAGGTATCGCGTTGGGCGTGCTGGCCACAGGCACGGCCGGTGTCGTACTGGCATTGCCGATGCCACTGTGGTGCCAGGCCGGGCTGATCCTGGTGCTGGTGGCGTGGACCACATGGCAATTCCAATGCATCGCATTGCGCCTCGGCGCTGGTGCCGTCACTGAAATTCGCGTTGTGGCCAACCGCCTCATCGCGGTTCGGTACGGCACGCGGCCGCTGGTGGCGGGCCACGTGCGCGGAGCCTCCTACGTCGGTGCACATCTCACGACGATTGTATGGCGGCCGGATGGCGCGCGCAGGTCACGCACCGTGTTGATCCTGCCCGACATGCTGCCGGAAGACGATTTCCGGCGATTGCGCGTGCTGCTGCGGTATGGCCGCGGCAACGATGCACCGCGCGTAGCTGCACGCTGGACTTGACCGCTACACGCGCAGCGAGGACACGCAGGCCGTGCCGGCCCGCCACGCCTGCGCATCGAACAGCACGCCGCTGTCGGCCTTCGCCTGGCCCTGCAACAGATGCAGGTACAGCGGCACCAGCGTTTCCGGCAGCGGCAACGCGCTGTGATCCTCGCCGGGATGCGAACGTCCGCGCATCGGCGAGCGAATCGGCCCCGGCACCACGGCGTTGATGCGCAGGTTGGCGCGGTTTTCCCACTCATCCGCCAGCTCGCGCGCCAGCGTGGCCACGCCTGCCTTCGTCACGGCGTAGCCGCCCCAATACGCCCGCGGCTGTTCGCCACGGTTGTCCAGCGTGAAAATCACGCTGGCATCCGGCGATGCATTCAACAGCGGCATGAGTGCGCGGGTGAGGCCCATCGGCGCGGCCACGTTGACGCGCAGCAGCGACAGCCAACTGTCGAAGGATTGATGTTCGATCGGCCCCAGCGTTCCCAGCAGCGCCGCCGTGTGCACGAGGCCATCGAGACGCCCCAGTTGCGCCTGCAGCGCGGTGGCCACGTTGCCGAAGTCATCCGCCGTTGCCTTGGCGAGGTCAAGCGGCAGGATCACGGGTTCTGGCATATTCGCCGCCACCATCGCGTCGTAGAGCGCCTCCAGTTTCTTCACCGACCGGCCATGCAGGATCACCGTGGCGCCAAGCGCGCCGCAAGCACGGGCGAGCACGGTGCCCAAGCCCCCGCTGGCACCCGTGACAAGGATCACGCTTCCCTTCAATTCGGGCGGTGGTAGGGCATCGGGGGCGGGAAATGGTGTGGTCATGGTCGAGATGGCGTTGAGGCCGCGCGATGATATCCCAACCTGCGGACTGCTCCGGCGCGCAGGTTCCGGTTTGCCAAAAGCGGGCTCGTCAGGCTATAATTTGAGGCTGACGTGGGGGTATAGCTCAGCTGGGAGAGCGCTTGCATGGCATGCAAGAGGTCAGCGGTTCGATCCCGCTTATCTCCACCACGATTACCGCATCACAAGTGCAAGAATCCGGCGGGTCAGCAGCACCACCCGGCCGCGGCAATACCTTACGACCCCATCGTCTAGAGGCCTAGGACATCACCCTTTCACGGTGAGTACGCGGGTTCGAATCCCGCTGGGGTCGCCAATGAATTCAAGTAGTTGGCAAGCGTCGTTTAAGTTGTACGCAATCCCAGCCCGACAATTCATCCCACTATCCTAGTGAGTGATCCAGCGGCATGGTTGTCAGCAAATTGCGGCCATTGCGGCGGCGATTGCTGATGGGGATCGTATAGCGCCGCACAAACGTCGAGCCAGGCTTTTCAGCAAGCCAGGAAAGCTGACCGATTACGCTCGACGCGTATGTAGATTCCGAGCTCGCATTGATGGGCGGTGCCGATGATTCGACGCGCCGATCGGAGACATCGAGAAAGACGCTCGCGGGCCCGCGCGTCCGGCCCACGGCAGCGATGCGGAAGCGCTGCACAGGCGTGCGGATCGCGCGATGTATCGGGCGAAGAAGAGTGGACGGGATACGCCATCGCCGGGTGATCGGCGTCCTGCAATGTGCGTTACCGAACGGACGGCGCAGGGTCTTCAGGGCATGATATAAACTATGCTCGAAGACCTTATCTCCACGCACCGGCTTGACCTGATCAAGCGCTGCAGCAACAAGGCTGCGAAGAGGAACGAATCGTCCGCCGCTGACGCCGACCTGTTTCAACATGGCGTTCCGTTGTTCCTGCAACAGCTCGTGGATACGCTGCGGAACGAGCGGCAGGCCGGCAACGACGATCTGCGCGATCAGGAGTCGGCGCCGGCATCCACGGCGATCGGTCGTGCCGCCGCTTTGCATGGCGCCGACTTGCTCCTCCAGGGCTACGACATCGAGCAGGTGGTGCGAGAATACGGGGACGTCTGCCAAGCTGTTACAGGCTTGGCGATTGAACTCGATGCCGAGATCTCGGCTGACGAATTTCGCACCCTGAACCGCTGTCTCGACGACGCCATTGCGGACGCGGTCAACGCGTTTTCGATCGCCGAACAGCAGGGCACCGGCAAGCACAGCGATTCCTCCAACGATCGCTTCCATGCTTTTCTCGACGAGCATCGGCGGTTGATCGACATTGCCATCCGCGCACACTCGGCCATCGCTACGGGCCAGGTGACAACTTCTGGGGCTACGGGCAACCTGTTGATTTGCACACTGCGACAGATGCGAACGGATGCGCAGAGTGCCGAGGCGGAGCTGGTGCAGGTGGCCGCTAGGGTCGGCGCCGCAACGGGTCCCTGAACACGCGTCCGGCGCCTGCCGGTTTTAATCGTCAGGGCACCCGGTCAGGAAGTGCCATCGATGGTCCAATGGGCAGCACACTCGTCTGCGCGCCCTTGAACGCTGCAAACAGGTCGCCGATCGCCACCTTTAGTTCGTCCCAGGGGTGCATATAGAGCGAGTAGCCTGCGGTGTCGCGCATGCGCTCCGTCGTTTACGCGCTCGCGATGGACTCGCCCACTTGGCGGGCACCTGGAGGCTCGGTAGCTACATTGACAGCCTGGTCGTAGACCGGTGACGCCGGCCAACTCGCACAGTGCGGGCCCGTGACCGCCTTGTCGTAGTCGTTGCGGGAGCGATCGCGCGGTTCCGTTGCGTGTTTCCTCAGAATGCAGCAGTGGCTGCCCGGTTGGGCAATACTGTGAGTTCACCATCTTTGGTAAGCACCAGCGCCGTCATACGCATCTTCGCGACATTGAGCACGCTGCGGCGCAAATCCGGATGCGGCGTGAGCGCACCCCATGGCACCGCGTAGCGCTTCCGACGAAAGCCGAGGAAGCCTCCCATCGAGACCACGACATAGCGCACGCACCCTGATTGCGAGTCGAACATGATGTCCTCGATCGCGCCCAGGCAGCGGCCGGCGTGATCGTAGACGTCGTCATTGACGATGTCGGTGGCACGGAGAAGCGATTGGGCATTCGACCTTTGACCATTCGGCGCGGCGGACATCGTGGTCCTTTCATAGGAAGTACATTGGGCCCCCCGGGACCGGGGAGGTGGTCGATCCAATTCGAATGATCGCGAACCGTTGACCGCGTCCGCGTAAGGTATTGACCGATAGCGATGTAGGACGATGTCGCTTGATCCCGGGGCCTCTGTGTGAGGGCGCCTCAAGTCCACGCCGCGGCGCAGACGGGCTATAGTTTCTCATGATCGACCGTCACCCGACGTTGGACGCCACGTTTTTGCAGCAGATGAATGCCTATTGGCGCGCCGCCAATTGCCTGTCGGTCGGGCAGATGTACCTGCGTGACAACCCGCTGCGCAGGCGCGCGCTGGCGCTGTCTGGCGTCAAGCAGATGTTACTGGGGCATTGGGGTACCACGCCCGGCCAGAACTTCATCTACATGCACCTGAATCGGGTGATCACGAAATACGACCTCGACATGATCTACATCTGCGGGCCAGTTCACGCGAAGCTGCTGGCGCATCGCGCCTACATCGTCGAGCAGGGCGAGGACATTCCCGAAATCCGCCAGTGGCAATGGGGCGTTTGCGCGTGATCCATGGTATTGATAGAGGCCGCCGCACCACAAGGCGAAATCCGGCAGTGGATTTCGTTGCGGGCCACATCCAAGTCGCGACGCTCACGTTGTCGCCAAGATAGCCATTCAACCGCTCGGTCGCTTCGTCAGGCATCTACTCTCGCCACGCCCCCAAGGCGTGCGAAGTGCGGAGCATCCGCTGCGCGCGGAGCTTTTCAGTGCCGAGCAGATGGAGCAGCACGGCAAGCGTCTGGCGCAGGCGCATCGGCTGCGCGCGCGGCGCGCCGAAGATCGCCTGCTGCCGCGCCTGGCGGACAACGAGGTCCTGCTGCTCGACGCCTGCGAGCTGCTGACCGCCGCGGTGCGCGCCGATCGTCGCATCACGCCCGCCGGTGAATGGCTGCTCGACAATTTCTACCTGATCGAAGAGCAGATCCGCACGGCCAAGCGGCACCTGCCGCGCGACTACAGCCGCCAATTGCCGTGCCTCGATACGGGTTCGTCCGCGGGGTTGCCGCGCGTGTACGACATCGCGCTGGAGACCATTGCGCACGGTGACGGCCGCGTCGACCCGGAGAGCCTGAGTCGCTTTGTTGCCGCCTACCAGACGGTCACGCCGATCATGCTCGGCGAA
>Ga0105046_10016389_pt1 | contig 11378 bp, 12 predicted proteins | sample MAT03_FD_78385 | JGI IMG/M metagenome (GOLD analysis project Ga0105046, IMG submission 78385) | Freshwater microbial communities from Lake Fryxell liftoff mats and glacier meltwater in Antarctica - MAT-03 (megahit assembly) | ecosystem: Environmental > Aquatic > Freshwater > Ice > Liftoff...
GCCATTTTTACACCCATCGCGTTATTGACGACATGACTATGCATTGCATCCCACTCTGCGAGAGGCAGTACCTCACCAAGTTTGTAGTTGGCCTGCCATTCCGGCCAATTGAGGGTTTGTGCCATCATCTGTTCAGCCAATTCCAGCAGAAAGGCATCTCCCGTAAGGTTATACAGCCAATGGATGATGAGCACGTTGTCCATTGCACGCGCCCATCCCCAGACATACAGGGGACGCACACTAAAGACGCGAAGTTGATACTGAAAATAGTTGGTCATCAATGGGATGACGCGTTCATCGCCTGTGGCTTCATAGTGCATGGCAAGAACTTTGAGCATGACCATACGCGGCCACCAATCCGGGTTGCGCGGCCCAAAAGTACCATTGGGCTTGCCGGAATTGAGCGTCCATTCAATCCAGGGTTTCACTTTGGCAAGCAGGGTTTCATCCTCTAGCAAATGGGCCAGCGGCAGCAGACCATCCAGATAATAGGGGCCGCGCTCCCAGGATTCGCCCGTACCGCCGAGCCAACCGCTGTTGGGACCGACATCTTGCCAGATTTCATCCAAATGCCCGCTGAGACCATTGGCTTGAATATGCAGTTGATCTTTGAGCCAACCCAGGGGTTTAACGGCCCCTAGAGGCAGCGCTTGAAAGGCCCCTGGATACAAGGGCGCACGATGTGACGGTAATGTCTTCATAGGAACCTTTTCTGTGATTGATGAATAGAGACAGAGTCTAACTTTTGACGGCCCCTCCCATCAGTCCATTCATGTAGTAGCGCTGCAACATAAGGAAGATGAAAACACTCGGAATAATCGATACAACGACACCTGCTTGCAGAGCTCCCCAATCCACCTGTCCATACTGGCCGCTGCGAACTGTGGTGAGAAAGATTGGCAGGGTGAAGTTGTCCTGATCGGTCATGAAGATCAGGGCCGCGATAAACTCGTTCCAGGAATTGATAAAGGCGTAAATCGCTACCGTGACAATCCCCGGCAGCACCAGGCGCAGCAGCATACGATACAGCACACTGAGCGAGGTACAGCCATCGAGCAGGGCTGCCTCTTCGATTTCACGCGGGACCATCATAAACGTCGTCCGCATGAGAAAGATGCCAAACGGCAGTTGAAAGGTGATGTAAACAAGCGCCAGCCCAAACAGATTGTTGTGAAGATCAACCGCGGTTAGCATCACAAACAGCGGGATCAAAATTGACTGAAAGGGAATCATCAAGGTTGAGAGAACCATGATGAACAGCACGTTTTTCCCAGTGAATGTAAAGCGGGCAAACCCATATCCCCCCAACGTACTCAGCAAGATTGTGCCGATGACGGTCAGCAGCGAGACGAATGCACTGTTGAACACATGCCGAAAAATCCCACCACGCCCATAGGTTGTGAGTTTGATGTAATTTTCAAAACTGAATGTCGTCGGAAGATAGGTGGGGGGAACCGACATTGCTTCAGCAGCGGGTTTAAACGAGTTCAGCGTTGACCAGACGAGCGGAAACAGAAATGCCGCCGCCAGGATGATCAAGACTGTGTATAAAAGTGTGTATTTTAAAAGTTTTGGTTTACGGTGGACTTTTTGACTCATGGTGTCAAATACCTCAAAAGTTTCTGTGCGGCGTGTTACATATCCGACGAATCACGCAGCAAATACAGTTGTAGTCCACTCAGAATGACAAGGATCACCAGCAGCACAATCGACATGGCCGCGCCATAGCCCATTTTGAAATACGTGAACGAATTGTTGAAAATCCAGTACACGATGGACAGGGTGCTGTTACGTGGGCCACCGTTTGTGATGATGAAGAATTGGTCAAACGAGAGGAGGGAGCCGATAACAGACAGCACCAGGGCCAGCGCAATCGTGCGCCGTAAGAGTGGCAGCGTGATAAACCGAAGTTTTTGCCAGTAATTCGCGCCGTCAACCTCTGCCGCCTCATAAAATTCATCCGGGATCGCCTGCATGCCAGCCACCAAAAGCACCATTGTCAGCCCGACGGTCTTCCAGACCACAGATAGCATAATCACATTCATCGCACTGGGTGGATTCGCCAACCAGAGCTGCGCTTTAGGAATCAGATGCAGATCCAGCAGGATTTTATTGATGATTCCCACCTGATCATGCAGCAGCCATACCCAGATCAAACTGGAGATTCCCAGGCCAATGACGACGGGGATGAAGAAAATGGTGCGAAAGATGCCAATCCCTGGAATGTCCTGGCGCACAAGGCTTGCCAGCGTAAACGCTGTCAGGAAGATCAGCGGCGTGATGACGACTGTATAGCGGAAGGTAAAGCCCAGACTGTTGATGAACTGCTTATCGGTCAAAAGATCGATGTAGTTTGTCAGCCCGATAAAGGCTCTTTCGCCAAACAGAGGCCAGTCGTGAAATGACATAAAGATTGTCATGAGCAGGGGAATCAAGAAGAAGATTCCCACAAACACAACTGTTGGCAGCACAAACAAAAACCCCATAATGGCGCGTTTGCGTTCCCATGACATGGCACTTTTTGCGTCTTGCGGTGGTCTCTGTACAAGTGTGGTGGATGCCATAGGCGTGCTTATCCTATTCAAAGGGCAGTCGCGCCAAACGATGGTTTGACGAATGGAAAGAGGTGAGAGACAGGGGATGCGGCATACCACACCACATCCCACCGGATAGGAAACGATCAAATACCATGCATAGGACTGCCAAATCACGCACAGTCCCTATGTATCTTCAAGAGTGAATTTAGTCGCTCATGATCTCGGTAAAGCGCTCCTGGGCTGCGGCAATCGCACCATCAATGTCACCATCGAAGATCGCCGTCTGGATCATCAGCAACCAGGGGCCGTTGGCATCATTAAACAGCTCGTTATAGACCAGGCTGTAAGGCGTGTGTCCGACTGACAGAGTACTTGCGGCTGTAGACAGACGGGGGTCAGCCTCGAAATACTCATTCTCGGAGAACGAAAGACGCAGCGGCAGATTGTTGTTCGCCGCATAGACCTCCAATTGAACCTCATCTGTGAGCAGCCATTCGATGAACTCCCACGCCTCATCGACATATTCTGATCCGGACGGAATGCCGATCAGATCGCCACCGCCAAATGAGGCTGTTCCGCCATCTTTGCCAGGAAGCAGGGAGATTCCAAAATCGAGATCGGGATAATCTGTTTTGAGGGCGTTGATAGCAAAGGCTCCGGTCCCTGTCATGCCGATGTTGCCGCCTGCAAATGCGTTCAGGAAGTTTTCGCCTGTATCAACCTGTGCGCCTTCGGGGATCAAGCCTTCTTCCCACATCGTGCGATACAACTGCAAGGCTTCTTTAACCACAGGATCATCAAGCGTGGGGGTCGAGTAATCTTCGCTCAGCACGTCTCCATCGCTGGCCCAGATCAAGGGCAGATAGGTGAAGGCGTTGCATCCGGCACAGCTTCCCGCGAAGTAAAACCCATATTTATCATCACCCAGAGCTGTAATCGCACGGGCATCGGTCAGAAGTTCATCCCAGGTGGTCGGGGGTTTATCGGGGTCAAGGCCTGCGGCTGTAAACAGATCGCGATTGTAAATGAGGAATGACCCCTCTGCCGCAAACGGGACCGCATAGTTGCGTTCCTCATAGGTTCCCAGGGCCATGTGTGCCGGACTGAGATCATCCAAGAAGGTCAGTGTCTCAACCTTGTCGGTAATATCAACAAGCTGCCCCTCAGAGGCAAAGGCCGGGGCATAAATCAGGTCGATGCCGACAATATCGGGCGCTTCACCACCGGCAATCGCAGCGGCAAACTTGGTCACAAAATCAGCAGCAGGAATTTCAGTCAGTTCAACCTGGTTGTCGTGGGTCGCATTCCATTCATCGACCAGAGTCGAGATGAGCGAACTTGTCGAGCGGACCCAGAAGGTCATCGTCACGGGGGCATCTTGCGCCGCTAAGGGCATCATGCCTAACGCTAACATAGCCAGAAACGTAATAACCACTGCTTTACGCATGCTCATTTAAGACTCCTAATTGTCAATGGTAAAACCAAACTTTAAATTGACGTGCGAATTCTTCTATTGAGCCTCCTTCTCAATTCGCCTGTTGTGATTTACCATGTGACAGAACCTCGGATTCTTCCCAAGAGTTTTAAGGTTCGGTCAATGGTGATTCACCCGTTTGAACAGTTTGATCTTGTCCATCAAACTGTTCGACGGTTGAATTACGAATGTAGTTGGCCGCCAGAACAGTGTTCCCCTCTGGCGCACCGCAAGACTGCCGAATCATGAGTTTCCCTTTAATGCGCATTTCCTCGAAGGGGTCGGCGTTGTTGTTGATCTGATGGAGCAGGTTGGTTGCTGCCACCTGGCCCATCTCAAAGAGGGGGAGACTCACAGTCGTAATCGTCGGATTGGAAAGACTCGCCACTTCATCGTTATCGTATCCCACAACGGCAATATCATCGGGGACACGCAGCCCTCGATTCTGAATGGCGAGAATGGCCCCATAGGCCATCATATCGTTTGCCGCAACGATTGCTGTCGGGGGCTTGCTGAGGGACATAAGTTCCTGAGCGATGCGATAGCCATCCGGAATAAGCCAACCTCCTGGGCGCATCAGGGTGTTATCAACAGCGAGTGAGGCATTTTCCAGGGCTTGCATATAGCCCATCACGCGCTCACGGGAAGAGAAGTATTCGGCGGGGCCGCTGATATAGCCTATGCGCTGATGCCCCATCTGGATGAGGTGATTGACAACCAGGCTTGTATTGTAGATTTCGTCTGGAATCACGCTGTTGACATCGGTCTGGTGGAATAAACGATGCGCAATGCTATAGGGCTTGCCACTCAGCATGGCGCGGCTCTCAGAGACGTGATACCACGATTCAACGAACACAAATCCCTCAACAGAATGACCGAGCAGATCCTGCACCACTTTGGCTTGAGAATGGATTTTCCAGGGGATATTGACCACAAGGCAGAAATAGCCATTGCGGTGCAGCACATCCTGGAGACCACGAATAATGATCGGCCCCCAGAAGGACGTAAAATTTTCGAGAATCACACCGATCATGGAAGAACGATCCGTGCGCAGGCTCTGAGCCGCTCGATTAACAGAGTAACCTAGCTCTTTTGCTGCGCTCAGAATCTTCTGGCGGGTCTCGTCGCTGACAGGATAATCACTTTTGCTCAGGACGCGTGAGACCGTCGCAATAGAGACTCCTGCACGTTCAGCAACATCTCGAATCGTAATCATAATTTGAAAAACTCAATACTTGTAGTAAACGTTTTCTATTTGAATTTAAAATAACAGAAAACGTTTACTGTGTCAAGCGATTAGGTTGATATGCACAGTCTCCAGTCTGAAATAAATGAACAGTGGCTTGTTCTCGCTGAATATGAAGAGGCGCTATTCTCCCCGATGCTGTCTCTCGTGTGAACTTATTTTATGACCCGGTATCTGAGATGTGTGGCGGCAGGCGTGGGGATCATCCGTATTCTTTTCAGTTTGATTTGTGCCTCGCCGATGTTGGCGAATAAGGGCCGTTCTGCGCCGAGCAAGACATTTGCGACGTGAATCTCCATCTCATCGACCAATCCGGCCTTCAAATACTGCTGGCTGACATTCGCGCCCATCAATGCAACATCCTTGTCACCCGCTGCCTCTTGGGCTTTTTTCAAAGCGCTTTCCATCCCATCGGTCACGAAGATGAACGTTGTTATGCCCCTGGTAAGCGTTTCATGCGGGCGATGTGTGATCACAAACACCTGGGCTGATCCGAAGGGAGGATCGTCACCCCACGCGCCCTCGGCAATATCGAAGGTTCGTCTTCCCAGGATGCATGAGCCGAGGGTGTCATTGTCCAGTAGCAGCTCATCAGCTTCGGTTCTGCGACTGCGAGCCCAATCATGAAGCACCATACCGCCATCGCCCAGCCCATTGCCAGGGCCGTCGTTGGGCGCGGTGACAAAACCATCCAGGGACATTGTGATGTCGACAATGACTTTACTCATATCTATTCTCCTGTTGTATTGATTTTTATTCGAACGAAGGACATAGAACAAATGTATCATAGTCTTTATATGCTTTTCAAGGCATATAAGAAAAAGTACATTTCTCGGTTTTACCATCAGGAGATTGAGTTGAGCTATAGTTCGACTTTAACGACCTGCTCGCATTGAGTGTTTAGAGGTCCAATACGACACAGTAATCGGATAATCGCATGAGAGAATGAATTTTAGAGAAATACGGTGCTGCCACCCTAATACAGGTTGGGTTATCATAGGTAACGATGTAACCATTGAACGTCATAAGCTATAGACAGTCGTTTAGATTGTGGGGATAACCCTATGTTTATCAATAACAAACCACCGCGCCAGCTCTGTCAGATTTGTGAGCGCCGCCGTCTGGTCGGGGATTTTACGACGTGGGGGCACACAGAGCAGATTTGCAAAGATTGTGAGCGTGAAATAATGCGCGACGATCCTTCAGACCCAATCTCCGCCGCTGCACCTCCGGCCAAGCCCTCTATTAAAACACGCAAAAAGGCCATTCCCTACGATGAGATTGATGCGAATATGGTCTCTCTTGTAAGAGCGCTCAATCGCTATCCTGGTGTACTGACCCTGGGCAGTTGTGGCGGGCATGATGTTGTTACCAACCCGTCACAGTGGGAAGCGGGCACATGGTATGTCAAGTTCACTCTGCCAACGGATCGCTCCGGGTGGTATCTGCTGGAGCATCTGGCCTGGGCGATCAATAACGATTATCGACGGGGTGGGGGTCGTCTCATGCTGCTTCCAATATCTCCGCCGCCTTACTTGAACACGCCAGGGGAGTGCTTATCCTTTTCGATTGAAGGGTTTGGTGGAGAGAATCCGGAGGACCTCGCGACATTTTTGGTGAAGGTACGGAAATATTTGACCAGAAGGCGTTACTGATCCATCGATCTGTTAGCCAAAAATGGCCCTAATAACCGTCAATCGCGTATCTGGGATGATACACTGCACCATAATTTGTTGATGTCTGACGGGTGAGCAATGATGAACGAGAAATACAAAACAATGATTCGCCAGCATGTCGAGGCGATTGAAAAACTGCTCGAACAGAATGGGATTGCCAATGACTACGGGGTGATCGCATTGGGTTGGTTGGAGGCGTATATTGATCAACACCGCAAAACAGCCACAAATGTGGAGAAGCGCTGGATGATCGAAGCGGTGGGCTCGTTCTTTGGCGAGAGTCTCTGTCGAGCTTATGGTGGCGTGTGGGCTGAAAAACGAGAGGAATTATCCGTCAGGATGCTTGATGGCAAGCTCAATGCCTTTCCGCTCATCAAAGTGGCTAAATTTTTGTCGGCGGGAACCTCAGAGTCATTCCTGCGTCTCTTTATGGTCATCCCTGACATGAAGAAACGCGCTTTAGAGCGTGTCCCAAGACTGCCCAAAGGGTCGCCTAAAAATCAAGCCTGATAAAACATAGCCAGTCTGATAAAGTGCTTGTTCATATAGAACAAATGTTCTTAAATTAGTCTATGAGGGGATGAATAACGATCTCATCCCAATTTGACATCGGGACGTTGACAATAGCCTTGACATTGATTCCGGGCGCGATGAGTGTATAACATCTCATAGACGAGGAGCAGAAGCATGAGTCTTATCTACGAGGAAAGACTGTCGGACTCGCCTTATGTCGAATTGATTACACAGGGTCGAACTGTGGGCAGTAGTTTTACGATCCGTCCTTCTGAGATCAATTGGCATATGGTCTTCGTCAAACACAATGGCAGCCTGCAACCCTTGCTCGTGGGCCCCTTGACCGAGTCGGGAGTCGTGACGTTTGTCGAAGGCATTGAACTGCTCTGGATCAAGTTTAAGCTTGGCACTTTCATGCCTCATCTGCCTGTCAAAAATTTTCTGGATGTGGAAACACTTATGCCAGACGCGTCAAGCAAGTCCTTCTGGTTGAAGAGTTCTGCGTGGCAATTTCCAAGCTATGACAATGCGGATACGTTTGTCGATAGGCTTGTGCGGGATGATGTGCTCGTCCGTGATCCCCTGGTTAATGCCGCATTACAGGATCAAGTGCCGGAGATGGCCTCGCGTACTGTGCGGCATCGGTTCTTGCGGGCCACTGGCTTGACCCAGAATCATATTCTTCAATTTGAGCGTGTTCAACAGGCCGTCACTCTTTTGGGGCAAGGGCTTTCGATTCTCGATGTGGTCTATCAATTGGGCTACTACGCTCAGCCGCACCTCACCAGATCGATGAAGCGCTTCATCGGAAAAACACCTGCGCGATACGTCGTCCGTGTGTGCCAACAGACATAACTTGCCATTTTATACAAGACACTCTCTGCGGGTGGGTTTATGATACATATGAGCTAATAAACACCCCATATTCATCACCAACGCAGCATGAACATGGGGACCCATTCAATCTCACGGAGAAGACTACATGAGCACTGACACCAAAATACACGATCTCGTTTTCACCCGCGTTTTCGAAGCACCTGTTGAGCAGCTCTGGAAAGCCTGGAGCGATTCTGAGCAGGTCATGCGCTGGTGGGGTCCGGAACACTTTACCTCACCCAGTGCTGAAATGGATTTTCGCGAGGGTGGAACATCGCTTGTCTGTATGCGGGCCCCACAGGAATTTGGCGGCCAGGATATGTACAGCACCTGGGCCTACACAAACATTGTGCCGATGGAGCGAATCGAATACATCCACAACCTGGCTGACAAAGATGGCAATAAAGTCGACCCTGTGGCGATGGGGATGCCTGCGGATTTCCCGCAGGATCAGCGCCAGCTCATCACGTTTAAATCTTTGGGTGATAACAAGACGGAACTGACTGTGACAGAATACGGCTGGACCGAAGGTCAGATGATGGAGATGTCGAGAATGGGCTTGGAACAGTGCCTCGATAAGATGGCCGCGAGCCTGCAATAATCCTCAAATTAAAAGATGTCTTCCCTAAGGACGCGTTTAAAAATAAAGTCGCAGAATGGAGATGAGACGACCCATTCTAGAACTCTGCGGACTTGTTTTTAAACGCGTCCTTAGTCGATACAACACATCGTCATGGGCAAGCGGCTCAGGCTGCCCATGATGATACTCTCTGGTTGGTTTACGATGCATATATGACTGGTAATCAATATACAGGAGAGAAAAGATGGGTCAGGTCGTTGCCGGGTTTTCCATGTCGCTGGATGGTTTTATTGCCGATGCGGAGGATGGTGTCCACGCACTGTTTCGTTGGCTTTTTAAAGGCGACACAGCGTTTCCAATCCTGGGACAGGTGTTCATGACCTCACCCACCAGCTCTGCGCACTACCGTGAGCTTCTGGATGCGACAGGGGCACATGTGACCGGGCGGAGAGATTTTGATGTCTCCTGTGCCTGGGGTGGCGTAAATATTATGGGAGTCCCCATGTTTATCGTGACGCATACCGCCCCTCAGGAATGGCTCAAAGAGGAGTCACCGTTCACATTTATCACGGATGGTGTTGATAGTGCCATTGAACAGGCCAGGAAAGCGGCTGGCGATAAGAATGTGCTTGTGACTGGCTCACAGATCGTGCAGCAGGGCTTCAAGGCCGGACTCATTGATGAAATACAGATCGATCTGGTGCCGATCCTGCTGGGATCGGGCATTCGCCTGTTTGATCATCTGGGGCCCGACCCCATTGAACTGGACGCTGCACAGGTGATTGCAGCTCCTGGCGTCACACATCTTCGCTTCCGCGTGGTCAAGTAGCCGAACCTTGCTTGCCCCATACGCAGCAAGTTAAGCGATTTGAGCTGGTTTATAATGATTTAGGCTTTTCCAGATTAAAACAGAGACCAAGACGATCTAGAATAAAAGGACAAGCCACAAGATAATCACGGACGACGATCCAAAAATGGTTTGTTCGTATTGCCTCTCTCTGAATGGGAACTGCTATTTCTTTGGAAAAGCCTTATGTCTCAGTCTTATGGCCGCAGTATCTCAACCTTTGCTATTGGGACATTCGCTTGATCACTCATAATGGGTCATGGATAGGAGCCCATTGGACCAATGCTCGAAAAACCTGATCTTCCCGATTCTAAAATTATCGAGTGTTTGCAGGCCAACTATGGCGTGATCGTTGGCCTGATTACCTTTCTTCCCCTGGGAGCGGATCGCGATACGGCTGTGTATCGCGCAGTCACCGAGAGCGCTGAGTCCTATTTTGTGAAGCTGAGAAGCGGCCTCTTTGACGACATGACTGTTGCCATACCCAAACTCCTCCATGATCAAGGCGTCGAGCAGATCATCCCGCCCTTACCAACGCGATCAGGGGCATTGTTCGCGAATATGGATCGCTTTCGCATGATGCTCTACCGTTTTGTTGAGGGGCACAGTGGATTTGAGGTGGCATTGTCTGATCGTCATTGGGTCGAGTTTGGCCGAGCCTTGAAAGCCGTTCATACAGCGGTGATTCCTGCGGATATAAAGCAACGTCTGCACAAAGAGACATATACCGCTCGATGGCGCGAGCGTGTGAGAGAGTTTCAGCGGCAGATTGAGGACACACCGTTTGCTGATCCTGTTGCGGCGGAATTGGCAGCCTTCTTGAAGGCTAAAGCGCATGAAGTGAGTGATCTCGTGCAGCGGGCCGAGCGTTTAGCGGCTGTGCTTCAGACGCGATCACTGCCATTCATTCTCTGCCATTCGGATATTCATGTGGGCAATCTGCTGATTGAGGCGAATGATAGGCTGTATATTGTCGATTGGGACAATCCTATTTTGGCCCCTAAAGAGCGCGATTTGATGTTTGTCGGTGGAGGCGTAGGAGTGAGCGGTCAGACAGCCGAACAAGAAGAACTGCTCTTTTATCAGGGATACGGCCCAACGCGAATCAATCTGATTGCTCTGGCTTACTATCGCTACGAGCGCATTGTGCAGGACATTGTGGCGTACTGCGAACAGCTTCTCCTGACAGACGAGGGCGGGCAAGATCGACAGGAAGGGCTTGAACAGCTGATGAGTCAGTTTGACTCGTATGGTGTGATCGAGATGGCCTATCGCTCAGAGAAGAATTTGCCGCAAGAGCTGCAATCCAAATAGACCCATTCCTCATGAGCATAATAAAAACTTTGCAAAGGACAGAGATTCAAGAGTGGATTGACGCAAAATTGACGATTGACTGACGCTCTCTCAGTAAAGTGGGATTATCACTTGAGATGTTGTTAGAAAGATTGAAACGGATAATCCCATGCGTAAAATCAATATTGTTGGGGCAGGTCAATCAGGGTTACAGCTCGCCATCGGGCTGCTGAAAAATGGTTATGATGTCACGCTGTACAGTGATCACACGCCGGAGCAAATTTATGAAGGCTCGGTGATGTCGACCCAGTGCATGTTTGGTAGCTCTCTGCAAAC
>Ga0105046_10016393_pt1 | contig 11376 bp, 12 predicted proteins | sample MAT03_FD_78385 | JGI IMG/M metagenome (GOLD analysis project Ga0105046, IMG submission 78385) | Freshwater microbial communities from Lake Fryxell liftoff mats and glacier meltwater in Antarctica - MAT-03 (megahit assembly) | ecosystem: Environmental > Aquatic > Freshwater > Ice > Liftoff...
CAGAGCGTACCCACCTCCATGACCACATCGCGGGCACACGAATCCCGCCGGCCAACGCCGCTTCACGATCCGCGCCAAGCAGGCCTCCTTCGTTGCATGCTGGGCAATGAAGTCAGGCAAAGAAGCGACTTTTGGGTGAGTTCTCATAATGGGTAAGTATAGACCCACACACCACTTGGTCAGCCTGCGGATTCTTTACATGCAGATCAAGGTAACGGCTCGGGTCTACAAGCTAGAATGCCCAACATGAGGCATGTGGCAGCAATTTTGCAGGACGCCCCACCAAGGTGCTTCCCTGCGGAGTCACCATTGCCCCGCGTCGCTCCTTGTTACTCTTCTAACACCATACCACGTCCATTTACGTCCACACAAGCCAACCCCTGTTGGTCACCTGGAGATGAAGCGACAATGACCGCCGAGCCGTGAGTTTCATTGCAAGAAGCAGCCAAACACCTGCAGGTCAGCGAGGAGACCATCCACCGATGGATGGCCAAGAAGGCCCTCCCAGCCCACCGCGCAGGTCGCGTCTGGCGGTTCAAGTTGTCCGAGGTCGACGGGTGGCTTCGAAGCGGAGCGGCGGGCGACAAGGATGCCAGCGAGGACTCGCCTCATGGCCCATAAGCTGTCGCCCCTCGGGCGGAAAGACGTAGCATGCCGCAACTGACGTGGATCGGATGCGGCGCCGTCAAAACGCATCATGGGATCCCCTAGCGATGGCAGCGGGATCGTCCGCCTTCGATATAGACGCCCTGGAGAGCATGCGAACGCATCAGCCTGCTTGGCGTCTGCTGCGGGCAGACCATGCGCCATTCATCATCAGCTTCCTCCATCGAACGTTTATCGCCGAACAGCGACGCCAACTCAACGAGTCCGACGTCCTCCATCGATTAGAAGATCATCTGTTTGCGCTCCGCTCCAGGGTTGGAGAAGGCACCTATCCGCGATCAGCCAGCGACTACCTCAATCAGTGGGCTTCCGATGCCTGTGGATGGCTGCGCAAGTCCTTTGTCCCCGGCAGCGACGAACCGGTGTGCGACCTGACCCCGGCGGCTGAACAGGCCATTGAATGGCTGGCCAGCCTGCGCAACCGATCCTTCATCGGCACAGAGAGTCGTTTGCTCACCGTCATGGAACTGCTGCGTCAGATCAGCACCGGGGCGGAATCTGATCCTGCAGAGCGCATCAAGGAGCTTGAGCGCCGCAGAGCCACCCTCGACGCCGAGATTGCCGACGCGAAACGAGGCGTGCTCCCGGTTCTGACCCCGGTTGAAATCCGCGATCGATTCCAACTCCTGGCAAACACTTCCCGCGCGCTGCTGAGCGATTTGCGGGAAGTGCAACAAAACTTCCTCCAACTCGACCGCGACGCACGCAGTCGGATCGCGGCATGGGACGGGGCCAAGGGCACGCTGCTCGGCGAGATATTTGGCCACAGCGACAACATCGCCGAATCGGACCAAGGGCAGAGCTTTCGCGCCTTCTGGGACTTCCTCATGTCACCCGAACGGCAGGAGGAGTTTGACCACCGGCTCCAGGCGGTCCTCGCTCTGCCAGCGGTGCAACAGACTGGATACGACCCCCGGTTGCGCCGTATCCGCTTCGACTGGCTCGGAGCCGGAGAACAGGCGCAACGCACCGTTGCCCGGCTGTCCGAGCAGTTGCGCCGCTTCCTCGACGACCGCGCCTGGCAAGAGAGCCGCCGCATCACCCAACTCATCCAGGAGATCGAGCGCACAGCCGTTGTCATCCGCGACGATCCGCCAACCGGTGACATCATGTTTGTGGAGGCATTGGCGCCGGAGATCATCATGCCGCTGGAGCGACCGTTCTTCACTCCGTCCGACGCGGTCGCCCTGGCCGATGCCTCCGTCGACCTGGGCGTCTCCGACGCCGATGCCGAGATTCTCTTTCAGCAGCACCATATCGACCCCGAGACCTTGGCCGCCCACATCCGCCACTGCCTGGGAAACCATGACCAGGTTCTGCTGCCCGAGGTCCTGGCGCAGCATCCGCTCGAAAAGGGATTGGCCGAACTCGTCGGCTACCTCCGCTTGGCAACCGACCCGGATGGACTGGTCCGCGCCAGCATCGACGAGGCGACCAGCGATGTCGTCGCCTGGACCGATGCGCAGGACATCCAACGCCGCGCCACCCTGCCGCGCATCACCTTTACGAGATGAAGACCATGGCCAGCAACTCGCCAGCGACGCCGGACCTGAGTTCCTCCATAATTCCCCTGCTCAAAGGCGTCATCGATCGCGCCGAAGATCCGCAGCGGTGGCACGACCTGGTAACGCTGCAATCGCAAATTCGGGACTATCTGGCGGTCATTGGGCTAGAATTGCACTTGGTGGAGGACGAGGGCTACGCCTTTCTTCGCCAGCGTACCGCTGGTAGCGACACACCGGATCTTCCCCGCCTCGTGCCCCGGCGTCCGCTCACCTATCCGGTCACCCTCCTGCTGGTCGCGCTGCGTCGGCGCATGGCCGAGCATGATGCCAATTCGGGGGACCAACGGCTCATCCTCACCCGCGATGAAATCGGGGAACTCTTCCGCGTTTTCCTGCCCGATACAGCAGCCGAAGAGCGGTTCCGAACCCGCCTGGAACAATACCTCAGCCAGGTCGAGCGGCTGGGGTTCATTCGGAGCATGCGCGGTCGCGAGGACACCTACGAAGTCCGCCGCATTCTGCGCGCCTACATCGATGCCCAGTGGCTGCAGGATCTTGCCGTCCGACTGGCCGCGCATCGCGATCGATCCAGCAGCAGTGACGGGGCGGATGCACCATGAATACGCCGCAGCCACCGGGATTCCGCCTGCACCAGGTCGAAGTCTACAATTGGGGCACGTTCCATCAGAAGGTGTGGCAACTCAACCTCGGCGGCGAGAACGCCCTGCTCACTGGCGATATCGGCTCCGGAAAATCGACGCTGGTCGATGCCATCACGACCTTGTTGATGCCGGCCCATCGCGTCGCCTACAATAAGGCGGCCGGAGCCGACATCCGCGAACGCAACCTGCGTTCCTATGTCCTTGGCCACTACAAGGCCGAACGCGGTCAGGGCGGCCCTAGCGCCCGCCCGGTCGCTCTCCGTGATCAGCGGCACTACAGCGTCCTCCTCGGACTGTTCCGCGATGCCTGTCTGGACCAGACTGTCACCGTTGCCCAGGTCTTCTGGTGTCGCGAGGCGGAGGGGACACCTACCCGGCTCTTCGTTGTCGCCGATGGTGCGCTGACGATCCGCGAACACTTCTCCGGCTTCGGCGCCGACTTCACCGCCCTACGCAAGCGGTTGAGGGCACGTGCGGGATGTGAAATCCACGACACCTTCCCGCCCTACGGCGCAGCGGTCCGCCGGATGATCGGCGCTAGCGAGCAGGCGTTGGATCTCTTCCATCAGACGGTGTCCATGAAGGCAGTGGGCAATCTGACCGACTTCGTGCGCCAGCACATGCTCGAACCCAGCCAGTCCGATGAACGAATAGCCGCTCTTCTGGCTCATTTCGCGGACCTCACCAGCGCCCACCAGAAGGTGCAGGGCGCGCGTCGGCAGATCGATACCTTGGTTCCGCTGATGGCCCAGTGCTCCCAGCACGCTGCCGTTACCACCAACCGTGCCGAGATGACCGCGAATCGTGATGCGCTCCGGTCCTGGTTCGCCGAACAGAAGCGGCAACTCCTCGAAGAACGCATCGCTCGCCTCACTGAGGATGAACGTCGGCTCCGCGGCCGGCTCGATACCCATGCCACCCGACGCGACGAACAGGAGAGGGAACTCGGTCAGCTCATCGCCGCCATCGCCACCAACGGCGGCGACCGCATCGCCGGCCTCGAACGCGAGCTGGGACTGCGGCGGAGTGAACTAGAGTCACGCCGGCAAGCAGCCAATCGCATGTCTGAGCACTGCGCCCTACTTACCCATGCCGTTCCACAGGACCCCGAGGCCTTCCTGCACTTGCGCTCGGCGGTCGAGGTCAAGCAGACCGAGATCGGCAGCCGTCGCTCAGACCTCACGAACCAGCACAATGAACGCTTCGTCCTCTGGCGCCGTGACCAGGAACAGCATCGCGAGCGCGCCACGGAGTTGTCTTCGCTGCGCAATCGCCGCTCCAACATCGAGGCGAGGTTGGTTCAGATCAGAACGACCATCTGCACAGCCCTGGATATCCCCGAGGATGAATTGCCCTTTGCTGGCGAGTTGATTCAGGTGCGTGCCGAGGAACGAGTCTGGGAAGGAGCTATCGAACGCGTCCTGCGCAGCCTGGGCCAATCTCTCCTTATACCCGAAGACCGATACGCCGTCGTGACCGCCTGGGTCGACAGCAACGACCTCCGCGGGCGCCTCGTCTATTTCCATGTACGGCAGGAGCCAGCAGCCAGGCGGTCATCCGTCGGCCCGCGCTCGCTGGTTCGCAAGATCGAGGTCAAATCGACCGCGTGGTGTCAAGATTGGCTCGACCGACGGCTGACGAACGACTTCGACTATGCCTGCTGCGACGCCATCGAGGACTTCCGTCGCGAACACAAGGCCCTGACACGGAATGGCCAGGTGAAGGGCGGCAACGGCCGGCACGAAAAGGATGATCGGCAACGTATAGACGACCGGACACGCTTCGTCCTGGGATGGAGCAATGCTGACAAGATCGCTGCCCTGGAGGCGGAACAGCGGGAACTCGAGGGCGAGATAGCCGACCACGTGGCAAAGCTTGCCGAATGGGACGGAGACCAGCGCTCACTCACGAAACAGGCGGACGCAGCCCGCGATATATTAGCTATTCAACGGTATGCTGACGTCGATACCAAAGGCACCAGCGCAGAGATCCTCCGCTTGGAGGAAGAAATCGCGCAGTTCCGTGCTGCATCCGACATTCTCGCCCGCCTGACCCAGCAGAAGAAGGATTGCGAGAAGGCCCGCACTGAGGCTCAGCAGCTATGGGAGACCGCGCGAGGTGAACTGGCCAGCGCCGAGAACCGCCGCTCAGACACCGAGAAAGCACTCAGCCAGGCGATCGAGGACCGCGAGGCGCTACCCGAGGCACGACGGGCCCTCGTATTCCCGTGTCTGGAGGCCCTGCGCAACGAGGTCCCGGCAAAACGACAACTCACTGTTGAGTCGGCCGGCAATTGCGAGACGGATTGGCGCGAGTGGCTGCAAGCACGCATCGACGCGCTCGGCAAACAACTCGACCGGCTGCGCGACGCCATCACCCAAGCGATGGCAGATTTCCGTACTGCTTGGCCCCACCTGACTCGCGAGGTCGATGCCGGAGTCGAGGCGGCAGCAGGCTACCAGGAGATCCTCGATCGCCTCCAACGAGACGACCTGCTACGCTTCGAGGCCGCCTTCCGCCGGGCACTCAAGGAGAACACGATTCGGGAAATCGCCAATTTCCAGGCTCAACTCCAGCGTGAGCAGCACGACATCGTCGAGCGGATTACGGCGATCAACCGCTCCCTGGCCGACATCGACTACAACCGCGGGCGGTATATCGCCCTGATGAACGATCAGACCTCCGATGTTGAAGTCGCCGACTTCCGCCGGGACCTGCGCGCCTGCACCGAGAACACCCTGGGGACGGGCGATGACAACGCGTATTCCGAGGCCAAGTACCAGCAGGTCGCTGCCATTATCGATCGCCTGCGCGGACGGACCGGGCAAACCGACCCGGATCGACGTTGGCGCGAAAAGGTCACCGATGTTCGGAACTGGTTTGCCTTCAGCGCTTCGGAGCGCTGGCGTGCTGACCACACGGAACACGAGCATTACGCAGACTCGGGAGGAAAGTCGGGAGGTCAGAAGGAAAAATTAGCCTACACGGTCTTGGCAGCCAGCCTTGCCTATCAGTACGGGCTGGGCGACACGGAACGTCCACGGCACTTCCGCTTCGTCGTGATCGACGAGGCGTTCGGGCGTGGCTCTGATGAGTCAGCCCGGTTTGGCCTGGAACTCTTCGTCAAGCTGCAACTTCAGTTGCTCATCGCTACGCCGCTTCAGAAGATCCACGTGATCGAGCCCTACGTCGCCAACGTCGGTTTCGTATCTAATCGAGATGGGTCCGACTCGATGATCAGGAACCTCACCATTGACGAATACCGAGCCGAAACGGCTGCGCGGGGGGGATCCTGATGCGGTCGGCTCCGGGGTCCCAGAGGTGGTCAACACCATCCGACATCGCCGCCCAAATTGAAAAATTATGGGCTCGTGGCCATCTGCTGGTGCCACCTCCTGGAAATCCTCTTTTCCCACTGCGCATTCCACTCCGTGGTCCACGCACTTCGGAGATTGGCGCTCGGTATGCCGAGGTAGACGCCTGGATCTCAACGCTGCAGCAAGGCAGTCGATCGCAATTGGGCTATGGATACGACCTGGAGCGACAGAGCGCCGGAGCGAGAACGTTGGGCGCAAATCAGATACCGACAGCGGCGGTGGTTCCAACCCATGACGATGCCATAACGCTGATCGGCCGGCAGACCGAGCGCACGCATTGGCAACGTGCGTTCATTCAGATTTCAGAAAACTGCCCCGATTTGGTTCCTTGGGGCAACGCCTATCCACTCGCCGTCCTCGAACACGCCGAGCATTGGGAACGGATCATCGCCGTCATTATCTGGATGAAGAATAACTGCCAACCCGGCATCTATCTTCGACAAGCCGATGTCCCTGGAGTAGACACCAAATTTATCGAGCAGAATCAGTCCCTGCTTCGTAGTTTGTTGGACATCGGGCTGCCCACCAATGCTATCACTGATGTCCCTGACTTCTCGACTCGATACGGATTCCGCAACAAGCCTCGTATTCTCAGATTCCGTTTCCTGGATCCGAAACTCTCCGTCGCTGGCTTGACCGACATCAGCGCACCGATCGAACAGATCGCCGGGCTCGATATGTCGATCCGCCGCGTCGTCATCACTGAGAATGAGCTGAACGGACTGGCATTTCCACACATTCCTGATGCCATTGTCATATTCGGCCTCGGATTTGGCATCGAACGATTGGCCCATATACCATGGATCAGGAATAACGATATTTGGTACTGGGGCGATATTGACACACACGGGTTCGCCATCCTTGATCAAGTCCGCAGTATATTGCCACAGACCAACTCGTTTCTCATGGACTCCGAAACATTAATTGCGCATCGCGATCAATGGGTGTCCGAATCAATTCAGGAACGTCGAGCGCTAGATCGGCTCACGCCATCAGAAAGCGATGTCTACCGCGGTCTAGCTGAGAATCGATGGGCCACCAATCTTCGGCTCGAACAAGAACGAATCCGATATTCCTGCATCGCTGATAGCGCCCTCCTCATCCACAAGGCTCATGGTTTTAGCGAGAGCAAGTAACGTGCGCGTTTTCTCCTACATCGTCAGCAAGGACTACGGCTACGCGCCCAACCCCTTCCACGGGGTCTGCTCCCTGGCCTGCTGCAAGCCGGATGTCCGGAGAAGCGCGCAGCCCGGCGATCTCATCCTCGGCTTGACCAGTAAGGATCGTGGAAACCGCCTCATCTACGGGATGCTGGTGGCGGAACGCTTCCCCTTCGAGCAGTACTGGCACGACCAGAGGTTTCAGAGCAAACGGCCCGACATGGCCTCGAACAGGGGCGTCGACCGGCGCGGAGACAATCACTACGAGCCGATCAGGAATGGAGTGTTCCGGCAGCATCCATCTCGGCACAGCCATCCGGACGGATCCGAGAAGGCGGAGTCCATGCGCGTGGACCTCGGCCATGATCGCCGCAACCCCGTCCTGCTCGGCACTCGATTTTGCTACTTCGGCGCCGAGGCCATCGTGCTTCCGGCAGAGTTGTCCTTTCTGATCGTCGGTCGCGGACATCTCTGCATATTCACCGAGGATCAAGTCCGCCTCGCCACCGAGGCGTTCTCCCAACTGCCTCAGGGTATTCAGGCGCCGCCTCACCGCTGGTCTGGTGCCGACGAGTCCTGGCGACCAACGGTTCCGGCCATGACATCTCCGACTCGGGCAACTTCGCACGGAAAACGCCGAACAGAGCGTGGCACAGGGCGTTGCTCATGAAGATCATCCTCAGCCGGAAGGGCTTCGACAGTTCCGCTGGTGGATGTCCCAGCCCGATCTTCCCCGATGGCTCGATGCTGGCCCTACCCATCCCCGACCGGGATTCGCAGGTCCGCTACCAGGATCTGACCTGGCAGGGCCGCAACCTGGGCGATCTCGTCCCTCGGCTCGCTGGTGGCAAGCCGCGCGCTCATTACCGGGCACACCTCGACCCCGACCTGATTCCCGCCATGCGGCCCAGGGCAGCGGACTGGCGGCCGGTCTTCGGTCAACGCGGGCCAGCCCAGGGCCACTTGCGGAATAACGACGTGGGGGCAGGCGACCTGTTCCTGTTCTTCGGCCTGTTTCGGAACGTAACTGAGGCCGGCGACTTCATCCCAGGCGCCCCGTCCCGTCATATCTTGTGGGGCTGGCTCCAGGTGGCCGAGGCGCTGCCCGTGGATGATCACCGGGGCCGGCTGGGCTGGGCTGGTGATCACCCGCACCTGTCGATCGTAGGCGACCCGAGCAACACGATGTACGTTGCGACGGAACGGCTGTCCCTGTCCGGTGCTGAAGGGATCCCTGGCGCCGGGGTATTCGGACAATTCGCTTTAACCCGCCAGTTGACCGCCCCAGGCAGCACTGGCCCGTCCACTTGGATCCTACCGAGTTGGTTCCACCCTGAGGGTCGCCGGTCCGCGCTATCGTATCACAGTAAGGTGGGCGCCTGGGAACGATGCTTCGATGGCGTCAAGTTGCAGACAGTCGGGCGTGGGCAAGAGTTCGTCCTAGATGCGAGCGATTTCCCGGAGGCCATCACTTGGTCCCGACAGACCATAACGGCAATATTCGAAAAAAACTTTTCCGCGCATAATCCTGGCCATTGCCAGAAAAAAGGACAATGAATGCCTAGCGGTAGCGACTACATGATTGCGCTGGTCGAATCTTTTGTCCTCAAGTCCATCGGTCAGCTATCCCCAGCGCGTGAAGAGCAGATCGCCAAGTTAGAGCCTTGGCTCAATGTCACGTTTAGAAATACCGGAAGCTGGGATCAGAGCATCGCCAAGGCGCTCGGCTTTCCCGCAACGATCCAGAAATCTTTCAACGACCTTTTTCGGCAATACCTGCAGCATTGCTCGGCATCTGGAGAAAGCTCTAGTCCCGAAACATTCGCCAAGCAAGTGGCAGAGAACAATTTCGCTGCGCAAATCCGCGGGATGACATCGACTCCTAGCGCGGCTAATCACCCAGGATAAATACCATGGCCGTGCTCATTGAAGGCATATCTGTCGTCATAAAATTCGATCGTATCTCAGCTGCCTTATCCACATGGGGATCCTTTGTGGATTGGGTTCCCAACCGGACCATGTGTAGCGACAATGAATTGGTGCGGATAGGATTCATGAGCCCGGCTGACGTCGCTGCCACCATAGCAGATCTCGAGAAGAAAGGGCTTCGATACTTATCCGATAGGCAGGCGCAAGACATAGCCGTCATTGATCAAATAAGGGGGCTTTGCTGCGACTGTAGCTGGGCAGCGGCGGGAATGATTTCACTTGGCGATGACGGCACTAAGCAAATTATGACAGCGCGATTGGCAAACAGTTCATGCGAAAAACTAGCACTCCCAGATGGCTGGAAGTTCGAAGGCTCACTCACCAGCAATCATAGATTTATCCCCACGGTCGATATCGAGCGTTCATTTGCCAAAGTTGAAGAAACCCATTTAGGCGTGAGGACATTTACGGATCACACTGGTAAAAAATGGTTTATGGGAAAGACCAACGACCCAAGGCATTAACGTAGTGGCATGCTAATGCGCATCCATCCCGTTCCACCGATCATTCCCGCTTCCTGCATTTCCCAAATACGATTGCTTCACCCCAGTAGTCCACGTCCTGGTGATATATTAGTTCGTCCTCCCCCAGGAAGGACAGTCCCTTCCACAAGGCATTCATTTTCTGCAATGCCTCTTCCGGAGAGAGACCTAGGGATCTAACCATGTGATCCAAAATATGATCGCAGTAGCCTCTGGACTTATCGTCAGTTGTAAAAGTGAATTGATTCATCTGGTCAAATATTGGCTTAAGATGTCTGCTGCATCCTGCGTCAAAAACACGGTTTGCTGCCCGCCGATTCGAGGTCCGGCCGCGCCAGAGAGATATGCCCTAGGATTCAGCAACATTGGTCCGCTCATGACATCGATTCCCTGTAGAGTGCCTCCGGCCCTTCCTGCACGTACCAAGGCAGTCCATGCACCACCAGCAGGCACCCCCATTACCCTGAGCCCTGCCAATTCCGCTTCGGGCAGTGCAAAGGAAACCAACTCGCCTCCGCTTCTAGCTGCCCATGCCTGCGCCTGGGCTAGGTCTGTGGTGGTATAGAATCCAGGTCCAAAATCGAGCGCCGATCTGGAAAAGCTTAGATCAACACCGGCCGCCCTAATCGAAGCCGCGCCGGCAGCACTTGTTCCATGATGAAGGGCAACGGTTCCATTTCCCATGACGATCTGGGCATTTGCCGGGCTCATCGCAGCCAATGCATCCCGAGCTGCCATTTGCTGGATCGCCGCAGTCTCGGCTCTCGCCAGGCTCCATGCCTCGATGCGCGTTCCGACTGCTGCCAGCGCAGGCGGCCCAGCTACGATCAGACCGTTGAGCACAGCCTGCTTAGTTACGAACGACGCCACCCGGTTCTGATCGACCGCCACCTGGGCTCCAGCGGCCATACCCGAGTGCAAATCCAGATACTGGGTCGGCACCCCCATCTTCCATGCGCCGACCACTTTGGTCGTATCTTGGATCTGATGGTAGGGTTCAGTGACGATTACGACCGGAAGCATCGCCGTTTGATGGATCGAATCCGCCACCGCGGCGCCGTGCGCAGCCATCGCCCAGTTCGCCTCAGCATCACCGATGCGCGGATAGGCAAGCGTCTGCCGGTTGCTCGCTGGGCCATACGCGAAGGTCCCCGCCGCGAACTCAGGGAACTCCAACATGCTGCGATAGTCCCACCCGACCGTAGCAGCGCCGTTGCGGAAGTCGGCGTCGGTGAACACGTTCCCCGCCAACCCGAGTTGCGCTGGCGTTACGTCGTCGCGCGGCTTTGGCACACGGGTCGGCGTGTTCGGCTTATACCGCCAGCCTCCCGCCGTCTCGGTGTCCCACAAGCCTTCGACTACGCCACCGCCATCGGCCACGTACTCCCAATCAAGACCGGACGGGTCGGCTCGATTCACCGGATCCCCCCCCACAATACGCATACCAATCCCCCCCCGCCCGCGCCGGATCCAAGGTCAGGAATCTTCCGCTTCCGGGGAGATAGAAGCGCGCGCCCATCTGCACCAGGTCCAAG
>Ga0105046_10016394_pt1 | contig 11376 bp, 11 predicted proteins | sample MAT03_FD_78385 | JGI IMG/M metagenome (GOLD analysis project Ga0105046, IMG submission 78385) | Freshwater microbial communities from Lake Fryxell liftoff mats and glacier meltwater in Antarctica - MAT-03 (megahit assembly) | ecosystem: Environmental > Aquatic > Freshwater > Ice > Liftoff...
GATACAGCTTGCACTCACGATCCGAAAGCGCCGAAAATCATCAAAGTTTGGGACATTGTTGGCGACACGAAAGTGGCCAAAGGCCGGGTGTTTGTGAACATGGAAATGGGCGGCAAGGCGGGCCTGGCAGACGGCATTCGTGCCGACATTCACGGCAACATCTATGTGGCTACGGGCTGGGTCGGGCAGGGATACGATGGGGTGCATGTGTTTGCGTCTGACGGAAAACGCATTGGGCAAATTCGTCTGCCTGAAACCTGCGCGAATCTTTGCTTCGGTGGTGTCAAACGCAATCGTTTGTTCATGACGGCCAGCCAGTCACTGTACTCCGTGTACCTTGAAACACGGGGCGCGCATATTGCTTAGCTAAGCTGCTTTCGCTTGGCGGCAACCAGGAAAACGCCTGCTGCCGCCAGTGCAGCGCACAGCGCGATGAAGTAGATTCCGCTATTGAAACTTCCGGTGCGGGCTTCCCATCCACCCAAGACGAACGAGCCCAAAAATCCTCCGAGATTCCCGAAGGAATTGATGAAGCCTGCGCTGGCGGCGGCGGCGACGCCTGAAACGAAGAGGCTTGGCAAACACCAAAACGCTGGCAAATAGGCTTTCATGCCCGCCGTTGCGACGGCAAACAGCACCAAGGTGATGGTGAAGCTTCCACGTGAAATCGGGATGAAAGCCAAGGCAATGCCCGCGATGAACAAAGGCACGACCGCGTGCCACTTTCGTTCGGCAAGACGATCTGAACTCCAGCCTGCCAACAGCTGTGCCACCAACGAAGTAGCCGCAGGGATTACCAAGAACCACGTGAGCGACGACATGGGCATGCCGTACCACCGAGCAAGAATGCTCGGCGTATAGAGATCGATGCCGTAAAACGCCGTGATGGCAAACAGGTAGGCCAACGAAATGCCAAGAATGCGTGGGTTGCGGAAGGCTTGCCACATGGTCATGTGACCCGCGTGCGCGAGCTGCGCATCACGCCCTGCCTGCAGCTCAGCGTTAAGCGCGTTGCGTTCATCTTCTGTTAGCCAACGTGCATCGCGTGGTCGATCCGGAAGCGTTCGATAAACAGCAATGCCCAAGATCACAGCAGGGATCGACCAGCCAACATAAACCCATTGCCACCCAAGCAAACCGAGGGGGCTGTGTCCGTGATCGCTTAGCGTCAACAGCCAACCTGAGATCTTGGGGTTAATCAATTGCGCCACTGGCGTGCCCATTAAGAACAACGATGTGGCACGGGCCCGATCGCGTGGAGGGAACCAATGCGAAAGGTAAACGATCACGCCAGGCATGAAACCCGCTTCGGCCAAGCCAAGCGCAAACCGCACCACATAGAATTGCCAGGGCTGGGTAACGAAGGCTTGTAGCGCTGCTACCAATCCCCACGAGATCATAATGCGCCCGAACCATTTGCGCGCGCTCCAACGCTCCACCATGAGCGTGCCGGGCACCTCAAGCAGCACGTAGCCCAAGAAGAAAAGACCACCTCCCAATCCGAACACCGCGTTGTCAAAGGCGGGCAGATCTTTGACCATCGAAAGTTTGGCGATCGCGAGGTTCGCCCGATCAATGTACGCCACTACGAAGCTGACAAAGAGCAAAGGCAGCAAACGAAGGTAAGCCTTGGCCCTGGCACGATCTAACGCAGAACGCAGGGGCCTTGTGTTCGGCTGCGCATCGTGTGCCATGATGGCACGTTATGATGCGCGACGATATTCTGCTATCGAAAGCGCTTAAAGAAATCAAGAATTGTCTGGTTTGCGAAACAGGGCCAGCCGTGGTTCGTGTTGGAATAGAAGGGATCGTTGTGTGAGCACCACACCGTTGGGTTGGCACCACAAGATTGGTATTCGATGCAACCAGGCGTCACTGAACCGCTCTGACGGCTGTTACAGTTTGGCACATTGAATACGGCGCTGTTTGTGGCGCAGCCGTTGCGCATGACGAACTGTGCAACATGTTCAGCGCCGTTGCTGGTGCCTCGGGCCGTGTCCCTCGTGCCGTGAATCAGCAGTGCCGGAATGCCTCGGCAGTTTCCATTCGTTGTTCCCGCAGACACGGGCGCCACAGCCCGCAGACGTGCATCGGGTCTACAAACCAAGCTTGAACTGAATTGTGCCCCTGAGCTGTGGCCCATGGCGAACACGCGGCTGGTATCGATGCAGTGTTTCGTTGAAAGTTCAGTGTAGACAGCATCGAAGCGGCCAAAATTTGCGTTTAGATCTTGGGTCCAGTTGGTGCCGATGCTTTTCACATAAGCCATCACGTAAAGCTTCTCAAAGTCAGTGCCTTTGGTACCAGCGTCGGTGTTGCGAAAACTTACGTTGGTGTTGTTGGCACCGTGAAAGCCGAACACCACGGGCATCGGCGTTGTGCCGTCGTAGGTTGGTGGAAAGGTGAAGATGTATTGATCGGCGACGATGATCTCGCCTCCTGCAGGGCGTCCGCCTTTTCCGCAACCAACGCTTGGTGTAGCGGCTGCGCTTGAACCGCCGGTTCCACCCATTCCACCCATTGCCCCCATTCCTCCCGCGCCCCCTTGGGGCGTTCCACCGGCTCCCGCTGTGTTGCCTCCTGTAGGCCCTCCGGCCATTCCGCCAGTGGCCACCGTTCCCGCTGTCCCTCCGCTTGCATTGGCAGCGCCTCCGCTACCGCCTGACGCGCTGCTGCCGCTGCCTCCACTTGCGGCGGTGTTCTTTCCACCGGCGCCTCCACCGCCACCTTGCGCCGAGCCTCCCACTTGGCCGCCTGTTCCATCGTCACCGTCGTTCGTGCTTGAGCAGGCAAACAGAAATAGGGAACAACAGAAGAATGCGCGCGGGGAAATGAACATGGCAAGACAGTGTGCATGAGCGAGGAAAACGGCTCAATGCAAATCCATGAGTGGTGACCTGTGCCTATGAGGTTGGCAATGGCGGCTCGAAGGTCTTCGATGAATCAGCGAAAACCTGGCTTCGCGCTGCGTCTATATGCACAACATCGCCCGCCTGCAGTCCAAGCCTGTCAACTTCTACCTGAGGAAGATGAACCGAAACGGTTTCTTGGCTGCTGGTCGTGACCTCGATTTTCGCAATGGATCCCGAGAACACCAGTCGCGCGATGGTGGCTGGCTCTCCAAGGCTGGGATCTCGGCTCAGACGCATGTCGTGTGGTCGAACGATCGTTTTAACTGGTGCCCCATTGCTCATGCGACCAAGCAAAACGTTGGCCATTCCCACGAAGGACGCCACGAATGGTGTGCGTGGAGCTTCGTAGATTTCTCGCGACGTGCCCACTTGGTGAATGCGGCCCCGATCCATGACGACGATTCGATCTGAAAGTTCAAGCGCCTCTTCTTGATCATGCGTGACCATCAGCGTGGTGATCTGTGTTTGTTCAGAAAGTTCTCGAAGGAATTGCCGTAGTTCAACGCGCACCTGCGCATCGAGCGCTCCAAACGGCTCGTCCAAGAGCAACACCTTTGGGTTGGGTGCAAGGGCGCGCGCGAAGCCCACCCGCTGCCGCTGCCCACCTGACAACTGGCTAGGGAAGCGGTGTCCAAGTCCGTGCAGCTTCGTAAGTTCCAGAAGTTCATCGACCCGTTTGCTGATCTGCAGTTTCGATTGCTTGCGCACGCGTAAGCCAAAGGCGATGTTCTCGTTTACCGTCATGTCAGGAAACAAAGCGAAGGTTTGAAATACGAAACCGAAACCGCGCTCGCGCACCGGTTGGTAGGTGATGTCTTCCTCACCCAGCAGCACACGTCCTTCGTCAGCTGTTTCAAGGCCTGAGATCACGCGCAGCAAGGTGGTTTTGCCAGAGCCTGAAGGGCCCAGCAATGTCGTAATGCCGCCAGGTGCCGCTTCAAAACTGCTTTCGAAGATCGCGGGGGTTCCTTTAAGCGTGAAACGCTTGGTTAGCTTCTCAACGGTCAGTGTACGAATCATTGCGTAGTCTTTCCTGATTCCATTCCAAGAGCTTCTTGGTGGTGAGAGTCACCACAGCGACCAAAGTGAGCAACGAAGCAACCGAAAAAGCTCCCGTGAAGTCGTATTCGTTGTAAAGAATTTCAACCTGCAACGGCATGGTGTTCGTTTCGCCTCGAATGTGGCCTGAAACCACCGAAACCGCGCCGAATTCACCCAACGAGCGCGCGGTGCACAACACCACCCCGTAAAGCACGGCCCACTTGATTTTGGGCAACGTGACGCGGAAGAAAACTGTCCATCCGTGTGCTCCCAAGGTCAATGCCGCTTCTTCCTCGTCGTTTCCCGAGGCTTCTAGGGCAGGCAGAACTTCGCGGGCCACAAATGGAAACGTAACGAACGCGGTCGCTAGCACGATGCCAGGCAACGCGAAGATGATCTTGATGTCGTTGGTCGCCAACCACGGCCCCAAGATGCCTTGCGCTCCGAACAGCAGCACGAACACCAATCCACTGACCACCGGCGACACGCTAAAGGGCAGGTCGATGATTGTACTTAACAGACGCCGTCCCCAGAACCGGTGCTTGGCCAACAACCATGCCGCAGAAAGGCCGAACACAGTGTTCGCTGGAACGACGATCAATGTTGTCAGCAACGATAGCTTGATGGCATGCCAGGTTTCTTCATTTGAAAGCGCCGCTAAGTAGCCCGCCACACCCTTGCGAAGCGCCTCAACAAAAACCAGCAGCAAAGGCAAGAACACCAAAACACCTAGGCCAAGCACCGTCGCCAAGATGAACATCAGACGAATGCAGAGCGCTTCGGTGATTACAGGTGTGTGTGCGCGACGCTTTGCCTCGCCTGAAAGAGGCACCAAGCCTACTGTTTTTTCAGCCACGGCTAGACTCCCGACGCATGCGCAATTGCAGCAGGTTCACAACAAGCAAGGTAAGGAACGAGCCGGTCAACATCACCAAGGCTAGCGCTGTGGCTTGTTCAACTTGGTATTGCTCAAGTTGGGTAACAATCAGCAACGGAACAATCTCCGTAGCGAACGGCATGTTCCCGGAAATGAAGACAACGGATCCGTATTCGCCAACGGCGCGAGCAAAAGCCAACGCAAAGCCGGTGAGCAACGCAGGCCACAACGCGGGCAACAGCACCAATCGAAACGTGCGCCAACGGCTGGCGCCAAGAACCGCAGCGGCTTCTTCTGTCTGCGGATCAAGTGACAGCAAAAGCGGTTCAACGGTACGCACCACGAAGGGAATCCCCACGAATACCATCGCGGCAATGACGCCTAAGGGGGCGAAGGCAACCTTAATTCCCAAGGGTTCAAGCCAGCTGCCGAACAATCCGTTGGGCGCGTAAAGCGTGGTTAGCGTAATGCCGGCTACGGCGGTGGGCAGGGCCAATGGTAAATCCACCAAAGCGTCGATGAAAGCTCGTCCGACAAATCGGTAACGTGCCAACGTCCACGCGAAGATGGTACCCAAGAATAGGTTTACAAAGGCTGCAACGGCTGCGCCGCCGAAGCTCAGCTTGTAAGCCGAAAGTGCGCGCGGCGAGCTTATCGCGGCCCAGAAATCACTTGCTGAAAGATGCGAGGTTTTCCAGACCAAGGCTGCCAAAGGAATGAGCACAAGCAGCGCCACGTACGACAGCGTGATCCCTATCGTTAAGCCGAAGCCTGGCAGGGCCGCCTTCGCGCGGAAGTTGCGCTTTTTCGTGAGTTTCCCGGCGGACATCGTTCGGTCTTTTATCGACGCGCGCCGGAGTAAATTTGATCAAACGAAGCACCATCGGCAAAGTGCAACTTTTGAGCTTGTTGCCAACCGCCAAAGTCTTTTGTGATCGTAATCAACTCAAGTTTCGGGAACTGCGCGGCGAACTTTGCTGCGACGGCCTTGTCACGCGGTCGGAAGTAATTCTTCGCTATCAGCTCTTGTGCCTCGGAAGCATACAGATGTTTTAGATACTCTTGGGCAAGCGCGAGTGTGCCTCGCTTGTTGGCGTTCTTCTCAACCACGGCCACGGCAGGCTCAGCAAGAATGCTTATCGTGGGCACGACAATCTGAAACTTGTCGGCACCAAACTCGCGGAGGATCAGATGAGCTTCACTCTCCCACGAAATCAGAACGTCGCCGATGCCACGCTGGGCGAAGGTTGTGGTGGCTCCTCGTGCCCCTGAATCAAGAACGGGAACGTTCTTAAACAAGTCTCCAATGAACGCACGAATCTTTTGTTGATCGCCCTTGTGTTGTTTGTTGCCCCACGCCCAAGCCGCAAGATAGTTCCATCGTGCGCCGCCGGAGGTTTTTGGGTTTGGCGTGATGACCTTGGTTCCTGGGCGTGCCAAATCCCCCCAGTCTCTGATGGACTTGGCATTGCCCTTCCGCACAACGAAAATGATCGTTGACGTATACGGTGAGCTTTGTTCAGGCAACTTGCTTTGCCAGTCCTTGGGCAACAACCCACTTTTCTCGGCAATCGCATCAATGTCGAGCGACAATGCCAGCGTCACGACGTCGGCGGGCAATCCGTCGATCACAGAGCGTGCTTGCTTTCCAGATCCGCCGTGCGATTGCTTGATTTGAGGAACGCTGCCCTTGGTCGCTTTCCAATGTTCGGCGAACAGTTGGTTGTATTGGGTGAACAGTTCGCGCGTGGGGTCGTACGATACGTTCAGGATCGTGTTTTCTTGCGCGTTAACCTGGGGCGCCAAGGAGATCACAATTGCCCCGGCCACCCAACTTAAAATCGACCTGCTATTCATAATACAAGACTATGGTCCTGAATAACGAACGAGTCAAGGCCGGGCAGCAAGACTCCTGTCTTGTATTATGCCGGGATCGACCTAAACTGCTGTATCCATGGCCGTTTCGTCTAAGAAAGATTCAAAACCGATCCGCGGCACCAAGCAGCAAGGTGAAGTTCCGCCAGGGGACGACGTAGGTGCCGCCGAATTGGCGCGTCGTGTGGCGCATCGGATGAAAGCGGAACGCGCGGCCAGGAACCTGTCGTTGGATGATTTGGCGCGCGCTTCGGGCGTCAGCCGTGCGGCGCTTTCACAAATCGAAACGATGAAGAGCAACCCTTCCATTGGTGTGTTGTGGAAAATAGCTGTGGGTTTGGGTCTAACCTTTGCTGAACTATTAGACGAGCAGCGCAGTCTTGGAACCGTGTTGCGTCGGGGCGATACTCAAGTGCTCAAATCTCCCGATGGTCGCTTTGAAAGCAGGCCGCTGTCGCCCGCAGGTGTCACGCCGTTTGTTGAAGTGTACGAACTGCGCATGGCAGCCCGCGCGCGCTATGCGGCCGAAGCGCATGCCCCTGGAACCCGTGAGATATTGGTGGTTCTATCTGGCCTGCTTCGTGTGACCGCGGGTGACAGTGTGTTCGATTTAGAGCCTGGGGATTCGATAGCGTTCGTTGCCGATCAACCGCATGTCTACGAGAACACCGGCAATTCTGAAGCGCGTTATCACAACGTTATCGTGTACGGGCGAACGTAATACTGATTCGTCGGCTATGGAGTTGGAAGAAACTTGCAACGCAGTGATGCTTCAAGTGAAACGCGCTCTGCGTCCGTCAACGCTACGTTGTAGATGGAAATTTCTGCAACTTCGCCTGCCCAATAGCCCGTAGGGGCATCAAACCGCCCGCGGGCTATCCACGCGGTATTTTCAGTTCTTTGAATTGCCGCAGGCCAATCGGCGTGAACCTTGCCTTGGTCATCGGTGTCAGCCCGGGTTGCGAGTGTTTGCAAGGGTTTAAGATCGCGGTAGTTCGGTGAACCGCGCGGAACCGAACCATTGATGCTCACTTTTCGATCATAGCCGTCCATTGTTGCAACAAAAGTCACGAAGCGGTCTTTGACGGGTTCTTCAAGAATGTAGGGCGTCTTGAACCCTCGGTACGCCTTGCCAGTTCCGAATCGAAATGTAGCTTCTGTCTGCCCCAATCCAAGGAAAAGGCCTGTACTTGCGAAGGCTCCGCCGCCTTCGTTCCATGCCAGCAGCGATTGATCCGTGCCACTGCAATTCAATTCGCGTCCGACGTCGGTCAATCCGTCTTTGTCGAAATCACAATCGCGGTTCTCGCTGGCGCGTTGGTATTCCCAGGTGCGCGAAACAACGGCTATCGTCAGTTTGTCTTTGCCTGTAACCACAAAGGGGAAACTGAGAGAATCATCTTTGCCGTCAAAGTGAACGACGGCATGTCCGTTCAACGCATTGGCTCGCACCGATGGACGCTGCGAGGCCACCTTTTGTGTCGCAACAACTTCTGCGCCACTGGCGTCTTTCCAGGCGACGACAGCGCCTCCTTCGAGCGTCAGCGCGGAATCCGCGGTGAACCGCAGAGCAAGTCCTCTGACCGGAGACAGTACAGCTGCGCAGTTGGCCCCGGAAGGTAGCGCGTCTGGTGCGGTGGACGGGGGCGCGTCAATAGGCAACGCAGCATCGACACGTTCCGTTATCGGCGAAGGATTTGCAACGCCACCAGAGCCCCCTTTCATCGGAGCAATGCCCGCTTTGCCGCCATCTCCTTGTCCGCCGCCCGCGCCTTGGTCCATGGTCGTGCCTTGCGAAGTGGCATCGTTTTCACTGGTGCATGACAGCGAAACACTTGTGGCACAGACCGCGATCAACGCGTTTGCCAATAGCCGTTGTGGTAGGTGCGAGGGCGGGTGCATCAACGTTCTCCAGACGCACACAGATATGCGTGCCTCTGGGAAAGTCACCTCACAATGTCAAAACGGGTCATCGTGCGGCTCTGCGATTGGCGTTTCTTCACAAGAAGAGTTACTAAAAAAAAGGCGCAGCGAAAATCGCCGCGCCCTTTCATTTGCTGTTGCCTGCTGCTTAGCGACAGCTCTGCGCTACGTTAGGTGTATCTTGGCCAACGCAGCCGGTGTTGGTGATCCATTTGCACTGCCTGAACACGCCCTTGTCGCCGCACTTAGGAACTTTCGATACCCAGCCAGAGCGGGAGGGGCAGGACTTGATGTTCCCGCCTGCGCACGTTGCGGAAGCAACGTCATTGTCTTTTGGTTCTTCCACCTTGTCGCAGTTGTAGTCGAACGAACTCACGCCTACGGAGCAGACCAACTGCGCCGACGGGCAGTAAGCCGTTGAGAAGTAGGCTGTTTGCGCTGGGTTTACCGAGGTGAAACGAGGTCCGCAGTCAATCGTATCGGCGTTAACTGGACGGGTTCTAGTGTATGCAGAAGCACACGCGCCACTTGTTGTTACGGAATTCGCAGTCGAGGCCGCGTACCCGTCTTTGTCGGAATCGACGTAGCACTCACATGATGGTGCGGTGGCATCCAAAGTTAGCGCATTGCAGTCGTTGTCTTTTGCGTCTTTGCACTCGAATGCCCCAGGGAATATCGCGGGATCCGCGTCGTTGCAGTCAACGTTGCAAGACTTTCCGTCTTTGTCTCCGTCGGTGTAGCTGCAAGCGCCTGTTTTGGGGTTGCACATGCCAGAGATTGCGCATCCGGCATTCGTACACGCAACGATGGTGCCTGCCGTGCACTTGTGTGTGGCTACCGTGCACGTCTCCGTGCCGTTGCACTTGTCGCCGTCGTTGCAATCGGCATCCGCAGCGCAGCTGAACTTACAATCACGCGTGCAACCATCAGCGTCGTCCGCGTTGCCGTCGTCGCATTGCTCACCTTGGTCCGCTGTGCCATTGCCGCAGCCAGCGGCGACGCACAAGTTGTTGCTGCATTTGCCAGCGCCACCGGCGGCCAATGTACAGGCTGCGGCAGCAGCCAACGCCGTGCCCGCTTTACAAACTGGTTTTGCCGGTGCGGTCTTGTCGCAGGTCTCAGCTCCGTTGCAGGTGTTGCCGTCGCTGCAATCACCGTCTACCGTGCAATCAAAACGACAGCTGCTGCAGCCATCCCCGCTGGCTGTGTTGCCGTCTTCGCAGTCTTCAGAAGCCGCAATGTCAATGAAACCGTCACCACAGCTGGAGGTCACGCACACGTTCGTGATGCAGACGTTGCCTGGGGCACAAACGAATCCGTTGGCTTTGCCAGTGCAGTCCACTTCAACAACCGGGCCTGCTTCGCCTGCTGCGTCGCCCGATGCACCCGCCGCACCGTCCGTTCCTTTGCCGTCTTCTATTCCCATGGCGCCATCTGTGGTCACGGCGCCATCGAGAACCACGGCGGCGTCCGGCGTGTCGCTGCTGTCCGAACCGCAACCTGCCAACGTCACAAACAACGTTAAGCACATTCCTGCACTGGCTACGAAACACGATCTACTTTGATTAAGAAACATGAAGCCTCCCTCGATTTTTCTACGTGTTCTAAACGATGCGGCATGAAAACCGCGAGGTATCGTAACCTTGGTTAGTCAAAAAGAGAAGAAAATTGAGCCAAGGGTCAGGGAGATCGCAGAGTCTGGAGGGCGGCAGTTTTTCGCCGAATGATGCTTTTTCGATTCATCAATTTTGGTCCATCAATAGCGTTAGTGCTTGATGTGAATCTATGAAAATGACCCAACGTTACGGTTGAGCAATTCCAGCTTGCCCAACTTTTGTTTGATTGCCATCTCCTATGTTGAAACGGCACTGTCGAACACTTCATCTGCGCGACTGATGCTGTGGCACATTTTTTGTGGCAATCGTTCGGTGCATAGGAAGTTGAGCTGAGTGTGCCCGGGTGTGCAAGACATGACCAAAATCGCACGCTCCAAGCACTGCCCTATTAATAAGCCAAGATACGATTTCATCGTGACGGTGCGGACTGGGTCAACTTGAGGTTGTCCCAGAACACGTTGATGAAGGTCCCAAACGCCCGCGTGCCGACGAGTGTCACTTCCCAGTGCGCGGCGTTCTCGGGAACCACTAGATTTATGGTGAAGGCACGCCACATGTTGCTCATCGAGGTCAGCGGAGCGGTCGATACGCTGGCGAGCGCCCGGTTGTCGGCGTCGAAGACGCGCAAGGTGGCGAGGCCGGTGTCGTCGGTGGCAGTGTCTTCGGTCGAGATCCATCCGGACAGCACGAGGGTCGCGCACGCACTGAGGCCCGTCCCGGTCTGTTTGAGGTCGGCCATCACCCCAGTCACCCCCGCGAACGTAAAGAAGTTGGCATCTTCCTGGGGCAGCACGGTGCCTGCCTGCTGGCTTTGCCTGGTGACCGCGGCCACCTGAGGCCCCGACGCAGCCCATCCCTGCAACGAGCCACTTTCGGCAGATCCGTTGACCAGCAGCTCGGCGGTGGCTACCGCACCATCGCCGGGAACGCAGACGGCTGCGCCATCTCCCACCATCCCACTGTCCGGGGTCAGGGCGTCCGCCGAGCCAACCTCCATGCTGGTGTCGGGAGACGATGCATCGAGAACCGCGCCGTCCGGTTGCAAAGCGGCGTCGCCACCACCGGACGAATTGTTGCTGGCGTCGGCAACGGGCACGCCATCGTCGTCCGAACAAGCGGACGCGAACAAGCC
>Ga0105046_10016396_pt1 | contig 11375 bp, 7 predicted proteins | sample MAT03_FD_78385 | JGI IMG/M metagenome (GOLD analysis project Ga0105046, IMG submission 78385) | Freshwater microbial communities from Lake Fryxell liftoff mats and glacier meltwater in Antarctica - MAT-03 (megahit assembly) | ecosystem: Environmental > Aquatic > Freshwater > Ice > Liftoff...
ATCGCATCCACGCTCAAAAACGCCTACATCGATTTCAGCAAGATGGATGTCTCGGTCGTCGCGATCGAAACGGACGTGATCCGCAACGGTCGACCGGTGATTGGTTATGGATTCAACTCGAACGGCAGATATGCTCCGCGCGGTCTGCTGGCCGATCGTTTCATTCCTCGATTGAACGACGAGGATCCTCGTTCGCTCGTGACCGAGACTGGCGACAATCTCGATCCTCACAGAATCTGGGCGACCGTGATGACCGGCGAAAAACCGGGCGGTCACGGTGAACGCTCGGTCGCGGTCGGCGTGATCGACATGGCGGTTTGGGACGCGGTTGCCAAGATCGAAGATAAGTCGCTCGGAAGGCTACTCGCGGATCGTTACCGTGACGGCGAACTCGACACAGGCATCTTCGTCTACGCGGCTGGCGGATACTACCAACCGGGCAAGGATCTGACCGCGCTTCAGGATGAGATGCGCGGCTACCGGGAACTCGGATATCGCGTCGTCAAGATGAAGATCGGCGGCGCGCCCCTGGCCGAGGATCTTCGCCGAATCGAAGCGGTGCTGGAGGTCGTCGGGTCCGGGGACAATCTGGCGGTCGACGCCAACGGCCGGTTCGATCTGGGGACCGCGCTCGCCTATGCCGATGCTCTCGCGCCGTACGGATTGCGCTGGTATGAGGAGGCAGGCGATCCGCTCGATTACGATCTGCAGGCGAAACTCGGCGAACGCTACCAGGGTCCGCTCGCGACTGGCGAGAATCTCTTCTCAATGCAGGATGCCCGCAACCTGATCCGTTATGGAGGAATGCGCCCCGACCGCGACGTGCTCCAGTTCGATTGCGCCCTCTCCTACGGGTTGGTCGAATATCTCCAAACCCTGGAGATGATGGCGGAACACGGCTGGTCGGCGCGGACGGTCATCCCGCATGGCGGGCACCAGATGTCGCTCAACATGGCCGCTGGTCTCGGACTCGGCGGCAACGAATCCTACCCCGGCGTTTTCCAACCTTTCGGCGGCTTCGCAGACGGAGTACCGGTGGTCGACAGTTACGTCATGCTCCCCGATGCACCCGGCATCGGCTTCGAGGAGAAAGCCAACTTGTGGGCGGTCATGCGCAACCTCTAACTTCAACAGGATTGTTTCCTGATGGTTCTCAGTTCTTGCAACTCATTTCGAACGAACTCCCTTGAGTTCGTTCGAAATTGAATGAAGTCGATCTCTGATCCAAATGCGCACGAGTGTAGAAGGACCTTATCCCATTTTCTTGGCTTGACGGTCCAATTCTTCTCGATCTCTCGGATCGAGCCTGACAGTCAGTCCCTCTGAAAGGTTTCGGGCGACACGGACGTTAACGGGACGTGTTCCGTCCAGGAAATCAGTAAAATCATGTGTATCCCAGAACTCCGTTTCCTCCTCACGAGTGGCGAAATCAGGAATTTGGCTCTGAGCTCGCTCGGTCAACGGCTGGAGGTTTTCATCCATAGCGCATTTCCTCGAGTTGCGATTCGAAAAACTGGCGTTCTTTCCGAGATGCAGATCGGGCACTGAAGGGATAGATAAGGCCACTTTGCTCAGGAACGGGCCCGATCACAACCGCCAAGATTCTTCCCGGCTCTGCGGGGCCAATCACAACAAGTAGACGGTTTTTGTACGTCTCACGAGCGACGGATGGTTCATCCTGACGTACCGACTCGACCTTTTCGCGAGTTATGTGATGCCGCTCGTAGAGATGAGCGGTATTCCAATCATCCCAGATCAATCCATTGACGATGATCGGCACCTTCATGTCCCACATTGCAGGACATTGTGGAGCGACTGAGTAATGTCACAGGCGTTTTCCAACCCTTCGGCAGCTTCGCAGACGGAGTACCGCTGATCGACAACTATGTCACGCTCCCCGATGCACCTGGCATCGGCTTCGAGGCCTGTCGGCTGTCGCATTCCCGGCGTTCCGGCATCTGGGAGCGGCAGAACTCCGTGTCCGCCTGTTCGCGTACACCTCATCCCAAATTGCAGTCAAAAGCGTGCCAGAATAGGCGTGTGCTCCCATTTTGGTCATCGTGTTCGTGTCGAGCTGAAAGGCGAATAGGCAGGTCTGCCGCTACGGCAGAGACGGACCGGGTTTGACGTTTTCTCCTTTAGAAAGGTTCCGGGAAGCACGATATGAAACATCGTGCATGCCCCCGAAACATCCTGTCAACCGTTCGCTGTTACCTGTCGGCTCGCCTCACGTCACCCGCAACTTCAACCCGGCCAATGCGACTGTTGCGTCGATGATCAAGGTCGGCGTCGAACCGGCGATAGCCGCGGCGGTCCAATAAGAGCCATCTTTTGTCTGAAACCCGTCTCCAATATCGACACCCGAGAGCACCGTGTGGGCAGCGATCCTGGCAGCGGTGGTGGCAGGCACATCGATATCCACCGATGCTGCCCCAACGTTGATTCTCGCCCGTTGATCGCGACTCAAGGTTCCGCCAAAGTCGAGATGCAAAGCGGCCGCGCCGCCTTCGATCTGGATGTCGGCCGCATTCGCGTTCACCATTCCGGTGACCCCGACTTCGGCGGCGCCCGCGCTGATTTGTAACCGCTCCATCGCCTGCGGATTCACGGTATCAAACCGGAACTTCGCCTGACCTGCTCCGAAGCGGCACTCAAGTCGAGTCAGCGGAAGTGCGCTGAAGTCTGCATCGATTTCGTTTGCGCCACCTTCGATGATCAGCGTATAGGACTTCCCGGTGCCGAGCTTGAGATCGAGAACCGGGGCGCCGCGCGGTTTCGGGATATTCGAAATGTGCACCGATTGCGAAATACGCGCCTTGCTGCCGATCGTTTCCACCCGGAGCGGGATGCTGCCGGTTGGATCGCGATACGTCCCACTGACCCAGTCGCCCTCGGCGGCCGGGGAGAGTCGCAACTGACCTGGACCCATGATGATCCGCAATTGCAGATCGGTTGCATTGGGAAATGGAATCTGAATGTTTTGCGTCGACGTGTTGTCCATTGACGATCCTCCTGCGTGCACACGATTCACCGTGCCGCATCAAGATACGCCGGATCGCACCGATTGGTCCCACTCCCAGTCAATTGGATTCAGTGCGTCGGGAGTTCGACACCCATATTCCGGATATCGAGCACCTTGGTCTCCTTGTAGTTGTATATGCCGCGCAACGCCTTTATCGGCTCCGCCTTTACCATATCCGCGAAGCCGTGCTTGATGCCGCTCTTAGCTGGCTCTTTCATTCCGCTCGCGATGTCATTGATCTCAGACATATTGTTCAGAATCGTCAACTTCAGCGCCGCCTCCATATTCGAATCGGCCAGTAGTTCCTCGAAGGTATTCACCTTCCAGACCGGCATATTCTGATCGCCTTCGTCCGGATCGAGTTTCGGGATGATCAGCTCCGGTCGATACTGTGTGCCGCCTTCGAGCAACTTCTCCCGTACCTCCTTGAAGGTCTTCACGGAGGCACCCATTTGATGCGCCTGATGGACCTCGGTCAATCCCGCCCGTACCGCCGCGATCGCGATCTTCTCGGTATCGCCCTCAAGCAGGTGACCATCGCCGTAAATCGTCTTCTTTTTCCCTTGGCTGAGCACTTTGAGCCCATTCTTGTTGTCAAAATCGTGAATCGCAACCGCGACCAGGATGCCGAGTGTCAGCGGCGGTTTCGATTTCAGCGCCTGATCGATCCCATCACCGACCACCGAGTAAATCACTCCTGGACCAAGCCCCTTGCCGAGTTTCGTATTCGCCAGGATCCACTCGCTGACATGCAGCATCATGTATCCCTTGAACTTATCGATGAAACCGGTATCGCGTTGCTTCCAGTGGTCGATGATATCGAGACGCGGAGTGCGCATATGACCGGCAGAGACAGCGTCGGTCAGGAAGTGATCACCGAAGGCCTCGGCTGCGACTGCCGGCGCGGTCGATCCGCCATTTTTGCCCGCTTCCCATGCCAGTTTGAGCGCCTGTTCGTGATACGTGCGGTAACTCGATCCACTCGCGGCAGGGCGATCCTGCCACTCCTTGTCGGCATCCTTTCCGCGCGGTGCATCGAAGTGGGTCGAGTTATCCACGGCCAGCTTGTAGAACAGATCGTCGACTGCTTTTTTCGCCTCTTTCGTGTAGTTGGCGGGGTTGTATTTCGCCTCTTCGAGCGGCAAGCCGCCATTCATATCGTCCTCGACCTGCTGCTTGTCGGTACGTGCGTCCTGCGAACGCCGGCGACCGATTTTGATGAAGCGGGCGTAATCGAGTTCTTCCGACGTACCCGCCCCTTTCCCAGGGTTGTTAGCAAGATTCTCCATGTATTTCAAACTGGGAAACATGTACCCGGCCATCGACACCAATTCACCGTATGTCAGCAGGTATCCCTTCGTCCCCAATCGGACGTACCCGCGATTGGTTGCCCAATCCCCGATGTTTCGATGTTCCTTTTCTCCAAAGCGCTGGATTGGATTGCTCAACATCCGGACCACTGCCTCATTCCCGATTGTTCGCTGCAAGTCAACAATCGAGTTCGGGTGAGCTCCTCGGGCCGGAGCAATCGTGCTCTTTTCCGGGTGCTGTTTCACACCGCCAGCCTCGGAAGAGTGAGGCTCAGGATGAGAGCCTCTTGCCTGCGAATTACGGTTCAGCTTGTGCTCATGCATCGTCGTATGCTCCCGAACCCGGAGATCACGAGTCGAAACCCCAAAGCTCCCAGACACCCAATGTAGCTTCACTTCAGGCAAACGGCATCGGCGAGACTACCTATTTTGACCACTAAAATGAATTGAGTCAGAAAGTCGTTCCTGGGAATACGAACCGTGGGGCCAAATGTCATCGCGAACGATGACCAGTGTCATGTAGCGAACTGGCGTCCGTTCAGGTACCGTTGTCAGCAATCAGATCCGGATTGGGTTGTTCGAAGTAATTTCAGGGAGCGATTGCGTTGGCGCGATTCTTTCCACCGCGGACCGCGGACGAATTCAAAAGCCAGGCAGAGCGCACCCTCTATAACGAATTCCGTAAACAGCTGTCTGATGACTACGTGGTGTTGCATTCTGTTGCCTGGCGATCGCGCAAAGGCAACCACATGCAGGACGGCGAAGCGGATTTTGTCATCGGTCACCCCAAAAACGGTGTGCTTCTGATCGAGGTCAAGGGCGGCGCCATCACGCGCGACGGGATGTCTGGCGACTGGTTCTCGCGCGATGGCAAGGGCGAAACCTTCCAGATTAAAGACCCCTTCGAGCAGGCATCACGCAACATGTATTCACTCCGTGACATGCTGACGGAGACGGTCTCGACCAGTGGCCATGCCTATCCCATCAGCCGCGCCGTCGCTTTTCCAGAAGTACTTGTGAACGACACGCATCTCGGCCCCGAAGCCCCGCGGGAGATGGTGATCGACAGCGCGGATCTGGCGACGCTTGGGCGGGCACTGCTTCGGGCCTGGGGGACGTCAAAACAACCCGGCCCCGGCGACGCGGCAATAGCGGATTTGGTTCGCGCGTTGCGGCCGCCGATCGAATTGAGCAAACCGGGTTTGCTCGGCTCCATCCGGGTGGAAGAGGCGCAACTCTTCGAGCTCACCCAACAGCAAGTGAGGATACTCGAGGCGATGGGTTCGTACCGGCGAGCTGCTTTCGCCGGCACCGCGGGTTCCGGCAAAACCATGCTCGCGATCGAGGAGGCACGGTCACTTGCCGCCGAGGGCAAGCGCGTGCTCTTCACCTGCTTCAACCGTGCGCTCGGTGAGGTGGTCGAACGAACACTGAAAGACGAAGTGGTGTCCGGGGCTTCGATCGTGGTCGATAGCTATCATGACCTGGCCGAGCGGTACGCGTGCGAGGCGGGCATTTCTCTGCCGACCAATCTCACCTCGACCGAGCAGAGTATCTATTACAGCGAAACCCTGCCGGAATTATTTCTCGAAGCGATTGAAAAGCTCGGCCTTCAATTCGATGCGATCGTGGTCGATGAGGGTCAGGATTTCGCCGATATCTGGTGGGTCACCCTGGAAGCGCTCCTGCCAAACTGCGAAGATGGCATTCTTTACGTCTTCTACGACGAAAATCAGCGTCTCTTCGATCAACGCGGGCAGGTTCCGATCCCATTGCCGCATATGCGTCTGACGAGAAATTGTCGTAACACCCGGGCAATACACGATTGCGCCTGTTCGTACCTCACGTCGGGAACGAAGGTAACGTGCGACGCGCCGATTGGTCGCACACCAGTTCACGTTCCGGTGCAACCCGGTGAAGAGATAACTGCGCTCAAAGCGGTGCTCCATGACCTGACGAACGCCGAAGGAATTCCGCTTGATGAGATCGTGCTCCTCACGCCTCGTTCGGAGCGAACGAGTCTTTACAAAGAGGGTGCCCGGATCGGCAACGTCGAATTGACCTGGCATGAGGGTGGTCCGAATCGACTACGATGCCGTTCGATCGCCTCGTACAAGGGATTGGAATCACCAGTCGTCATTCTGGCCGAACCCGATCGCGCCCACACCGGCAAGGAAAAGGTGCACCTCCACGTCGGGCTCACCCGCGCACAGTACCACCTCGTTGTACTCGGCACCCTTCCCGACCCGGAGACGATCACATGACCGGGGTCGAATCGTCCTGGCTTTCTGGGCTGCAACTCAATCCCGAGCAACGGGCCGCGGTCGTCTATACCGGCGGGCCGATGCGGATACTGGCCGGCGCCGGCACCGGAAAAACACAAACCCTGACGGCGCGTTTCGCCTATCTCGTTCGCGAACTCGGAGTTGCTCCCCATCAGATTCTGGCGCTCACCTTCTCCCGGAAAGCCGCCGAAGAGATGCGGAACCGGGTGGTCAAACAGTTGGACGGCAACTACCGAGATCTCTCGATCATGACCTTCCACGCGTTTTGCCTCCGGCTAGTCCGCGAATGGCGACGCGAAGATGGCGTGACCGAGATTGGCATCCTTGGCGAGGATGAGCGACGCTGGTTGGCGGGACTCGTGATCGACACCATTCCCGATACGTCCCGCCTCCACTACTTCGGCGCCGCCGCCCGCGGAAAGTACGTGGGTGATCTCCTCACCCTCTCCGACCGCGCCAAGGAACATCTGCTCGATCCGGAAAAGGTGGCGGAATACGCAGCCAGAAAGGAGGATGGCACCGGGCGCCTGCAGGATCTCGCGCTCGCGTTCGCCGCGTACCAGGCCCGGCTTTTCGATGATCACCAACGTGACTACGGCGATCTGGCAATGGAAGTCGTGGCCAGACTCAGGTCCGAACCGCTCGTCCGGGAGCGCACCCGGTCGCTCTTTCAACACCTCCTGGTCGATGAGTTCCAGGATACGAACCTCGCGCAGTTCAGTCTGCTGGAACTCCTGATGCCGGACGGGCGGCATCTGTGCGTCGTTGGTGATCCGAATCAATCCATTTACGCCTTCCGAGGTGGACGACCCGAATACATCACCAATTTCCCGGAGAAAATCGAGGGTGCGGTCACCTTCTCCCTGACCGAGAATTACCGATCCGGTCCAGCCATTCTGAATGCGGCCAACCAACTCATCGCCTTCAATGACGAACGGGAGCGGTTCGATCTCCGCTCGTACGATCCCGCGTCACGGGCGACCATCACCGCCAGCGAGGTCGCGACGGTCGATCACGAGGCGGAGGTGATCGCCCGGCGGATTCTGAAACTGGTCCGAGATCCGCTGCTGGCGCGGCGGTATGGTGACATCGCCATTCTCGTCCGCAGTCTGAAGACATCGCAGGAGGCGATCATCCGCGCGCTGACGGCCAACGGCATTCCGTACCGGCTCGGCGGTGATCGGGTGGCCGGATACGAAGTGGTGCAGGATCTTCTGGCCGCGTTGCGCCTCACGGTCGGCCCGTCCACATGGAAAGATGCCGTCCGACTCGCGGTCGGGCAGGGTGCGTCGGCGGCGGCGTTTCGCGGTATCGAGGGTCATCTCGGACCGCTCGAACGCGATCTTGCGCTCTCCGGGGAAAGGGTCGATCTTCGCGATCTGAGTTCAGATCAACGAACCGCGCTCCAAAGGGTCTGCACCCTGGCCCGGAACGCCCGAGAGTCAAGTTCTGCCGAGGTGCCCGAGCTGGTGTACCGGGCGATGGAGCTCTCCGGCCAACTTCGTGACGGGGTTCCGGCGGAAACCGGTCGTTTCCTCTCGGGTGTTCTCCGCCAGGCCAGCACCTTGGCGGAAACCGGGGCATCCGCGAACGACGTTCTCGAGCAATTTATCTTCAGCCACGATACGGATGACAATGAGGCCCCGGACGATCCGCACGGTGTCCAACTCCTGACAGTTCACGCGGCCAAGGGGTTGGAATGGCCAATCGTCTTTGTGGCCGGTCTCGCGGAGGGACTCTTTCCGGTTCCCATGCGACTCGACCGCGATTTCGATCTCGATCAACTCAGCGAATGGGTCTCGACCGAGTCGTTTGTCGATCAGCCAGAGGCGATCCGGGCGGCGAGTTATATGAAGGAAGAGCGCCGCCTTGCATATGTCGCGATCACACGAGGAAAAGAAGAGGTCCACCTGATCATTCCACGCGCCAGCGGGGTGAAGCGACTCGCGCCTTCAATCTTCGTCGCCGAAGCAGGGCTTGGCGACCCGACGCGAGTCATCCCCGGTCTGGCGGAGAACGGTCCTCCAGCGACCATGACCGACCTCGTCCGGAATCTGCGCACGAGCCGGCAACGCGCGCTCGCCGCCTCAATCGACGATCCGAACGCGGAGAGGCATCTTTCGTCACTGATGCTTGCTCAGTGGGCGGCCAGTGGGCTGGTCGATGGCGCGACTCCGCTGCGTGACCGGCTGATTCCGGAGCCGTACGGCGATAGCGAACCGCTCCGCTTCTCTTTCAGTCGTCTCAGCACGTATGAGAGTTGCCCGCGGCAGTATCTCTACGGTTCCGTGCTCGGACTCGAACTCGATGAGGATTTTTCGAGCGGCACCTTCGGCACGGCCGTTCACGACGCACTGAAGGCGCTCAATCATGGTTGGCTCGAATCGGGCACCCCACCGGATGACCCCGAGATCGAACGGGTGGTCGATCTGGTCTGGCCCGAAGCTGGATTCGACTTCGCCAAACAGCGTGAACAGTTGCGGCTGCGCGCACGCAAAATGCTTTCTCGCTACTACACCTGGGAGCGATCGAAGTCGTCGCCTCGCAAACCGGTCGCGATCGAATCGGCGTTTCGTGAACCCTACGGAATGCATACGGTGACCGGTCGGATCGATCTCGCGCTGAAGGATGAAACCGGGGGTGTGGAGATCATTGATTTCAAAACCGGCAATCTGTCGAACCTCGACAAGGCGCCGGAATCGATGCAACTCTACCTCTATGACCATGCGTGGAAGCAGAAGAATCCGGAGGCATCGCCCCGGGTCAGCTTTTACGCGCTGCGCCAGCCAGACGACAAGGGGTTCAAAACTGGACCCGAGTGGATACCAAAACAGAATATCGGTCATCAACATACGGAGGAGACCGCGGCCTCCGCGCGGCAAAAAATCGACGGGCTGTTGGCCGGAATGCTGGAGAACGACTTCACCCCCCGGCCAGGTGAAAAGACCTGCGGTTTCTGCCGTTTCCGCTGGTTATGTCCGGAGGGGTGACGAGTGGCAAGGTTCAAGGTTCAAGGTTCAAGGTTCAAGGTTCAAGGTTCAAGGTTCAAGGTTCAAGGTTCAAGGTTCAAGGTTCAAGGTTCAAGGTTCAAGGAGAGCATGGCTTCATAGTGCTAGCGGCGAGAGACGTGTAGCTTGTGCCTTGAGGCTTGCGGCCTGAAGCGAGGTTGTTTTGGACAACGAACGGGGACTCAATTCTGAACAGGCGGCGGCGGTCGAGTACGGCGATGGTCCGTTGCGGATCATGGCTGGCGCCGGGACCGGCAAAACCCACACGCTCACCCACCGTATCGTTGCGTTGGTGCAGAGTGGCCGGGCCAAACCATCGCAGATTCTCGCCCTGACCTTCACCAACAAGGCGGCCGAAGAACTCCGCGAGCGGATCGACAAGGCAGTCAGCGCGCTTCCCGAATCACAGGGTGAGCGGGTCGATATCGATACCTACCACGCTTTCGGTGGCCGCATCGTCACCGAGCATGGTCACCGGATCGGACTCCCACCCGACCCGATCATGTTGACCCCACCCGAGGCGTGGATTCTGCTTTGGCGTTCGCTCGACGAGGTCGATTTTCGCCACATCGATTTGCTCCACATGCGCGGGTTCGCCTTTTTGCGCAGTCCGCTCTACGACATGCTCAATCTCGGCAGCCGTCTGCGCGACGAACTCGCCACGCTCGAAGATCTCGAGCGCTATCTCGACCAGGAGGTGCCAACGGACGACACTGCGAAACTCGGCGACTTTCTGCGCGCGCTCCAGGTCTACGAACGCAAAAAGCGCGAGAGTGGGGCAATCGATTACGGCGATCAAATCGCCCTTGCGTGTGAACTGCTCGATATCCCGGCGGTTGCGGCGATCTATCAGTCCCGGTATCGCTACATGCTGGTCGACGAGTTTCAGGACACCAACTACGCCCAGAGTGTGCTCGTCCGCCGGTTGGCGGGGAACCCGGCCGCAAACATCTGTGTCGTCGGCGATCCGAATCAGGCCATCTACGCTTTTCGCGGAGCTTCCCCGGACAACCTCGATCGCTTCGCCGAAGAGGAATTCCCGACCGCGCTGACCGTCGAACTGCGCCAAAATTTTCGCTCTACCCCGCAAATCCTGGCGGTCGCGAACGCCGTTTGGAGCAACAACGAGGGACCCTATCGCGGGAATCTCGTCTCGGCGACGGATCGCGTTGCTCCGCGCCCGGTTCTGGTGGGGTGCGAGGCAGTCGAGGACGAAATCGCCTTCATCGCGGGAGAGATCGAGCGACAGATCGCCGCCGGACGCCACTACAAGAATGTCGCGATCATCGTCCGCAAAAACACCTTCAAGGGAATGCTCTTTCGCGGTTTGCGGGATCGTCGCATCCCATGTGAAGTCATTGGTGGCACCTCGCTTTTCGAAACGCCGGAAGTGCGCGAAGTCATCTCTTACCTCCGCGCGATCGGCAACCCGGCCGACGATCCCTCCGTGGCGCATGTGCTTTGTGCGGAACGCTGGGGAATGGACGAACAGGCGCTCTATGCACTGTCGCAAACCCGGCAGCGGGGCGAGCCGTTGATCGAAACCGCGCGTCGATTCGCGGGCGGAGTCGAGGATGCGCACGGTCTATCGACCTGCGTCGAGACCATCGACAGTCTGACCGGCCGCTCCTATCGCATCGGACTCGGACGGCTGGTGGAAGAGATCGTGGCCCTGCGAATGGGTGGCTACGATCCGGTCGAACAGGCGAATGTACAGCGCTTCGTGGCGATTGTCCGAGCCTTTTCTGAA
>Ga0105046_10016397_pt1 | contig 11374 bp, 8 predicted proteins | sample MAT03_FD_78385 | JGI IMG/M metagenome (GOLD analysis project Ga0105046, IMG submission 78385) | Freshwater microbial communities from Lake Fryxell liftoff mats and glacier meltwater in Antarctica - MAT-03 (megahit assembly) | ecosystem: Environmental > Aquatic > Freshwater > Ice > Liftoff...
GTCCGAAATGGGATGTAACTGATTTTGGACTTGGCGATTTTAAATTTTCGGGCCTGATACTTATAAATCTGGCCGAGGAAAAGGAATATTGTGAAAAGCTGATGTTTGCCTATCCAAATCAGGTTACTCCACTTCATACCCACAAGAAAAAAAAGGAAGATATTATTGTGCGATGGGGAGCGCTCAGATTAGAACTTTGGGATGGAATTCCGGATGAAAGCAGGCGAAATGAAATGTTTGAAGTTCAGATTTCGGGTGAAAAACAAACCATTAAAAACGGTAGTCAGATAATCCTTTTGGCGGGTGGTAGAATCACTTTAACGCCAGGTATTTATCATGCTTTCTGGCCCATTTCTGAAGCGTGCATTATTGGAGAAGTTTCCACGGCAAATGACGATTTGAACGACAACTTTTTTATTGATACAAATATTGGCAGATTTGTGGAAATGGAAGAAGATGAACCAGCTTTGGTTCGCCTGGTAAGTGATAAAGTTATCAATAATGAAAAATAAAACCAGGACTGATTCCCGTCGGAAATTTGTAAAAAACATTGCCAATACAATGGTTTTGGCTGGCTCAGCTTCTATTCCAGCTGCATTTTCTATCCCGGCATATATCAAAAAAATGCCCTCTAATACCATCAGATTGGGTGCGATTGGGCTAAAAGGAATTGGATGGGCCAATACGCAATCATTTAAAAAACATGCAGATGCAGAAGTTGTTGCATTTGCAGATATTGATCAAAATATAAATACACAGAGAAAGGAGGAGTTTAAAAAGCTATATAACGAGGAGGTCCAACTGTTTAGCGACTATCGCAAACTGCTGGAAAACAAAGACATTGATGCCGTTTTCATAAATACGCCTGACCATTGGCACACCCTGCAATTATTGCACACTTTAGAAGCTGGAAAACATGCCTATATAGAAAAACCGCTGGCCAATAGCATTGAAGAGTGCTTGCTTCTTGAAAAAGCAGTGGCCAAATATGGAAAAATAGTACAGGTTGGTCAGCAACAACGATCTGGCCAGCATTTTAAGGATGCTATAAAATGGCTCCATGAAGGTCAATTGGGTAAAATCAGAAATGTGCGTTGCTGGATTTTTAATGGCAACAAAGGAACAGTGCTAAAAGTAGCCGGTGAACCTGTACCGCAAGGCGTAGATTATGAAGCCTGGTTAGGGCCTGCACCTTCCAGAAATTTTAATAAAAACCATTTCCATTTTACTTTTCGCTGGTTTTGGGAATATGCGGGCGGCCTTATGACAGATTGGGGTGTACATTTATTGGATGTAGCACTTTGGGGAATGAAAAATCCTTCTCCAATCGCGATTTCTGCGCAGGGAGGAAAATTTGCTTTTCCAGATGATGCCATGCAAACGCCTGATACGCTGATGGCAAGCTACCAGTTTAAAGATTTTCTTTTGACCTGGGAACACACAATTGGCATTGGCCGTGGCCCATTTGATAAAGGCCATGGCATAGCTTTTTATGGGGAAAATGGAACACTTTTGATAGATAGAATGGGTTGGGAAGTAATTCCGGAATATAAAAAAGATGCCCAGGGACTTAAAACTTTCAGAATAAATCCTTTGCCAGTTCAAGCAGCAACTGGAGATGACAGGACGGAACATACAAGAAATTTTCTGGATGCCATAAAGTTGGGAACCAGTCTTGCCTGCCCTGTTCAAATTGGGTCTCAGGCTGCAATAGTTGCACATTTAGGCAATGTTGCCTATCGCTCAGGAGAAACAATTCGCTGGGATTCTTCAAATAAAAAGATAATTTCAAGCTTAAACGCACAAAAATTTGGATTGGCAAACTATCGTAAGCCATATTCGCTTCCTAAAATATAAAATCAGTTCACTGCACATTAGCCCACTAAAACCTTGAGCGATAGCATTGTAATAATACCAACGTACAACGAAAAAGAAAACGCGGAGGCGATAGTACGTGCTGTGATGGAACTTGAGCCAGAATTCCATGTGCTCGTTGTGGATGACGGTTCACCAGATGGCACCGCAGATATTATCAAAAAACTACAACAGGAATTTTCCGGGCGTTTGTTTTTAGAAGAGCGAAAGGGAAAACTTGGCTTGGGCACAGCCTATATCCATGGTTTTAAATGGTCTTTAAACAGGGGATATGAGTTTATTTTTGAAATGGATGCAGACTTTTCGCACAATCCAAAAGACCTTGTTCGATTGAGGGAGGCTTGCTTTCAGGGAGGTGCCGACATGGCCATTGGTAGCAGGTATGTAGTTGGTGTAAATGTAGTAAACTGGCCAATGGGAAGGGTTTTGATGAGTTATTTCGCCAGTTATTATGTGCGAATGGTTACTGGAATGAAAATCAACGACACAACTGCTGGATTTAAATGCTATCGATCCATAGTGTTGAAAACCATAGATTTAGACAAAATAGACTTTGTAGGATATGCATTTCAAATAGAGATGAAATTTATAGCATGGCAATTTGGATTTAAAATTGTGGAGGTTCCTATCATTTTCACAGACCGAACAAAAGGTGAATCCAAAATGAGTTCTGGCATTTTTAAGGAAGCAGTTCTGGGCGTTCTCCAAATGAAGATCCAGTCGTATTTCCGAAATTTTAAGCGCTAATTTTTTAGCCAATGCGGCTCTGGGCGGTCATAGTAACAAACTGCAGGAATAAGAGAATAAAGTAGAAAAATGGCGAAACGCAAAATTGAAACTGTTAGAGAATTAATCTATTATTCCTATGCAAACTTAGCGATGGCTCATACAGCTGTTGATAAGAAACAGGAAAAATATGAAATGTTTAATTTTATGATTAGAGCTAAACTATTTAAAGGTCTAAAAGATGGAACAATGAATATGCGGTCAATTTTTGACGATGAAAAAATAAAGTTGCAAACAGGTCAAATTTGCAATTATTGTGGTTCTTCAGATAAATTAGCTTTGGACCATATTTTCCCTCAAAAGTATGGAGGACAAGACGTAGCTGAAAATTTAATATACGCTTGTAAAACTTGTAACAGCTCAAAAGGAAAAAAGGATTTAATAGAATGGATGATTTTCCGTGGACAATTTTTGCCTTTAATGATAATTAGACGTTATCTAAAAATGACATTTAATTATTGTAATCAAAATGGACTTTTAGACAAAAATTTAGAAGAACTAAAAGACCTTGAACTTCCTTTTAAAATCGACCTTTTGCCAACTAGTTTTCCAAAACCAAACGAATTAAGACTAAATATTGAATAAAAACAGCGAACCACAAAGCGGCTTTTACTAAAGGTGGCAAATGTTATAAATTGGTTATTTATACTGCTATCAATATTTGTAGTTTGTTCAACATTTGTGACTTGAAATACCCTTCTTCGCTAAGCTTTAAAAGTTTAGATGTTAAATTTTCCAAAATAGGTAAACTCCTGTTTTTCACTGCCTTTCTATTTCTTATTTGGTGCACTTGTTTGCTGGTAGCTATTGCATTTCCACCGGAACTACACACGCCTTATTCTAAAGAAATAATGGATAGGGATGGGCATCTGATGCATTGTTTTCTGAGTCAGGATCAAAAATGGCGATTGCAAACAACTGAAAATCAAATCCCAAAAAGACTTGTTGATATTATAATCTGGAAGGAGGACAAATATTTTTATAAACATCCTGGGGTCAATCCTTTTGCGGTTTTGAAAAGTGCGGTTCAAAATATTTTGTCAGGAAAGCGATTGTCTGGTGCTTCTACCATAACCATGCAGGCTGTTAAACTAAAGGATCCTGGCAAAAGAACATGGTTTAATAAAATAAGGGAAACTTATAAAGCACTTTACTGGGAGCTGGCTATCTCCAAAAGTGAGATTTTGTCTTTTTACCTTAGCCACTTACCTTTTGGCGGAAATGTGGAAGGATTTCGGGCTGCATCACTTATTTATTTTGGCAAAAATCCTGCTCAACTTTCACTGGCTCAATGGGCTACGCTTTCTATCATTCCAAACCAGCCGTCCCGACTAAACCCACTTAAAAATCCGGAATTACTAAAAATTAAGAGAAATCAATTTTTGGAAAAACTGTTTCAAGATGGCCAAATCCGTAAATCTGAATTTGATGAGGCAAGGCTTGAACCCATTTTTGCAAGTCGGCACCCTATGCCAACAAAAATTCCGCATCTGGCCAGAAAGCTTTTTCAAACTGCTGACAACCAAATTTCAACCAGTATAATTTCCGCTACCCAACAGGATGCAGAACAAATTCTGGAAGCCAATACAATAGGTTTGCGCAGAAAAGGCATTCAAAATGCAGCGTTGCTGATGGCTGATATAAAAAGTGGCGAAATATTGGCATGGATTGGAAACTCAGATTTTAACGACACCAAAAATGCTGGCCAGGTTGATGGCGTGGAGGCAATTCGTTCGCCAGGTAGTACTCTTAAACCCTTTATTTATGAAATGGCTTTTCAGAAGGGTATTATCACACCAAAAACCATTTTGTATGACATTCCTGTTGAGTTTTCTACCTACATTCCCGAAAATTATGACCAGGAGTTTCGGGGAAAAGTATTTGCTGACAATGCTCTAAGTAAATCTTTGAATATTCCTGCGATTCAATTGTTGCAAAAGGTAACGGTTGACTCTTTGTTATATGTTTTGGAAAAGATTGGGATGCACAAACTCAGGCAAAAAAGTATAAACCCAGGTCTTTCGTTGGCAGTCGGGGGTTGTGGAACCAATCTTTTTGAATTGGTGCAAGCCTATCGAACGCTGGCAGATCAGGGAAATTTCAAACCACTGACTTTGAATGTCCAAAATACAAACCAAAAAGGAACTCAAGCAATGGAAACCGCCTCTACAGATATGGTGCGGCATATTTTATCCTTAAAAAATAGAAATGAAGCCTTGTTTTCAATAGGCTATCACCGGGAAAATTTCGAATCTGTGGCCTGGAAAACCGGAACATCGTTTGGAAGAAAAGATGCATGGTGTTTGGGATTTGGCAAAAAATATGTGATCGGACTTTGGCTTGGCAATTTCTCAGGAGAAGGAAATCCAGCCTTGTCAGGAATAGAAACGGCAGCACCTATATTTCAAAAACTGATGGCGCATTTCGAGAAAAATGTAGCCAGTGGAAGCAAACCAGATTTGACTGCCTGGAAGAAAAGATGGGTTTGCAAAGAATCTGGCTTACCTCTGGGCCAAAAGTGTGCGGACAGCCTTATCGATTTTTATCTGCCATTCATTTCAAGCCAAAAAGTTTGTGAGCATTTAAAAAAGGTATGGGTAAATTTGGATGAAAGTATCTCATATTGTGTGCATTGCAAGCCTGAAAATTTCACGAAACAGATTTGGATAGAGAACCCCGAGCCTTCTTACCGGGCCTTTTTAATTTCGAAGGGTTCAAGTTTTAAAGGACCAGTTCACGCTTTGGAATGCCCTTTTGCGGAGGCTTCAAGTTCGCTTAGGTTTCAAAATCCATTGGATGGAAAAACTTTTTATTTGGAAGGAAAACCTGTAATTGATATGGAGGTTAAAATTTTTGCAGAATCAGATGCCTTTCCTGTGGCTATTTACAATGGCTCAAAAAAAGCAGGTATTTCACAAAAAGGTGAAAGTGTATCAATTACATTTGGTGAAGGCGTTCAGCATATTTCCGCAGTTGACAATAGAGGCAGAAGTTGTCAGATTATGTTTTTTGTGAGGGAGTTTTAATTTTTAAGATAGAATACAAAATAGGAGAGGAGTGTGCAAAAATTTCAATTCTCAATATTTTCTAATTTGCCGAGCCAGTCATTAAAATGGAAACATTGTTTGCGAATTTTATCCAAACCAATGGCTTCAAAAATCAATTTTCCATCGGTAGGTTTGCTGTAGTTCTTGCCAACCATGGTTTTAATTCTGTGACCTGGCGAAGTTTCTTTTTTTTGGTTAATGGCCTCCGGACTTTCAAAACCATTTAAATGGCTCTCTACTTCTGGTTGCTTTAGGCCCGGAGTTCCCAACGTCAACCATTCCCAAAGAATCTTTGTATCTGAAAACAACAATGCTTCAAACTCATACATTTGAAAATAAGGAATAAGGTTTGCAGCAAAGGAAAGTTTATTTTGAATCCTTTCTTCAAATGCTTTTTCAATATGGAAAGCCTTTTGCAGATAGTCTTGATTTGGGTTTTCTGAAAATCCTGGAAAGTTAGGTTTTAGGCCGTAATAGTCTATCATGGTGGTAAACCAGGCATTTGGCTCTTTGTTAATCCAATTGAGTAAATAGTGCTCTATTCTGTCAAACTTTGGGTTTCCTGCGAGATCAAACGGATAGCAAAAGTGACGAAAGTTTTCTGCTAAATGAGGACCAATAATCTTTTCAACAATCCTAACTTCTGTTGGTCCCTCGCAAATTATATTTATTCTTGCCATCAGGGTCTTCCACCGATCAGGTTATGGTCCCACATTTCACCCAAAGAAAATTCATCCATCCATGCTTCCAAAACATTTAAATCCAGGGTTCGGTAATTTGAAGCTCCATTTTGTTTTTCTACTACTATAACTTCTTTAGGCTCAAATTGAGAAACAAGCTTTGGAGATTGGGTTGAAACAAAAATCTGGCTATGGGTAGAAGCTTTTTTTATCAAACCTGAAATAAAAATAATGGCTTGAGGATGCAGGCCCAATTCTGGTTCGTCAATAAAAAAAACTGGAGGAAGTTTATCAATTGGCTGGCTTAACAAGGCCACCAGAGCTATAAAACGCAAGGTGCCGTCAGAAGCCTGGAAAGAGGAAAATAAGTAATCTGTATCTTTTTCCCTCCAATTTAAAACTACAGCCCCTGTTTCTGTAAACTCAAAATCGTCAAATGCCGGAATGATCTCACGGATGTATTTAACCATTCGGACATAATGCGCCGAGGATGTTTCACGAAGATTTAATATGAAACTGCCCAGATTACTCCCGTTGCTTTTTAAATGTGTTCCATCATTTCGTGGCCAGGCTTTTCGAATTGGGGCATCGGGGCTGGTATCATGAAATTGATACACAAAAATTTGCCGAAGCAGATCGCCAACTATACGTACCGTGGAGTTTTCACTTCGCTTTTCATATAGTTTCGATTCAAAAGAACCTTCGCCAATTTCTACCCACTTTGCCTTTCCAGCTCCCTGGCTTGGGTTTGTAAACCTTACCTTTTCTTCAGCAATCAAAAGTCTGTCGCCCCCAGTACTGGTCAACCTAAAATGATATTCGTTTTCCCCTTTTTCAGTTTGAATGGAAATACTTCCCTCAATATCATTTGTAGTTTTTGATCCTTGAAACAGTAGTGCATTTGCTCCTCCCCATTCTGCAACTTTTTCTTTAAATCTATCGGGAGATTTTACTGCCCATGAAAGCATTTCAAAAAAGAAAATCAAATTGCTTTTTCCTGCTCCATTTGCTCCTATCAGGATATTTACATTTTCAGGTTTTAATACCGTTAATTCCCTGATGCTTTTTAGCCCGGAAATTGAAAAAGAATTTAAATGGATCATTGTAAAACGGAAATAGATGTAAAATCAAGCGTATGCTTTGAATGCAATATCATCTCAAACTTTCTAACTGAAATGATGGGAGTGACCATGTAAATTAGAAACATAGATTTGGCGTTCACTTTTTTGCGATTTTTCAGATTTTTGGCAGGTATGAGTTTATTCATATTGGTGCGAAGGTATGGAAATGCAAAGTATTTTGTGGATTGAAATCCTTGGTTTTTAAAAATATGTGGGTTTCTGCTAGCTCTAAACACCTGGCAAAAAACATTCTTAGAAACCTCCCTGTGCACGGCAGCAGCCAAAAAACATGTTGCAAAACTTCGCTGCCAACAGCAGCAAGCAAAAAACATTTGTCCAAACCTAGCACTACAATGCACCATCAAAAAAAACACTAAGAAAAGACCTTTCTACCCGAGGCAAGGGAAAAACAAATGATTTTGGTTTCCTGATTAAAATCAGGATACAACAAAGTTAAATTGGACTATATTTCTCTGAATATTATTTATCGTTTTGCCTATTTGACCTTGATTACAGGCCTCAGTTTGTAATCCCCATTTCCTTCCTTTTTCACAGAAAGCTCTGCGTCAAAATCTATTATAAGAGTTTCGAGTGTTGCATTTAGCTTTTTGCTGATTTTGATTTTGAGACCAGATTCTGAACCACTTGGAATAGTAAGAGGATAAAGAACGCCGTTGTCCCTTACAGTATTGTTAGGTCCGAGGATAAACCGGATTTGTTTTACTTCTTCTCTTTGTAAATTACCAATAGCCAATACTGTGTCTGCCCCTACTTGAAAGCGAAGTAGATTATATATCCGGGCATTGGTGGGCATAGACACCCAGTTTTCATCTTTATCATCTCCAAAAAATTTAACCTGTACCTCTCTTATATCCACATTAACTTCCTGAAAGGAATTAGGTGCGTCTGTTAGCCGGACTTCCAGGCTGGAGTTGGATTGTGCAGAATCCGAATCTTTTTTACAGGCAAATGCAGCAGCGACCAATGTAAGGAGGGCTATGCAAAAATTAAATCCATTTGACATTTTCAAATTCGTATTTTAATGAAGGGCACAAGTTCGATTTATTTTTTTAGCCATGAATTATAGAATTGGGACTGAATATTATAGATATCTTACTTTTCTGAAAACTAAACCAATTTTCGACTATTACAGATCAATATAAAAAATCGGATCATTAAAAGTCAGCATCATTTTTCGAATCTACCCTGTGGCTGGGTTTGTGCCACACACTTTTTCAGTCGAGCTTTTCCTTTTGCTTAAAACCACCAACAAATACAAACTGATAATCCTCCATCAAGGTCAAAATAAAACAAATTCAGTTATCAATTAAGTCATGATTTATCTGCATTGTAGCAGACTGATTTGTTATAAGCTGTTCCCCTTTTTAGCCTGATTATCAACCTGCAATGACCACTGATAAAACGCCTGTTTACCAAAAGGCTGCCTATTTATTTATTGCCGTTTATGGTATCATTTATATGATCTATGCAGCCCAGAGCATTTTGGTGCCACTGGTTTTTGCTACACTGCTTGCCATTTTGCTCAATCCTTTAGTAACCTTTTTGAATGGAAAAGGGATTCATAATCTAATTGCCATTTCAATTGCTGTTACTGTAGTTTTTATCGTTCTGGCGGGTTTATTTTCAAATTTGTTTTAAGGGTTTAAAAATTCTTAAATCACTTTTGATTCAAACTAAACAGACATAATGAGTTATAAGGTCAGGGTTTTTATCACTTACTCCTTTATCACCTTCTGCACGGCAATGCCATCACTGCTTTGAACCTGAAGCCAATAAATGCCAGGCTTCAAATGATGGATGCCAATTTTGTTTTTTTCCTGCAATACGACTGACTGGGTTTTGCCAACAACATCTGTAAGCATGATGTTTACAATTCGACTTTTACTTTGAATGGTCATTAATTCTTTACCGGGGTTTGGATACACCACCAAACTACTTGTAGATAAGATTTGACCGCTGATACTTGGAACATTAAATATTTCAGTATTTAAAATGGTTCCATTTTCCCCCACAGCCCAGGCATTTAGGCTGTCTGTTAAAAAAATAGAGCTCAGGTTGCTGTAGGTGAGTCTACGTTTAAGGATCCAGTTTTGGCCACCATCTGTTGTTTGTAAAATGGCTCCACTATCTCCCACAGCCCCGCCATTGTTTACATTGTAAAAGTGAACACTTCTGGGAAACACTTTGGCATCCTCAAATTGCTTGGTCCATGTGTTTCCACCATCGCTTGTCTTGCCTATAATTCCTTTTTTTTCAGATATGTTATTATTTCCAACTACCCAGCCATTTAAAGTATCTGTAAAATAAATAGAGTTAATAGCGCCTACCCCGGTGAAAAGTGAAATTGATAAATTTGTAAAAACCCATGTATTACCTCCATCAGTAGTTCGGGTACTAAACTCTGAATCACCTACAATCCATCCATTGAGAGGGTTAGAAAAAAAGATTTTATTTAAATTGATTTGAGGAGGAGGACCTGGAAACTCAACATTCCAACTAATACCGCCATTCGTAGTCCGACCCAAAAAACCATTTGAACCAACAACCCAGCCATTTTGAGCATCAGAAAAATCGATTGCATTTAGACTTGAAAATAATATAGGTCCAGAAATTTCATTGGTCCACGTAGTGCCTCCATTGGTGGTTTTTAAAATTATTCCTGTCCCTGTAACTAAATTTTTGCCTACAGCCCATCCATTTTGTGTGTCTAAAAATAATACATCCGTTAAATCAAAACTAGTGCCGCTAGTTTGTTTGGTCCAGTCCATACCTCCGTTTGTAGTTTTTAGGATAGTGCCACCGTTTCCAACTGCCCAACCCAGCTGGTCGGTGTTAAAATGGTTATCGTTCAGCTTCTCTGCTTCACCTTTTCTCGCGGATGACCAAACTTGCCCTCCGTTTGTAGTTTTTAAAATAGTGCCATGTTCGCCAACTGCCACACCATTCTGCGCATCAGCAAACGATACGCCCTCTAGTATTTTGGTTGTGCCAGAGGATTGAGTTGCCCAGGTTGTTCCACCATTTGTCGTCTTTATTATATTTCCAGAATAACCAACCAAATAACCATTTTGAGCATCTGTAAACTGTACTGAGAAATAGGTAGTACCCACGCCAGGATTTTGGGAAATCCAGGTATTTCCACCATCGGTTGTTTTTAAAACCTCATTCCACCCGGCTGCCCAACCAATTTGGGAATTTATAAAATTTACACTTGTCAAAACAGCATTGGAATTTGCATTTTGCTGAATCCAGGTATTGCCACCATTGCTTGTTCGCAGAATATATGAAGAAAAATTTATTAAGCCTACTGCCCATCCATTCAAATTATCTGCAAAGTGAAGACCAATAAGGCCACCAGATAAAGACGGTCCAGAAGTTGTGGTCCATGTAGTTCCGCCATTGGTAGTTTTAATAATTATTCCTCCAGAATAAGCACCTACTACACATCCATTTTGAGCATCTGTAAAATAAACCTTATTCAGAAAAAAGTAAGTGTTGCTGTTTTGGGACTGCCAGTTATCGCCTGCATCGGTAGTTTTCAAAATGGTTCCATTTTCGCCTACAGCCCAACCTGTTTGATTGTCAACAAAATGTACACCTCTCAAAATAATTTGAGGATTGCTGTATGTAATCATCCAGGAATTGCCACCGTCACTGCTGTGTATAATGGTGCCAAGATCGCCTACTGCCCAAATATTTAAGGCATTTACATGTTGCACATCTATTAAACCATTGGCCGAAGGGAGTGGGTTTTGCCATTTCCAGATTATAATCTGACCTCCTGAAGCTTTCAGATTGATATGAATAATTAATCCAAAAAAGAGAAGTAGAAAAAATGTTTTCA
>Ga0105046_10016398_pt1 | contig 11374 bp, 10 predicted proteins | sample MAT03_FD_78385 | JGI IMG/M metagenome (GOLD analysis project Ga0105046, IMG submission 78385) | Freshwater microbial communities from Lake Fryxell liftoff mats and glacier meltwater in Antarctica - MAT-03 (megahit assembly) | ecosystem: Environmental > Aquatic > Freshwater > Ice > Liftoff...
CGCGCCGCGCACGATCTGGCACAGCTGACCGGCGCGCGCGGCCGGATCGGCGGTCGCGGCCTCGCGGACCGTCGCTTCGTGGCGCTTGACCCACTCCCAGATCAGCTCGACGGTTTCCTGCGACGCGACCTCGCCCTTCGCGCGTCCACCGACACCGTCGGCGACGACGAACAGACCGAGATCTGGGTCGGCCAGGTGGGCGTCCTCGTTGTGGTCGCGGGACAGTCCCGTGTCCGTGTGACCGAAGTAGCGGAGGTCCATTCGCAGGGCCGAACGGGGACTCTACCACGTGTGCTCGGGGCCCGCCCACGACTGCAGGTGGAGCTCGGACAGGCGGCGTGCGAACGCCGAGGGCGGAGGCGCGGTCACCGGCTGTTCGCCTGGACAGCACGCCGAGAGATCGAGCGCTGCGCAGTGCAGGCCGAGCCAGGATCCCGGGCTCGTACCGCTCGGCGCGCTCGCGCCGTACCGGTCGTCGCCTTCGATCGGCAGCCCCAACCAGGCGAGGTGGACGCGGATCTGGTGGCGATGGCCACGGCCGAGCGCCACCGCGAACAGTGCTCGCGTGCGCCCATCAGCGTGCAGCGAGTCGCCGACCGCGAGAGGAACGAGGTCGCAGCGCGTGAGGCGTCCGTCGTCGCGCACTGCGACGGAGCCCCGATCGGCGCCGTGCCCGAGCGCCATTTCCAGTCGCACTGGTGAGACGGATCGCGGTTGCGGCAGATCGGCGACGTCCCACCACGCATGCGGGACATCGCGAATCCGCATGAGATCGGCGCGCGGCGGCCACTGCATCGGGCAGGGCGCGCGGACCAGTGCGGCGTACACCTTGCCCGTTCGTGGGTCGGCCATCGCGAGTCGACCGCGGCGCCATGCGGCGGCGTTGCGTGCGAACGCGGTGACGCCGGTCGTGTCGCGATCGAGGCGATGGATCGCACCGCCCTCGCGCGGATCGGCGGACGCGGTGCCGCACTCGGGGAATCTCCGCGCGACCGCGTCCGCCAGCGTCGGCGCGCCATCGGGACCGAGCCGATGCGTGTGCACCCCGGCCGGCTTGCTCGCGTAGACGAAATCGTCGGTCACGTGCAGGACGACGAGCTCGGGTGGATCGATCGCGGCGACGTCGAGCACGAGCACGAGACGCTCGCCCGCGACGACGAGATGAGACGGCGGTGCAGCGCGATCGTCGATGTGCAGCGCACCGGCGTGCGCGAGGCGCCGCGCGATCCGGCGCGAGAGTCCGGGGATCCGGCGGCCGAGCACGACGTCCGCACGCGCGCCGGCGTCGTCGGCTCTTGCGATCCACTCGATCGAGCGCGAGGTCTTCACGAGTCCGTCGCCATCACTTGCACGCGCTCACCGGCGGCGACGCGCTCGCGGCCGCGTTCGATCCGCACGAGCGCATCGGCGGCGGCGAGCGAGCCGAGGCTCCCCGAGCGCTGGTCGGGCGCCGGAGCGACGCCGCCCGGCTGCACGACCGCGCGCGCCCAGTGCTCGCGCGTGCGATCACCGGCGAAGTCGGCGAGCGCGACCATCTCGACCAGCGGTCGCCGCGGATCACCGAGCGCACCGCTCTGTTTAGCGAGCACCGGGCGTACGAACAGCTCGAACGTCACGAACGTGCTCGCGGGATTGCCCGGCAGCGCGAACCACAGACCGCCGCTCGTGCGCACGAGCCCGGTCGGCTTGCCGGGGCGCAACGCAACGCCCCAATAGACGATGTCACGGCGCTTCGCGGCGTCGCGCACGTGATCGTGGTCGCCGACCGACGCACCACCGCTCGTGATCACGACGTCGGCGGCCGCGAACGCGCGCTCGAGCGCCGCTTCGAGCACGTCGGCATCGTCGCCGACGGTCTCGCTCGCTACGACTTCGGCGCCGGCCTGCATACACATGACGGCGAGCATGAGATCGTTCGTGCCAATCACGCCGCCACGCGGCGGGTGCTCGCCGATCGGGGTGAGCTCGTCGCCCGTGCAGAGGATCGCGACGCGCGGGCGTCGACAGACCTCGACCAGCGATGCACCGACGGCGGCGATGAGCGCGAGGCGAGCGGGCCCGAGGACGTCGCCCGGTCGGACGAGCGGCATGCCGGCACGCACGTCCGACGCTCGCGGACGGATGTGTTGGCCGACGGTCGCGCTCGCGATCTCCGTCGCTGCGAATGCGAGCGCATCTCCGGTGCGCACTGTGTCCTCTTGCAGGATCACGAGCTCTGCACCCGCAGGCACGACGGCGCCCGTCGAGATCCGCACCGCTTCACCCACGCCGACCATGCCGTCGAACGGGTGCCCGGCCGCGCTCTCGCCGACGACCCGCGCGGTCCCGGCATGCGCCGTCGGGAGCGTGCACGCCCAGCCGTCCATGATGCTGACGTCGTGACCGGGCAGATCGATTCCGGCATGGATGTGCTTTGCGGAGCGACGCATCGCGCCCTCGCGCAGGACGACGAGCTCGGTCCGCAGCGGCGTCGCGAGCTCGATCGCGAGCCGCTGCGCGTCGTCGACGGAGGCGAGCGTCACGGCGCACCGCGACGGCGCGAGGGCACGCGGCTCGAGGCGGGCGTCGAGGGATCGTGACGCTTCGATCGCGTGCGCGCCTCGGGCTTGCTCGTGGCTTTCGTCGGTCGCGTCGGCGCGGCGCCGGCGGGCGTGACCGAGGGCAGCCCCTCGACCGAGGTGCCGTCGTTGCCGAGGTCGGCGCTGCCGCTCGCATCCTCGCTGCCAGCCGAACCATCGGCGCTGCCAGCCGGACCATTGGCGCTGCCGCGCGGTGCCGGTGCGTCGACGGTCCCTTTGCGATGGCGCTCGTCGACATAGACGATCACGAGCTCGCCGGGTGCGACGGCGTGCTCGCGCGCATAGCCGTTGATGCGCGCCAGATCACCGGTCGTCAGATCGCTGCGCCGACCGATCGACTCGAGTGTGTCGCCCTTTCGCGCCTTGATCGCGCGCCGCAGCTTGCCGCGTCGCGCGAGGCTCGCCTCGAGGTGCTCTCGCGAGCCGCGGACTACGTGCTGCACCTCGTCGGTCTCGTGCACCACGATGCCACGCGCCTTTGCGTCGAACCCTCGCGGCACGATCATCTGCAGCAGCTGACCGGGCTGCAGTCGTGCGTGCGGATCGAGGTCGTTCCACGCGACGATGCGCTCCCACTTCGCGTCGAACGCCCGCACGAGCGACGCCGTCGTCGTCGCGCGCGTGACCTCGAAGAACACGCGACGCTGCCCGCTCTCGACGTCGAGCGGAGTCACCGCGGCGAGCGGACGCTCCTCGGCGGGCGGCACGGCGGTCGCCCGACCGGCGGGCACGACGAGCGCGACGCCGGCGCTGACCTCGGCCGCGTCGCGGATGCCGTTTTTCTTGCGAAGATCCTTCTCGCTGATGCCGTGCAGCGCAGCGATCTCGGCGAGTCGCTCGCCCTCGCGCGCGACGTGACTCCCCTCGCCGGACCACAGCACCTCGAGCTGTGCCTGCGCGCCGACGAAGCGCTCGCGTGCGGCCTTGGGCACTCGCACGCGCGTCGTCACGCCGGGCGGTGTGCGACCGCGCAAGAGGTGAGCGTTCAGCTCCGCGAGCAGATCGGGGTCGACGTCGACGAGTCGCGCGATCTCGGCGAGCGGCGTCGATCGCTTCACCTCGACCGACGTCCACTCGATCGTCGGCAACGGCTCGACCGCCGCCTTGCCGAAGCCGAGCGCCTCGCGGTTGTTCGCGATGATCGCTGCGGCGACGATCTTCGGCACGTAGTTTACGGTCGCGTGCGGCAGGCCGCTCTCGAGATCGGCGAGCGCCCAGAAGTTGTTCGTGTTGTGCCGCTCGATCGCGGTCATCACCAGCCCGTAACCGGCGTTGTACGCCGCGAGCGCGAGCTCCCACGAGCCGAAGCGGACCCGCAGATCCTGCATGTACGTCGCGGCGGCGACCGTCGAGCGCTCGATGTCGAAGCGCCAGTCGATCCAGTAGGACTTCGACAGGCCGTACACGCCGCCAGTGCCTTCCATGAACTGCCACGGACCCGCGGCGCCGACCGCCGATCGCACGCGGGGATTGAAGCCGCTCTCGGCCATCACGACCCACACGAGATCCTCCGGGACGTCGTGCTCTTTCAAGATGCGCCGCACGCTCGATTCGTAGCGGCCCGCACGTCGCAGCCACGCGCGCATCATCGCGACGCCCTTCGGATCCTTCGTGAAGTAGCGCAGGTACTCGACGAGGCCGTGATTCCACCGCACCGGCAAGCCGGGCAGCGCCAGCTTCTTCATCCACGGCTCGGGCGCGACAGCGACGATCGTCTGCGCAGGCGTGAGCACATCCGCCTCGAATGCCGCGAGCGAGTCGCGATCCTCTCGGTCGGGATCGAACGCCGGAGGGGTCCACGCGGCGTGGATCGACGCGCGCTCGGCCCGATCTCCACGCACGCGCCGACGACCATCTTCGGACGCACCGGGGGCTCCCTGCACCACGGATCCGCAAAGCGCCAACCAGGCAACGACGAGCCGACCGAGCATCCGCGACCGCGCCACGAGCGTGCGCGTGCCATGGTGACCCGTCTGCGCGACCCGCGGCGAGGCCGGCATGGGTGCCAAGCTAGCATTGGCCGCCAAAGCCGACTACCTTTCGGCAATGCACACCATGCTCGGCATAGGGGTCGGCCTCCCCGAGGTGCTCATCATCTTGCTGGTGGTGTTGCTGATCTTCGGACCGTCGAAGCTTCCTGCGCTCGGCGAGGGCATCGGCAAGATGCTCCGCGGCTTCAAAAAAGAAATGAAGTCGATGGACGAGGACAAGGCAGCCGCAGCGGCCGCCGCCGCTGCCAGCGAGCGTGTGATCGACGACCGGCCCGAGATCGACGTGACGCCCAAGGGCGCCGGCGAGCACAAGACCTGAGCTACATCTGCGGACGAACCCGTCGCTCCATCGCTGCGCGCAGAGGCAGCGGTAGGCGAGCGTCGCGTGCGAGCTCGGCGAGCTGGGTGCCGTCGAGCAGCCCGACGAGCTGCAGCGCGAAGGACAACGGCAGCCTCGGGTTGCGGACGAGCGCGACGCGGACCCGCGGGCTCGCGCTCCATCGCGGCGATCGCAAGAGCAGTCCGAGCACGGCGGCCGAGCTGCGGCGTGCCGTCGCGATCCGCAGCACGTCGTCCTCGGTGAGGTGCGGGTTCGCGAGCAAGAGCGCGACGACGTCTTCATGCGGATCGGTGAGGAGTCGCTGCAGCACGTCGCGTCGCCACGATCGGGCCAACGACTTGCGCTCACCGAGCGTCAGCGGTCGCGTGCCGGGCACGAGCGCACGCGGAGCGGCGGCACGCGCATCGGCAGGTGTGTCGATGACGAACAACAGCTCCATGCACGCCGCGAGACCACGCGCCGCTGCGGCGGCGTAGATCTTCGCGCGCGCGTCGTAGGCGAGCTTGTCCATGCCGAGCAGATCCACCGCGGCGAGCAACCCGATGAAGAACGGCGGCCCACCGGCGCGGCCGGCCGTCGCGAGCACGTCGAGCAGCCACGCCGCATCCGCGGCATCGGCCGCCTCGAGCATCGCGCCGAGCCGAGCGGCCCGCATCGCGCGATCGGGAAGGTGCGACAGACGGGTCGCAACCGCGTGAGGGTCGAGCGCCTCCGCCGATCCGTTCGGTGCGCGGTCGGTCGATGGGTGCGCGCCCACGCACGCGATCATCTCACGGCTTGATGTACTGCCGGTACAGATCCTCGAGCAGCGGTCGCGGATCCGGCGTGTTCTTCTGCAGCACGCTCACCACGGTCAAGCCGACGGAGAGCAGCAGCAGCATGACGAGGATGACGGCGCCGAACATTCCCGAGGGCGGGCGTTCGTCCGGCTCGAGCTCGGCCGCGGGTGGCGGCGCGACAGGTACGCGCGACGGTGTCGGGGCCAGACGCGGCCGCGGCTCCGCAGGACGCGAGGTCGGCGGCTGGTGGACCGGAGCTTCGGTGCGCGCGGGCTCGCGTGGCGGTGGCGTACCGATCGGTTCGTCGCGATCCTGGGGGATCGCGACGGGCACGCCTGCCGCGGCGAGCGCCTCGGCGCGCGGGCGTGCGGGCTCGGTGTCGGCGTCCGCGGTGCGTGCAGCGGGTCGCGCCGCGGGCGGGACCATGCCGATCACTGTCGAGCGTCCTCCACCCGGGGGGCCGGGCGGCACGGTAATCGCGCTCGGCGACATCGGTGGCGCGCGAATGATCGTTTCGGACACGTCGTCGTCCTCGTCGATCGCGGTCGAAACGGCGACCGGCAACGTCGCCGCGATGGGCGGCTGTGTCGATGCGGGCGGTGCGACGGGCACAGCCGTCGGCGGCGAGACCGGACGCGCGACCTCGGGCGTGCGCTCGACCGGCAACTCGACGTGCGCGGGCGCTTGCTCGACCTCGGCGACGTGCACCTGCGGTGAAGCGGCGCGGCGATAGTCGGCGGCCGATCGATACCCGCTCGCCATGCGCATGCCGGCTTCGACGAGGCTCGCGTCGTTCGCCGCGGCGAAGTCGAGGATCATCGTGAAGCGGCAGTGCGGACACGCGAGCTGCACGAGGGCAGCAATGTCGTCGTCACGCAGCTCGAACGGACCGGCACACTCGGGGCAGGCGATGATCATCTAGAAATCGAGTCCCACCGAGAACGTGTACTGCTGCTGAAATCCGGATCGATCGGCCACGCTCGTACCTTCGATCTCGCCCGCACGCTTGCCGCCGGGCGTCAGCATCGCTTCGAAGCCGAGGCGCATCACCGAGAAGATCAGTCGCGCGCCGAAGTAGGGACGGTGACGGACGATCGCACCACCGGTTCTGAACACGAACTCGTTGTTCGCGCCCGTGTCGACGCCGGGGCAGGTCTCGTTGTACGCGTCGGGATACTCGTCGCAGTTCGGCGTCGCATCGAGTACGTGCGAGCGCGCGATGATGATGAGCGCCTCGTAGCCGGCATACGGCGTGAGGCTGAACGTCTTGCCGAGCCCGAACACGTACGACACCGAGATCGATGGCGCCGCCGTCGTCATGTTGAAGTCCTTCGCGCCGAGCAGCCGCGAGAAGCTGCCGCGGATCGCGATCGAGGGGATCGGGTGCTTTTTGTAGAAACCCTCGTGGATCGCGATCTTGCCGTAGCCGGACATCGCCCACATGCGGCTGTCGAACAGGTGCGTCGCGCCTGCGCCGACCTCGAGGCCGGGCCACAGGCCCTTGCGCGCCATGATCTGCATCGTCGGCGCGACGTTGCTCGCATTTCGCTCCGAAGCGCGCTGCCAGTAGTCGCTGTTGCCGCGGATCGTGTTGATGCCGAAGTCGGCCGAGATCGCGAAGCCCGACAGCCCGAGCGAGTCGGCCGGATCGACGGGACGCGGCGCCATCACGGTGCCGAGCTCCGACGACAGGCTGCGGAACGCGGAGTCGTCCTGCACGAGAGTCCCGCCCGTCTGCGCGCCCAGCCGCGTCAGGTCCAGGTCGTAGTTGCCGGCCTGCACGACCCGCGGCGCGAGCGACAACGCGGTTGCGACCAGGGCGGCCCCGCCAAGCCGCAAGTGGAGCCGCGAGTACTGCGTTGGCCGGCGATGCATGGGTGCTCCGAGCAGCGGACGGCGCAGCGTATCCGTGCGCGCCGTCTCGTGTCAAGGATCGCCGGGTACTCAAGCTTCGGAGATCGCTACGCTATTGGTCTCCACTGGTTGGTCTCCACTGGTTGGTCTCCTCGAGGCGGTGCGCGATCGAAACGCCGCTTCGTTCACCAGCGCAGCGCGACGCCCCGCCGCGCGATGCTGCGCCCGAGCTCCGGACGACGCGAGACTGCAGCGGTCGAGCCGACATCGAGCCGGTGGCCCGTCGCGACCCCTTTCGCGAAGCCCACGTCGAACGCGAGGCGCACATGTGCCCGGCCGTCGCCGGTCGGGTAGCGATCGATCGCGACCAGCTCGACCTTCGTCGGCTTCGCGCCACCACAGCGGAACCACCAGGCGTCCCGCTCGAGCAGGACGTCGCGGTCGAGCGGGCGGTCGGCGAGCTCGATGACGACGGTGAACGACGGTCCACCCCCGGCATGGCGAGCGCGCAGACGATCGCGAGTCGCCGACCGCTCGGGGCCGGGGACGAGCGCGGTCGTCAGCTCGACGAGCGTGTCGTCCCACCGCGTCGCGGTCACGACGACGCCGTCGGCGACGACGACACGGCGCTCACGGGACGACAGCGGCGAGGCACCGGGCGCCGCGTGGCTGTGGGAGCAGGCGGCCGCCGCGAGGGCGATCGCCAGGGTGAGCAACGCGCTGCGCATCACCGCGCCTTGCGGGGTGCACCCGCGAACATGAGGCCGAACGCGCCGCCACGCACCCACACGATGCGCGAGGGCAACACGGTGTCGATCGGTCCGCCCGCGCCGTCGACGTGCAGCGCGACCTCGGCTCCTTCGACGAGCAGGCTCCGCTCGTCGCCGGCCTCGCGCGCGAGGGGCTCGAGGCGGGCGCCGCCGGCCGACACGTCGGCGATCATCACCTCGAGCGCCGAGCCGACCACCGAGGGCGGCAAGCTCGAGTGGAAGCTGAGCCGCGCGGCACGACGGCACGCGAAGCGGGTGAACTGTCGTGCGCCGCCATGGTCGTCGGCGCGCAGCCGCGACTCGAGCTCGGGAAGGCGCGTGTCGCCGCGCGCCGGGGAGGCGGCCGGCGCGAACGTCCGCATCCGCAGCTCGCGGTACTCGAGGATGTCGGCCCAGAGATCCCCCGCGTAGATCGACCCGTTGTGCCGGCGTGCGACCAGCCGACCGAAGATCTCGGCGCCGTACTCCGTGGCGCCGGTACTGGTGTGCAGGGTCTGCGGTGCGACGACGAGCGACTCGACGCTCGGGCACGTCTCGCCCGTGTCGGTGTCCGCAAAGCCGCACGGCGCGAACGCCGGTGTCGTGGGACCGTCGTTTGCGGCGCCGCTGGCCGGTCCAGGCGGTACGGGTTCGGACAGGGATCGTGCTGCGCTCATGGTCGTCTTGCCACGGTCGAGGCGCGGCTGTTAGCGTCATCGACCGCCCGGGCACGAGTTGAAGGCTGACAGCGAACGACGCCGCGGACCGCTTCGGGCCGTGCACGCACGACTCGACCAGCGCGAGCACTGGGTGTTGCTCGTGCTGTGGCTCGTCTCGCTCGCCGCAGGACTCTTGCTGTGGGACGGCGGCCCGAGCTGGGCGCTGTACGTCGGCCGCGCCGGTGTCGTCACGTTCTTCGTGCTGCTCGCGTGGTGGGCGATCACGGGTTTCTCCGGCTACGAGCACCGCACCGGCCTGCGGATCGTGCATCGACCGGGCCCGCCGAAACGTTCGCTCGCGTGGCCGATGCTCGCGCTCGTGGTCGCCGCGGGCGGGCTTGCGCTGATGTACTACGGGATCCGCAACGCGCCCGTCGTCGCCGGTACCGCGCTCGCAGCCGCGGCAGCGATGGTGCTGTTCGTGTTCCGCCGCTTCGCCGTGTTCGCGAGCCTGTCGATCGTCGGCATCGCCATCGGCGTTGCGGCGCTCATCGTCGTGCAATCGGTCGCGACCGGGTTCCAGCACGAGTTCGAGCGCCGCGTGCTCGGCGTCTACGCGCACATCAACGTCACGCGTGCATTCGGCATCGCCGAGTATCGGCGCTTCGAGTCGTACCTGCGCACCGTCGACGGCGTGATGGGGGCGAGCCCGTTCGTGTACTACGCGATGGCCCTGGCGCCACAGTCGTCCGCGACCGACGATCGCGAGCTGCGGCGCGCGAGCGTGCTCGTCAAAGGCATCGAGCCGTCGACGGCGCACGAGGTGATCGACCTCGCGGCGCACCTCGATGCGGGTGGCGGAGACCACGTCGAGATCTCTGCGCTCACCAGCGATCTCGATCTGCAGCCGATGCCCGACCGGCCCGACGGCAAGCTGCCCGAGGTCATCGCGCACACGCCCGACCCGCGCGGCGACGGCTGGTATGCGCCGGCGCTTGCCCGGTGGCGCGCGCTGCCGGATTCCGCCGTCTACGGCCACGGGCGCACGACGCAGTGGGATACCGACGACGGTGATCCCTGGCCGGACGACGAGGCGCGCGAGACTGCGGACCCCGACGCCGAGCTACCGACGATGTTCGTCGGCGTGACGCTCGCGCGCGAGCTCGAGCTCACCGTCGACGACATCGTGACGCTCGTCGATCCCGGTGCCGGCTTCGATCACACCGAGGTCCCCGAGTTCCGCCGCTATCGCATCGGCGGCATCTTCCGCGCCGGCTTCCAGGAGTACGACAGCCGCCTCGTGTACGTGCACATCCACGAGCTGCAGTGGTTCAAGTACCGCGGCAAAGACATCGTATCCGGCGTCGACCTGCGGCTCGACGACCCGTACGAGGCGCCGGGGGTCGAGCTGGTGCTGCGTGACACGATCGGCGACGACGAGTACTCGATTCTCGAGTGGCAGAAGCTGAACGCGAACCTGTTCCAGTCGATCCGCACCCAGAAGTCGATCCTCACTGTCATTCTGAGCCTCGTGAGCACCGTCGCCGGGTTCAACGTCCTGGCGGCGCTGTGGACGATGGTGGTGCGACGCACCGCCGAGATCGCGATCCTGATGTCGATGGGCGCGAGCGAGTCGGGCGTCGCGCGGATCTTCCAGTTCTCCGGCATGACGCTCGGCGTCGTCGGGTCGCTCGCCGGCGTCGCGTTCGGGCTGGTGCTCTGCGCGCTCGTCGAGTTCTACGGCTACACGCTCGATCCCGAGGTCTACTTCATCGAGCGATTGCCGGTCGAGATCAGCCGCGAGCAGATCGGCGCCGTCTTGGCGCTGACGATGGGCATCTGCTTCGTCGCGACGATTCCCCCCTCGCTGCGCGCTGCGAAGCTGCGCCCCGTCGAAGGCCTGCGCTACGAGTGAGCGATGACGGAGTCGCCCGAACCGGCGCGCCGTAGCGGCATGGCCTGGGGGCTCGCGATGTTGGTCGCGACGCGGCTCGCACTGCGCGAGCGAGCGGCGTCGGCGAAGGTGAAGCGCGCGCAGTGGATCGCGGTCGTCGCGACGATCGGGTCCGCGTCGGCGCTGCTCACTGGCGTGTCCGAGCTGTGGCTCGTCGTCGTGCTCGCGGCGTCGAGCATGCTGCTGCTCACGACCCTCGCGCTGCGTCTGTTCCCGCCGGCGATGGCGGTGTCGGTGATCGGTATCGCGCTGTCGTGCGCGAGCCTGATGACGGCGCTCGCGGTGACGAGCGGCTTCCTCGTCGAGGTGTCGAACACGGTCGCGCGCTTCAACGGTCACCTGCTGCTGACGAAGTACGGACTCGACTTCACGGAGTACGAGTCGCTCGCCGCAGAGATCTCGAAAGACTCGCGCGTCGCTGCGGCGTCGCCGTTCGCCTACTCGATGGTCGTCGTCGTGCGCGAGACCG
>Ga0105046_10016399_pt1 | contig 11374 bp, 7 predicted proteins | sample MAT03_FD_78385 | JGI IMG/M metagenome (GOLD analysis project Ga0105046, IMG submission 78385) | Freshwater microbial communities from Lake Fryxell liftoff mats and glacier meltwater in Antarctica - MAT-03 (megahit assembly) | ecosystem: Environmental > Aquatic > Freshwater > Ice > Liftoff...
GGGGCGGTGAGCTACCCGGCGAGGGGCCCCGTGCGAAGCATGGGGATCGACGGTCAAGCGAATCCGCACCTCCGCGCGAGGGTTGATATGACGATTTTCAACGCACTTTCATCGAGCGCGGGGAGATGACGTGAGTCGCTTCATCGAACCCATGACGCTGCGTGGCCAGATCGCCACGCTGGAGCCGCTGGCGGCCGAACACACGGCGGCATTGGCCGCGGCGGCCGAGGACGGTGAATTGTGGCGGCTCTGGTACACGTCGATCGCGTCGCCGGACACGATGGCCGACTATGTCGCCATCGCGCTCGACATGCGCGAGCGTCAGGATGCGATGCCCTTCGTCGTGCGCGACAACGCGAGTGGTGACATCGTCGGCTGCACGCGTTATTTCAACGTGGATACGAAGAACCGGCGCCTCGAGATCGGGCACACGTGGTACGCGCGCCGCGTGCAGCGTTCGGGACTCAACACCGAATGCAAGCTGCTGCTGCTCGGGCACGCGTTCGAGAAGCTGCAGTGCATCGCGGTGGAGTTTCGTACGCACTGGTTCAACCATGCATCGCGCACGGCCATCGCGCGGCTGGGTGCCAAGCAGGATGCGGTGCTGCGCAACCACCAGATGGGACCGGATGGCATCAAACGCGACACCGTGGTGTTCAGCATCATCGACAACGAGTGGCCGGCGGCGCGGGCGCACCTGCGCTACCAGCTCGAGCGGCCGCGCTGACGCGCCGCACCTTCGTGCGAATCACACCACTTTCGCGCCCGAGATTTTCACCAGCGCGGCGCGCACGCAAATCTAGCCGGGATAGAGCCCCCGGGTGCGCGCGAAGAGTCGCGTGAGCCCCAGCAGCGCGTCGATGTTCGGCGTTGCTACCTTCACCTTCAGCGCGATCTCGCGCACCGCCGTCACCAGCGCATCGATTTCCAGCGCGCGGCCCGCATCGACATCCTGCAGCATCGACGTGCGGAAGGCGCCCAGCTTGCGCGTGATCGCGTGACGATCGGCGGGTGATTGCGCGATCGGACAGCCGATCGCATTCCCCACTGTGGCGGCCTCGCCCATCATTGCGTCGATATAGGCAAGGACCAGCGGATCGTCGAGCACGCGATCGCTGGTGGCACCGGTCAGCGCCGACACCGGGTTCATCGTCATGTTGCCCCAGAGCTTGTACCAGATGTCCTGCTGGATGCGCGACGTCACGCGGGACTCGAAGCCGGCATCCGTGAGCAAGCGCGCGAGGTGCTCGACGCGCGGCGAGGTGCCGCCCGCGGGTTCGCCGACGATGATGCCGCGACCGACGACGTGCCGCGCAAGTCCCGGCACGGACATCGTGCACGACGCATGCACGACGCTGCCGATCACGTGATGCGCGGGGATCGCGGCGGCGATCGTGCCTGCGGGATCAAGCGTGTCGAGCCGCGCGTTCTCCAACGGACCCGGCATGCCGGTGAAGAACCACCATGGCACGCCGTTCATCGCGACGAGCACCATCGTCTGGTCGTGCAACAGTGGCGCGATGCCCGCCGCCACGGCGGCCATCGCAGGACCCTTCACGGCGACGATCACGAGGTCCTGCGAGCGGAGGTCGCGCGCATTCGCGCTGGCCTGCACGGGGGAGCGCACCACCACGCCGTCCAGTTCGAGCCGCAGGCCATGTTCGTTCAGCGCGGCGAGCGTAGCGCCGCGCGCCACGGCGCTCATCGCATGGCCCGACACGCCGAGCCGCGCACCGAGAAAACCGCCGATCGCGCCAGCGCCGTAGATGCAGATCTTCATTGCGTTTGGTCCTTGCTTTCGGTGTGGCGGCACTGTCCGCTGGCGATGCGCGTCACCGACTGTCAGGCGTACCGGAAAATCGTTAAGATGTTAGCAGAAGTGCCGCGTGTCATTGACCATTGCGTCGCGTCCCCGCCGCCGCCTTGGGTGCACGCCGTTTCCACGAAGGAATCGTTGCGATGAAAGCCGATCCCGCTGCCGCCGTGCTCGCCGACCCGCCGCTGCGGCATCGCAACCTGCCGCTGTTGCTGCTTGAACTGGAGCGACGCGTTATGCTTCCGCTGCAATGCTGACCGGATTCTTCCTCCACCTCAAGGCGCACAAGCTGCCCGTGTCCACGCGCGAGCTGCTGACGCTGCTCGAAGCGCTGGACAAGCGCGTGATCTCGTCGTCGCTCGACGACTTCTATACGCTGTCGCGCGCGTGCTTCGTCAAGGACGAGCAGCACTTCGACCGCTTCGATCTCGCGTTCGCCGCGTATTTCCGCGGCGTGAATTCGCTGCTCGACGTGCGCGGCGAGATTCCGGAGGAATGGCTGAAGCTTGAGTTCCAGCGGCATCTCTCCGAGGAAGACAAGAAGCTGGTCGAGTCGATGGGCGGCTGGGACAAGCTGATGGAGACGCTTAAAGCCAGGCTGGAAGATCAGAAGGGGCGGCACCAGGGCGGGTCCAAGTGGATCGGCACCGGCGGTACCAGTCCCTTCGGCGCGTACGGCTACAACCCGGAAGGCATTCGCATCGGCCAGAAGGACGGCGGCTCGCGCAGCGCGGTCAAGGTGTGGGACGAGCGCATGTTCCGCAACCTCGACGGCGACGTGGAACTCAACACGCGCAACATCAAGGTGGCGTTGCGCCGGCTGCGGCGTTTTGCGCGCGAAGGCGTGCCTGAGGAACTCGATCTCGACGGCACCATCGAGGGTACGGCGCGCAACGCGGGCTGGCTCGATTTGAAGCTGCGCCCCGAGCGCCGCAATCGCGTGAAGGTATTGCTGTTCCTCGACGTCGGCGGCTCGATGGACCCGCATGTGCGCACCTGCGAGGAGTTGTTCTCGGCCGCCAAGGCGGAGTTCAAGCACCTCGAGCATTTTTACTTCCACAACTGCGTCTACGACCACGTGTGGAAGGACAACGGCCGCCGCCGCAACGAGCGCTTCTCCACGCTGGAGTTGATCCGCACCTACGGTCCCGACTGGAAGGTCATCTTCGTCGGCGACGCCGCGATGAGTCCCTACGAACTGGTGCAGGTGGGCGGCAGCGTCGAGTACATGAATGACGAGGCCGGCATCGTCTGGCTCACGCGCATCTTCGAGCACTTCCGCCGTGTGGTCTGGTGGAACCCGGAGCCGGAGCGCGCGTGGGAGTACACGCGGTCCACGCAGATCGTGCTGCAAAAGCTCGGTCCGAAGATGTTTCCCCTGACGCTCGGCGGCGTGGGCAAGGGCGTCGACGCACTTCGTCACTGAAGCGGTTGTCCCGGTGACCCTGTTCCAGCTGATCTTCAGCTTCGCGCGCCGCCATTGGCAGGCTTACACACTCGCCGGCGCGATGCTGGTGGGCATTGCCGTGCTCACCGTATGGGTGCCGCGCCGCGTAGGCCACATCATCGACGCGTTCGTCGCCGGCACCCTCGGCAGCGGCGCACTGTGGATCGAGCTCGCGATCCTGATCGCGATGGGTATCGTCATCTATCTGCTGCGCGTGGGCTGGCGGCTGCAGCTATTCTCCGCGGCATTCCAGCTGGGTGTCGAGCTGCGCGTGCGCTTCTACCGGCGGCTGGCGCTGCAGGGGCCGCCGTTTTTCCACCGCCAGCGCACCGGCGACCTGATGGCGCTGGCCACCAATGACGTCGACGCCGTCGAGATGGCCGCGGGCGAGGCATTCCTCGCGGGCTTCGACGGCACGCTGACGCTGGTGCTCGTCGTCGCGATGATGACGCTGGGCGTGGACTGGCAGCTGGGACTGGTGGCGCTCATCCCGTTTCCGGTGATGGCGATCGGGTTCTTCATCATCTCGGGCAACATTCATCGTGCGTCGACGCAATCGCTCGAATGCTTTTCGCGGATGAACGAGCACGTGCAGGAAACCTTCGCCGCGGTGCGAACCTTGCGCGCGCTGGGTCAGGAATCGCGCGCGACCGCCGAGTTCGCGCAGCGCGCGGGCGCGGCGGCGGATGCGAGCTTCGAAGCGCAGCGCTGGGAAGCGCGCTTCGAGCCCACGGTGGGGATCACGCTGACGGTGGCCGGAGCGTTGACGTTGGCCTTGGGCGGTGTCCGCGTGTGGTCCGGCGACCTGACCGTCGGGCAGTTGATCGCATTCACGATGTACATGGGCCAGCTGATCTGGCCGATGTTTGCCGCCGGATGGGTGCTGGCGCTGATCGAGCGCGGCAAGGCGGCGTGGGCGCGCCTCGATCCGCTGCTGCGTGAACCACTCTCAGTGGATGATCACGGCACCATCGTCGCGGCGCCGACGGGCGCGATCGCCTTCGACGATGTGACCTTCTGTTACCCGTCGGGTGCGGACACCCCGGCCACCGCGCTGGCGGCGGTCACGTTCGCGCTGCCGCCAGGCGCGACGCTGGGCGTAGTGGGGCCCACCGGCGCCGGCAAGTCGACGCTGCTGGCGCTGCTGCTGCGGCACTACGCACCGCAGCGCGGCGGCATCCGCTTGGGCGACGTGCCGTTGCAGGCCTATACGCTGGCAACGTTGCGCGATGCGATCAGCTGGGTGCCGCAGGAGGCGTTTCTATTTTCCGGTAGCGTCGCCGAGAACATCGCCTTGGCAAGACCCGACGCCTCGCTTCCCGAGATCGAGACTGTGGCGCGGCTCGCGGACCTGCACGGCGACATCCAGCGCTTCGCGCACGGCTATCGCACGCGGGTGGGCGAGCGCGGCATCACGCTCTCAGGCGGGCAGCGGCAACGGCTGGCGATTGCGCAAGCGTTGCTGGCGAATCCACCGGTGCTGTTGCTGGACGATGCGTTGAGCGCCGTCGACACCGGCACCGAGACGCGGATCCTCGCACACCTGCGCGAGACGCGGGCTGGCCGCACGGCGATCATCGTCAGTCACCGGTTGTCGGCGGTGGTCGACGCCGACACGATCATCGTGCTGAAGGATGGCCGGATCACCGAGCGCGGCCCGCACGCGGAACTGCTGGCGCACGATGGCTGGTATGCGGCGCAGTGGCGCTACCAGCAGCTTGAAGCCGCGCTCGAATCCGCATGACCGACGCCACCGACACCATCGAGGCCGCCGACGACGAGTCAGACCTGCGGCGCGCCAATCCGGGCGAGCGGCGGCAGGCATTGGTGTTGCTGTGGCGGGCGGCGCGTCCCGACCGCAAGCAGGTCACCGGCGCGACGCTGTGGCTTGGTGTGGCGGGCCTGCTGGATGCCGCGGGACCCCTTTTCGCCAAGCATCTGATCGATGCCTACCTGCTGCCGCACGTGCGCGACCTGGCGATGATGGGCTGGCTGGTCGCCGGCTACCTCATCACTGGCGCGCTGGCGACGGTCATCCGGTATTTCCAGCTGGTGCGGCTCGCCGGGCTCGCGATGCGTTCGGTGCGGCGGCTGCGTGAAGGCGTCTACGCGCATGTGCTGCGGTTGCCCATGGCTTTCTTCGACCGGGCGATCACCGGGCAGCTCATCAGCCGCGTGACCAACGACACGGAGGCGGTGAAGCAGCTCTACACGCAAGTGCTGTTCGAGGTGCTCGTCGGGTTGACGGTGCTCTTCGGCGTGATGGTGGCGATGCTGTGGCTTGACTGGCGGCTGATGCTGCTGGTGCTGCTGCTGGTGCCGGCAACGCTCGGCATCGTGTGGGGCTACCAGCGGCTCTCGGCCGTTGCGGTCGCGCGGGCGCGCGAACTGCGCAGCGACATCAATGCGCAGATGGCCGAGGGCATGGCAGGCATGAGCGTGCTGCAGGCACTCGGCGCATCGGGGCGCTTCGCCGACCGTTTCGCGACGACCAACGAGTCCCACTATTCGGCGCGGATGTGCGAAGTGCGCGCCAATGCGTGGCTGTTGCGGCCCGCGCTCGATTTCCTGAGCATCCTGCTGATCGTCATCGTGGTCGCGGCCGTGGGATCGCAACGCCTGCAGGGCGTGGAAGTGGGACTGCTGTATGCATTCATCGCCTATGTGGCGCGCATCGTCGAGCCGTTGATCCAGATCACGCTGCAGTTCTCGTCGCTGCAGCAATCGGTGATCGCGGCGGCGCGTGTCAACGTGCTGCTGCAGGAGCCGGCCGCGGCGCGCTCGGCGCACGACGCGCGCATCGAAGCGGGGGCACTTGAGATCGTGGACGTGAGCTTCGGCTACGACCCGGCGCGACCTGTCTTGCACGACCTGCGCCTTGCGATCCCGGCCGGCGCGTTCATCGGCATCGTCGGCCATACCGGCAGCGGCAAGTCCACGTTGCTGTCGCTGCTGCTGCGCTTCTACGCGCCGCAGGCAGGACACATCGACATCGACGGGTATCCGCTCGATTGCATCGGCGACGAGAACTTCCGTGCTGCGGTGGGTTTTGTGCCGCAGGAACCGTTCCTGCTGGCGGCCAGCGCACGCGAGAACATCGACATGGGGCGCGGGTTGCCGGAGCAGGCGGTCGTCAACGCGGCACGCGCCGCGCGTGCGCACGAATTCGTCATTCAGCTTGAAGCCGGCTACGACACGCCGTTGGGCGAAGGCGGGGCACGGCTCTCCGCCGGGCAGAAGCAGCTGCTGGCCGTCGCGCGCGCGCTGGCCGGGCAACCGCGGATCCTGTTCCTCGACGAAGCTACATCAAGGATCGACAGCGAGACCGAGCAGCGCGTGCAGGCGGCGCTGACGGAGCTGCATGGCCGTACGACGGTGGTGGCCATCGCGCATCGCTTATCCACGATCCGTGCTGCTGACCGCATCATCGTGCTGAATCACGGGCGCATTGCGGAAGCGGGGACGCACGACACGCTGATGGCCATTGACGGCGGCATCTACCAGAAGCTGTACCTGCTGCAGGCGATCGACGTCGCGGCGTAGACGCCGCGCGAACGAAAAAAAGCCGCGAGGTTTCCCTCGCGGCTTGACGGTCCGGCACCTCGACAGCGCCCGCGATGCCGGACCGTGGAGCGGATCGCGCCCTGCTGTTGATCGACAGGCAACCGTTGGAGCGCAATGCTCCGAAACGGTCAGCCGATCTTCACCGGCACGAAGATCTGGCGGCCCTGGCGATCGATCAACAGTGCCACCGTCTTGCCGGCCTTGTCGACCTGCGTCTTCAGTTCTTCCGGCGAGTTGACGCGGGTCGCACCCACGCCGACGATCACGTCGCCCGCCTGCACGCCGGCCTTGGCCGCGGCACCGCCTGCCTTCTCGACGAGCACGCCCGTCTTGCCGGCCGACTTCTGTTCCTCCGGCGTCAGCGCGCGAACCGCCACGCCGAGCTTGCCTGTGGTTTCCGCTTCAACATCGGCCTTCGCTACCTTGGTGTCGTCCAGCGTGCCCACCTTGGCAGTGAGTTCCACGGGCTTGCGGTCACGCCACACCTCGACCTTGATCGTCGTGCCCGGCATTGTGTTGCCGATGCGGCTCGTGATGTCGGTGCTGTTGGTGATTGCGACGCCGTCGATCTTGCGGACCACGTCGCCGGACTTGAAGCCGGCCTTCTCTGCCGGGCTGTCCTTCTCGACGTTGCCCACCAGCGCGCCGTTGGCGTCGGTGAGTCCGAAGCTCTGCGCCAGCGTCTGGTCCATGCCCTGCACGCCGATGCCGAGGCGTCCATGCGCTACCTTGCCCGTCGACCTCAGTTGCTCGGTGACATTGGCAGCGACGTCCGCCGGAATGGCGAAGGAGAGCCCCATGTAGCCACCTGAGCGGCTGTAGATCTGCGAGTTCACGCCCACGACCTGGCCCGACGTGTTCAGCAGCGGTCCGCCGGAGTTGCCCGGATTGACGGCCACGTCCGTCTGGATGAACGGCACCATTGCGCCATTCGGCAGCGCGCGATGCACGCCACTGATGACACCGGCCGAGACACTGTTCTCGAAGCCGAACGGCGAGCCGATCGCGACGACCCACTCACCGCGGCGAACGGCGGCCTTCGACGCGAACTCGATCGCCGGCAGGTTCGTGGAGTCGATCTTGATCAGCGCGATGTCGGTGCGCTTGTCCGCACCGATTACCTTGGCCGTGAATTCGCGGCGGTCGGTCAGCTTCACCGTCACTTCGGACGCGCCATCGACGACGTGCGCATTGGTGACGATGTAGCCGTCGTTGCTGACGATGAAGCCCGAGCCCTGGCCCTGCGACGGTTGCTGTTGCTGCGGGCGGCCGCCCGGCATGCCGGGGCCGTTGGGGCCGCCGCCGAAGCGCTTGAAGAATTCGCGGTAGGGTGTCTCGTTTTCGTCGTCGTCGGAGCCCTCGGCGTCGGGGCCGGACCTGCCCTTGCCCTTGGCGTGCACGACGCTGATGTTGACGACCGACAGGCCGACGCGATCCACCAGCGACGTGAAGTCGGGCAGGTTGGCCAGCGTCGTTGCGCTCGCGGACGGCGCGACCAACGCGGGCAAGGGCGCGGCGATCGCGTTGCCCACGGCGTTGGAGTCGAGGTGGTTGTAACCGGTGGCAATGCCAGCGCCCAAGCCGGCGGCGATCAGCGCGTACGTGACTTTCGAGAACTGCATCGTGCTCTCCTTCGAGGAAAGGGACCCAAGTGGGTCGCTACGATGCAATGTAGGGGCGGCTGCTTAACGGCACCTTAAGCAAACAACACCGAACCGTTTTTATCTCAACACCTATCCAACGATCTGTAGGCGAGGCTTCAGCCTCGCGCGGAATGCGCGGCCTATCAAGCGAGGCTGAAGCCTCGCCTACATGGCCCAACGACGGGTCGCGCTTACGTCGGGAGCACATGATCGCGCCGAGATCGCGCGACGGGTCGCGCTACGTCGGCGAGCACATGATCACGCCGAGGTCGCCGTAACCTTCGGCGATCCAGCCCTTGGCCAGCATCGCGGTGCGCGTGGCAAGGTTGGTCGTGTAGCGATGGTTCGGGGCCGCGCCCTGGCCGTTGTTGTAGAGCCGGTAGACGGGGTTGCTGCCGTTCGGGCAGTTGCCGGCGGGGCCGGGGGCCAGAACGCCGAAGACGGCGCCTTCGAACGCCCAGTCGGCGCTGGCTTTCACCACGCCGCATTCGTTCACGTCCGGGGTGTAGAAGTGCGAGCTCTTCGGCGAGAAGGTCGTACTGAAGAAGCGGCACACGCTCGCGCTGCCGGTGGGCGGGCTTGCATAGGCGGCGAACGATTCGCCGGTGCGCGCCCAGCCGACGAACGTGCCGTTGTCGAGCTTGGTGATCTCGTCCGGAATGTCGGTGACGAAATAGTGATCGAACGCGGCGTGGTGGAACTCGATCACCGGTCGCTTGGTACCGCCAGCGGGCTTCACCGTCATGTAGCTTTCGATGACGCCACTGTTGTCTTGCGACAGGTTGTCCGGTGGCACGGCGCCAAGGCCCGCACCGCGCTTGGCGAAGCCGTGAAGGCACAGCTCGCGGTCGGCCGGGTCGCGCACCTGCATCGCCGACAGCAGCGCATCGCGCGCCGCCACCAGCGTCGGGTCCGACGGCACCAACTTGTAGCCCGCCACCAAGTACTTCTTCATCCGGTCCTGCGCCTGCGCGAACGTCAGGCGGCCGGTGTCGTTCAACAGGTTGCTGTAGCACTCCCACAGCATCGACGCCCAGACTTCGCCGGTGTTGTGCACTTCGGAGTTGATCGAACTGCCGTTGCCGGGCGAGCGGGGCGCCGACGTGGGCAGTGGCACGCCATCGGAAATGTGGCGGAACGTAAGCGGATTCTTCGTCATGTCGCGCGAATACGGGAAGCGGCGCAAGCCGAAGTAGAACGCGTTGTCGAGCACGTCCGGCGCGAAGTCGGGCCCGCTGACCGGGTACGCGCCGCCGCTGTAGATACCGTTGAAGTTGGTGTTCGACGCAATGTTGCGATCGCCTTCCTTCACCAGCAGCAGCATCGCGTGGAAGTCGGCGAAGCCTTCGCCGAGGCCGCCGGCGTGATTGGTGGAAAGCCCATTCGCGTTGCCGACGAGGCGGTTACTGATGTAGTGGCCCCACTCATGCGCAATCGTCGCGTTGTCGAGGCTGCCCTCGCGCGGCACGCTGTCCTGCCGCGCCATCCGCAGGCTGACCGGCGTTCCCGCGGCAAGTGCGGCCTTGATCGCGTTGCCGTCGGCCAGCGGCACCGAGATCGCCGGGATCGTGATCGTCGGGTCGTCACCGGACATGTTGATGATGCCGGGGGCGACATTGTTCAGGATCAGCACGCCGGCGGCACCGGCGGTCTGCGCATTCCTGGCCTTGACCACGAACGTGCACGTACCGCGGTCGATGGCCACGATCTTGCCGGCGACCGCGCCGGCGTTGGTGAATGCGGTGCAGCCGTCGGTGGTCGTGGGGCCGGTGGGTTCCGCGGCATCCAGCGCCAGCACCAGCGTACTGGTCAGGTCGAAGGCCTGCGCGCCGAAGGCCGCGCTGCCCGTCTGCTTGACGCCGGCCAGCGGCGGTGGCGCATTCACCTTGCCGAGCGTGACGCCGCCCGTCCACAGGAAGGCGCGCATCCGCGGCCGCTGGCCATCGGACGGCGTGGACATGCTCGCGTTATTGCTGCCGGAATAGTCCTGCGCCTGCGCGATCATGGCGTCGCCAGCTGCGCCGCCGCGGCCATAGTTGTCATTCTGCGCGTTGCCGGAGGCTTCGTCGAAGCCGGCATCGTAGTACCAGTCGTGCATGAAGTTGATCATGTAGAACAGGTTGGTGACGCCGGCCATCACCTGTGTACGGTTCGCGTTGGGCGCGAGACTGGTGTTGTACACGTGATCGAAGGTGTTCGCCGACGTGATGCACGCATGCATGTCGCCGTCGACCGGCAGCGAAACATTGCATTCGTCCGTCGCGGGCGTGCCGAAGCCTAGCGGCTCCAGCATGTTGGTGAACGCGTCGACGTTGTTGCCGGAGGTCGTCCTGGCCCCTGGGGCCAACCACGGGTCGTTGCGGCTGAAAGGCGCGTTCTCGAGCGTGACGAGGTTGGCTGCCACGAAAGGGCCGCGATAACCATCCGGCAACCCGGTGGGATGCGGGTAACCGTTGCGACCGTTGGGCCCGGGCAGCGGCAGGTAGCTGCCATCGGCCTCCGCGTAGACCCGATACGAGAACGCGACGTGCGCGGTCTGGTTGTGCCGGTACAGGATGGCGCCGTTCTCCGCGCTGATTACATACGCGTAGTAGTCGGTATCGCGCGAGGTGGCGCGGTCGCGCATCTGCAGCTCGATGTAGTACGCGCGCTGCAGCGTGCTTCCCAGGCGGAACCACACGGGCTTCACGCGGGCATCGCCCGCGAAGGTGGCGCCGTCGGCCCCCGTGACCGTTGCCGGCAGCGTCAAATGCACATAGCCGGCGTTGTTGCCGGCAACTAGCAGCTGCGTCGCGACGACCGGCGCAAAACCGTAGTCGCCGAGCGCCTTGGCCACCGCGGCATTGCGGTCCAGCGCCGCAGGTTCCGTCGTGCGCTTGCGCGCATCGCCGGCCCCGGACACAA
>Ga0105046_10016401_pt1 | contig 11372 bp, 9 predicted proteins | sample MAT03_FD_78385 | JGI IMG/M metagenome (GOLD analysis project Ga0105046, IMG submission 78385) | Freshwater microbial communities from Lake Fryxell liftoff mats and glacier meltwater in Antarctica - MAT-03 (megahit assembly) | ecosystem: Environmental > Aquatic > Freshwater > Ice > Liftoff...
CGTCGACATCAGGAGTGGCCGTCCAGACCATCATGCCCTGTCCAACCTGGGCAGGAGTATTCGGCATGACGCGTACGATTGCGCCGTGTCCCAGACCTCTGCTCAGCGCCTCAATTCCGGCTCCTGCGACAACCGAAATCACCACCTGCCGGGGTTCGAGTCGACCATAGACCTGCTTCATCACATTGGAGAGCGCCTGCGGTTTGACTGTGAGAAAGACCAGATCGCTCTCCGCAATCGCATCCCGATTCGATTCCGCCACGGAGATGCCAAACCGCTTCACCAGCGATTCCCGTCGATCTTCACGAGGGTGACTGGCGACAATCTGATCCGGGTTCACAAGTCGCTTGTCGAGCAGGCCGGCGATCATGGCTTCCGCCATCACACCGGTGCCAACGAAGGCAAGGCGGGTGCCGTTCAATTCCCCGGCAGAATCAGTCTTCTGTGTTGTACCTGACACCCATTTCCTCCATCGTGATTACGCTTCATTGCTTAAATTGTAGTGCCCGGTGGGGAGCTGATAGCGCCGGGGGCTTTCTGGCACGACAATTGAGTGGCGTCATTGCAGCATCGGATTGAAATGAAAGCGAGGCCTGGATGCCAAATCGACTACAACATGAAACCAGTCCCTACCTGCTTCAGCATATGGAGAATCCGGTCGATTGGTTTCCATGGGGCGCCGAGGCGCTCGCAAAGGCGAAAGCCGAAGACAAACCCATTCTGGTCAGTGTGGGTTACTCCGCATGTCACTGGTGCCACGTCATGGCCCACGAATCGTTCGAGCACGTGGAAACCGCCGCACTGATGAACGAGCTGTTTGTCAGCATCAAGGTCGATCGCGAAGAGCGGCCCGATCTCGATACAATCTTTATGACCGCAGTACAGGCGATGACCGGTCAGGGTGGTTGGCCACTCAATGCGTTTTTGACGCCAGACGGCGTGCCATTCTTCGGTGGAACATACTGGCCACAGGAAGACCGGATGGGCATGCCATCATTTTCAAAGGTCCTGTCCGCGGTCAGCGATGCCTACCGGAATCGAAAGGCCGAGGTCATCCAGAATGGCGAGCAGATTCGCGAATTTCTGGTTCGCGCCGGGTCGGCCAGCACGCAAAAGGGCGAGCTCGATTCCGAGGTTCTCGATACCGCGATCAACGCACTTGTCGATCAATTCGATTCCGTCAATGGCGGTTTTGGCGGTGCGCCCAAGTTCCCGCAAGCATCGGTGATCGAGTTCATGCTGCGGTATCAGCGTGCCAACTCGGACGAGCGATCGGCGAGGATGATCCGCAAGACACTCGACAAGATGGCTGCTGGCGGTATCTACGACCAGATCGGCGGTGGGTTTCACCGTTATTCGGTCGACGAAATCTGGTTGGTTCCCCATTTTGAAAAGATGCTTTACGACAACGCGCAACTTGCGCGGGTGTACCTCGATGCCTTCCGTCTCTTCGATGAACCCGAATATGCGCGAATCGCGACCGAAACGCTTGATTACGTCGTGCGCGAAATGACATCTCCCAGTGGCGGTTTCTACGCGACTCAGGACGCTGACAGTGAAGGCGAGGAAGGCAAATTCTTCGTCTGGTCTCCGGCGGAGATCGATGAGATTCTCGGTGGCGAGGATGGGAAGATCATCCGCGCCTACTACGACGTAACGGAACCCGGGAATTTTGAAGGTCACACGATTCTGTCCACCCCGGAACCATCCCATCGGGTCGCCCGAGATCTCGGGATCACAGATGACGAATTGATGGCTGCGGTCGAGCGTGCCAAACCAAAATTGTACGAAGCTCGCGGTAAGCGAGTTTGGCCAGGGCGGGACGACAAAATCATTACGAGTTGGAACGGAATGATGTTACGCGCGTTCGCGGAAGCATCCCGTACGTTCAGGCGCGACGACTATCGGAGCATTGCTGTTACGAACGCGAGCTACTTACTGGCGACGCTAAAGCGAGATGGGCGCCTCCTGCGGACCTTCAAGGATGGTGTTGCGAAAATCGACGGTTTCCTCGAAGACTATGCCAATCTGATTGATGGACTCATTGCGTTGTACGAGGCGACATTCGAACGGCGTTGGCTTGACGAAGCGATCGAGTTGGCGGAGACAATGATTCGGGAGTTCGCGGACACTGAGGTCCATGGTTTCTTTGATACCGCTGCCTCCGCGGAAGTGTTGGTCAGCCGCCCACGCGACGTGCATGACGGCGCGACTCCGTCCGGCAACGCGGTAGCAACGGCGGTCTTGCTGCGGCTTTCGATATACACCGGGCGAAGTGACCTGCAACACGTTTCAACAGAAGTGCTGCAATCCATGGTTCGACCGATGGCTGAGCAACCAATCGGATTTGGCCGTTATCTAACCGCGCTGGAGTCATTCACGGGGACGCAGCGCGAGGTAGCGGTGGTTGGAAAACGCGGTGATGCTGCGGTCGAATCGCTGGCGAATGAGGTCTACGCGAGATTCGAACCAAACACGATCATCGGGTTTGTCGACACCGACAACCCGGCGCTCTCCGCTGATATGCCATTTTTGCAGGATCGCCCGATGCAGCGAGACATGGCGACTGCGTACCTGTGCGAGCATCGCACCTGCATGCTTCCCGTCTTTGATGCGGAGGCGTTGAGGGCACAACTCGAGCAAGGCACGGGAGTAAGTTGGCGGGAGCTGTAGGCGCGAAAGCGCTTTCCGGACAACCCCTATTTCTCAGAAATTGAGAAATAGGGGCTGTCCGGGCAGAAACTAGGTACGAGCAGGAGGAGCCTGGTACGGGCGATTGGAAGCGGCGGTGACCGGGTTGCGGAGGATACCGATGCCCGCGATTTCGATCTCGCAGATGTCGCCTGCCACGAGCGGTCCGACACCTTCCGGGGTACCGGTCATGATGATATCGCCGGGTTCCAGGGTCATGATGCCGGAGATGTAGCTGATCAACGTGGGCACATTCCACAGCATGCTGGCGGTGGTTTGCGACTGCCGAACTTCGCCATTGACACGAGAGATCACGGCCGCGTTCGAGAGATCGAAATCGGTTTCGATACAGGGTCCGAGCGGACCGTAGCTCCGAAATCCTTTTGCCCGAATCCACTGGCCATCTTTTTTCTGAAGCGTTCGATCCGAGACGTCGTTTCCGGCGGTGAATCCGAGAACGTAATCCAGCGATTCTTCCGGTGTCACGTTGTCTGCTGTTTTGCCAATGACGACCACGAGTTCGGCCTCGTGCTGTGTTTCGTTGGCGGGGTAGGCGATCTGAATCGGATCGTCCGGCCCGACGACTGCCGATGTCGGCTTCATGAAGAGAACCGGTTCATCCGGGATTTTGCGAGTCGCGTCTCGTTCAGTCACGTGCGCTGCGTAGTTCAGACCGACACAAACGATCTTTTTCGGATCAAGCGGTGATAGCAGTTTGACCTCTGAGACGGTTCCGATTCGTTCACCTTTCGAGATCCCTGAAAACAGATCGCCTGAAGCGGCAAAGATCGAATCGTCTTCGAGTATTCCATGAACAGCAGCGCCAGATGAAACATCCAGGAAACGAACGATTTTCATGCATCAGTCCTCGGTAGGTTCCGCGACCTCGGTTGGTCGTCTGGATTGTACGATTCACTTCGAGTTCGCGGAGGGCATGAAGTTGCTTCAATTGCGTCTCGGCCGCTCGAGTCGGTTTAGAATGCGCTCACGACAAACTGAAGAGTCAGACGCTGAACGCGACTCGTCACGATTGTTCCCGTTCAACGCTATCGACCCCGCAGGATGCTCCACATGCCCGATCTTTTTCTCGAACTCAAGCGTGACGACGGCAGTGAAGGCACCACGCCACCGGTGCTCAGTGAATTCGACGCCGTCACACTGCTCATGGAATCTGAAATCACCGCGGCGAAGCTGATTCCATGGGGATCGAACTATTCATTTGCCGTTGCGCTTGAAACACCGGATGGGCGAGAGCAACTTGCCGTTTACAAACCCCAAGCGGGTGAAGCACCGCTGTACGACTTCCCGCAGGGAACGCTCTTTCTCCGAGAGGTTGCGGCGTTTCGCTTGAGCCAGCTACTGGGCTGGGGAATTGTGCCGCCGACGGTTCTACGCGAAGGTCCGCATGGCGTCGGGAGTCTGCAGCTCTACATCGAGCCTATGCCGGAATCAGAACATTGGAATCCTCAGACATTTTGGGGGCAGCGGTCGCTTGAAATCGAGCGGATCGTGCTGTTCGATCACCTCTCCAACAATGCCGACCGCAAACTTGGTCACTGTTTGCGAGATCAACTCGGCAAGGTTTGGGGCATCGACCACGGACTCACCTTCAATGAGGCGCCCAAACTTCGAACTGCGCTCTGGCAATTTGTGGGGCAACCCATTGCATCGGAACTGCTGAACGATTTGAGGAGTCTGCTCGAACGGGAACCCGAAGTTCGATCGATTCTTGAACGGTATCTTGATCCGATCGAGGTGACCGCCCTGACGAGACGGGCGGAGCGATTCATCGAAATGAGTGAATATCCGCGGCTGAATCCCAGACGAAACATTCCCTACGGTTGGTGGTAGCAACTCACCAAAACCCTCGAGAAGTTTGAATTCTCTCGGTAGGCCATTGGCGGCCCGCCGCGGTCAACACCATTTCGGTCAATCTACGACGGACTGATTTCGATTACCGCCTTGACGGCTCCCTCAGCGAATCGTTCGAGATCGATAGCGGCTTCTAGACCCGGAATCCGGTGGGTGATCATGCTTTCGGCGAGTCCGGGCCAAAGTTCATCGAAAAGCTGAAGATCATTGACCGCGGCCTGAAAGTCGGCGAGCGACGAGTTGACGGAACCGACCATGACCTTGTTGCCGCCAACGAATTGCCGGTTGATAACGTCGGCCGGAAAGGTGCGTTCGACTTTGCCACCGGTGCCGCTCAAGAGCACCAACACTCCGTTGTTGCCCAGCAGCTGCATTGCAGATGCAAGGGGAGCGGTGCTGCCAGTGCACTCGATGATTACATCGACGGAGGGAAGCTCCGCCTTCAGTGATTCAACACCCCGATCGGCAGTGCAGACGTAGGTCGCACCGCAACGCTCGGTAATCTCCTGGCTGACATTTGGAGCTGATTTAATGTCGAATGTGTAGACATCGAGTCCCCGTGCTCTCAGTGCCAGCGTGGCGAGCAGACCGATCGGTCCCGCGCCATAGACAACTGCGGTCTTTGGGTTCCAGCTCCGGATTCGACTTTGCACCCCATTCGCGACTCGCCATGCTTTGTGGGGAACACTCAAGGGTTCAGCGAGCACGCCGGTTTTCTCGATCGAGTGGGGGATCAGCACCAGATTGCGGAACGATTCGACGAATCGTTCCGTATAGTAGCCGTGGAGACCGGTGATCCCACGCTCTTTGTACCCGTGGGCGGAGCAGAAGTCGGACTCACCGGCCTCGCAGGCCGGGCAGCCGCAACCACGGCGGGCAGTGGCGACGACCAGATCGCCCGGGCCGAAGCCGACAACGTCTTTGCCAGCCGATTCAATGATCCCGAGCAGTTCATGTCCGATGACCAATTCGTGAGAACCTTCCGGTCCCTTCCCAAAATGCCCGGCAATGAGTTCTCGATCAGTTCCACAAATTCCCGCCCGGATCATACGGACCTGCACATCCTCGTCACCAACCGATGGCAAATCGATCGATGTCAGATGAAGTGACCGGGCTTGTCCCGGATGAATTGCAAGGCTGGTGACACGCTGTACAGACTGCATTATGGTTCTCCTTTCATTCCTGCTCTATTGTCGTATACTTCCCCGGCGCTTTTGGCGCGGGATGAGTACTTGGTGGACGCAATATGGCGGTTTTGACGTCTGTTGCGCAGTCGAGAATGGTGACATAAACGCATGCGAGTCGAAATCAAGGATTCCGAAGGGTTCGATCAACTGCTGAAGCGATTCACGAAGGGGATCGAGCGGTCCGGAATCATCCGCGAGCATCGCCGCGGGTTGCGCTTCATTAGCGCCCAGGAAGAGAATCGCGCTAAGCGACGCAAGGCCGAGCGCCGACGTCGCCGCAACGCGGTCTAGTTCCTCCGGCCGGTATTCGGCCCTCAATCGATTCGCTCTTCGCCGCGAGTGAAGATGCAAACGCCGGTCAGGCTTCGCCGACCGGCGTTTCGTGTTGCCAATTTCTTCCGCAGCACTATAGGGGAGCCTTAGGCAGCAATTGATCGAGAACCGGTGCTATGATGCCGCGGACTCTTGAATTGACACATTCCCGATCTTGATCTCGCGCACAGGAGAAGAGAATGGCTGTTTCAAACGGTGCCTATGATGCCGTCATCATTGGTGGTGGGCACAACGGACTGGTCGCGGCATGTTACCTCGCCGGCGCGGGATTAAAGACGCTCATCGTTGAGCGATATCATCTGCTTGGTGGTGCCACCATCAGCGAGGAGACAGTGCCGGGTTTCACCTTCTCAACCGGTTCCTATGTGCTTTCGCTCGCTCCGCGAAAAATCTTCGATGAGCTTGGGGCCTGGAGTGAGGGAATCGAGCTCCTCAACCGGAATCCACGCTTTTTCGCGCCGTTTCCCGATGGGTCTTCTCTGACCTACTGGGAAGATGAAGAAAAATGGCTGGATGAAATCCGGCGGCTTTCACCGAAGGATGCGAAAGCATGGGCGCACTATGACGACTTCATCGAGCGCGCCTGCCGGGTGATGGACAAGTTCATTCTCCGCAATCCGCCATCCTGGGCAGAAGTGGCGGCAGAATTCAAATCTCCAGAAGATGCGCAGGTTTTCCAGAAGGTCTTTCTTGGGTCTGCTGCCGATATTGCGGAACACTTCTTTGAAAGTACCCAGATGCAGGCGATTGTGGCTGCCACCGGTATCATCGGTACCTTTCGTGGGCCGCGCGATCCGGGAACCGGCTACGTGAAGCTCTATCACTCGATGGGGATGGCGACCGGGCATCGAGGTCGCTGGGCATATGTTCGCGGGGCAATGGGGTCGATTTCGAAGGCATTGACACGGGTTGCGGAAAAGCGCGGAGTCGAGTTTCGAACGAGCGCTGAAGTCGCGAATATCAAGGTCGAGAGTGGACGGGCGACGGGCGTCATTCTCGAAAATGGAGAAGAGATTTCGGCGAAGATCGTGCTCTCAAACGCCGATCCGAAACGAACCTATCAGAAGCTGGTGGACGAGAATGATCTTCCGGCCGAGTACCTGAAGGCGATCGGAAACATTAAGATCACCAGCCCTGTAATGAAGATCAACATGGCAGTCCGGGAACTGCCGCACTTCACCTCCCTCGAAGGCAAGGATCAGCGCCAGGGCAGCACCGGTGGACTCTTCATCGGACCATCGATCGATTACGTGCAGAAGGCGTATCACGAGGCGGCGATGGGGCAGCCAGCTTCAAAACCCTTCTTGAATATTCACATGCAGTCGGCGATCGACGATACCGTTTCGCCTCCGGGACAGCACACCATATCCATCTTCTCGCAGTATTTTCCGTATGAGCTCGCCGAGGGAACCTGGGACGAACGGCGGCAATCGATTGCCGATAATGCGATCAAGACATTTGCCGAATACGCGCCGAACATTCCGGACGCCATCATCGGGATGCAAGTGCTGGCGCCGCCCGATCTCGAAGCTCGATTCGGGCTCACCGGCGGCCACATCTTTCACGGTGAGTTGGTGCCGGAACAGGCATTCGATCTTCGACCGGTTCCGGGTTCGACATCATACGAAGGTCCGATCAGCGGTCTTTTCCTGTGTGGTTCTGGCGGGTGGCCGGGCGGTTGCGTGATGGGCGCGCCCGGTCATAATGCATCACATGAAATCATCGATCGAGTGGAACGCGGCGAGTTCCTCAAGCTCTAGCCATTTGAAGGAGATCAAGACGTGAAAGTTCTCATTTCTGCGGACATGGAAGGTACCTGTGGAGTCGTCTCCTGGGTGCATGTGATGCCACCCGAGTACGGTGGTGAGCCAGCATCGCAGGTCGAGTACGACCGGGCACGGCTTCGGATGACACGGGAGGTCAACGCAGCGATCGAGGGTGCACTGGCCGCCGGCGCTGATGAGGTTATCGTTAACGATAGCCACGACGGAATGCGGAATCTGGTGCCGGAAGAACTTCACCCGGAGTGCCGCTTCATCGCTGGCAACGACAAACCGCTTGGAATGATGCAGGGCATTGATCTCGAGGGTATTGGCGCGGTTTTCTTCACCGGCTATCACGCGAAGGCGGGAACACCGAACGCGCCTTTGGCACACACCTGGACCGGTTGGATCAATGACGTGCGCGTCAACGGGAGATCGACTGGCGAGTTCGGAATCAACGCGCTGGTGGCTGGTCATTTTGGAGTTCCAGTGACGCTGGTGACCGGTGACATTCGGGCAGTTGAGCAGACCCAGGAACTGCTCGGAACTCAGGTTATTGGGGCGGTCGTCAAAGAAGGGCTATCGACCTTCGCGGCGATCTCGCTTCACCCGACCAAGGCCCAGAATCTGATTCGTGAGCAGGCAAAGGCGGCGGTCGCGTCTGCAGCCACAGCAAAGCCCTGGGTGCTGCCCAAGGATGCCGTAATCGAAGTTGAATTCGATCACCAGACACGTGCCGACCAGGCGACGTACATCCCTGGCATTGAGCGCGGCGGAGAACGATTTGTCACCTATCGCCCGGCGGATGGTGTTGAGTTCGTGCACACCTTCCGTGCAATCGTGAAGGCCGGCGCCGTGAGAATGTCGCCGTAGTGTCCGGCATCGAATCGGCCGTAGACATCATGTCTTCGAACCAATTCGGAGAGTGGACGGCCGCCCATCACGCTGATGCAGATCAACTGTGGGCGGCCATTTTCAAGAAATCGTTCACGCGGCAGACGGTCAGCTTTGGAGAGTTACGGGAAATCGCGCTGTGCTGGGGCTGGGTCGATGTTCAGACGATGAGGATCGATGACGCCCGGTACGGTATCCGATTTGTTCCCCGAAAACCAGGCAGCAATTAGTCCGCCACGAATCGATCAACTGCGTGTCGGATGATCGCGGTAGGTCGAATGCAGCCATCGGGTTCAGCGTTGCTGCCCGACGAACTCAGGTGTGAAGCGACGTAGACCCCGTGGTTCAATCCAGGTGAAAAACTTCTGAGATTGGCCACACCTTTGGGGTGTGGTCGTCGTTGTACTCCATATATGGCTCCATCATTCGCCACCACTTGAGTACGATTTCATCGACTGGCGCATCACGCGGCAGCTCCGAGTTCGATTCGAGATAGGCGAAAAGATCCAGGCCGTCCCGGAAAATCGAGTAATTGCTGGTTCCGCCGCGCTGGATCGATTCCGCCAACTCGGGCCAGATGTCCGCGTGTTTTTCCTCATAGATCTGTTCGCATCCCGGTTTGATTCGCATCCGGAAGGCAACCCGTTTCATATTGCCTATTCCTCTGGTGCTCGCGCGGCGTCGATAGAGACGATTTTTCCAGTTTCGGCCGATTCCCGGGCAGCAGCGAGAAACTCGACCGTCAAAACGCCGAGCTCCGGCGAAACCAGTTGCTCATCGCGACCGAGAATGACATCGACCAAATGTTGCGACGTTTTCTGCAACGGGTATTTCTCGGATTGGGAGAGCGTGGGAACTTCCTCGATTGATCCATCTGCAAAGAAGATCGTCAGCGTGCCGCGAACGGAATCATGAACCGCATGCGCCTTGCTTCCGAAGATGCGGATCTCCTCGATTGTTTTTTGAGTTGAGGGCACGGTGCCGGAGCTGGCGATAGATCCAATCGCGCCGGTTGCAGTACGGAAGTTTATCGCTTCGAAAAGATCGACCTTCGTGTCGTAATTCTCGGTGAAAGCGTGAACATCGCGAGGTTCTAATCCGCTCACGAAGAAGAGCAAGGATGCCGCGTGCGTCACCTGGGTCAACAAGTTGCCGCCGCCACGTTCCGGTTGGCTGTAGGTCTCCGTTCCCGGAAACCACATCGCACCACCTGGAGGAGTGGCTTCTTCGTCAGTGATACCGCGATAAAAGTTGTGAGGCGAGGTGGCGAAGATGCTGGAAACGAGGTGAATTTTGCCGAAGTCTCCACGGAGAACTGTTTCGCGCAGTAACCGGCTGTGGCGGTTGTGCGGGTAAGGGTATCCGACGTGGAGGTGGCGACCGCGTTCTCTGGCGATTTGAAGGAGTTCGCGAGCGTGAGCTGCCTCAACCACCATGGGTTTTTCCACGAGAACATCGGCGCCGGCCAGAAGTGAGTCACGCACAAGACCGTAATGGGTGTGATGGGGAGTCACGACGATTACCCCATCCAGACCGAGCGCGAGCAATTCGCGGTGGTCGCTGAAGACTCGTTCGACACCGAATCGCTCGGCGGTTTGCTGCGCCTTGTTGATATCGAGATCGGCGAGGCCAACAATTTCTGCGTCGGGATGGGCCGACAAGCCTGGCAAATGTGCCGCGGTGGCCCACCAACCGGTTCCAATGATCCCGATTCTTGCTTTCCGCCCCGTCATGACCCACTCCCAATTTGCTTTCGCCAAATGCTGCCGATCCGAAGTGCATAAACCATGGCGAAGGTCTTCAGTCAACCGCCGCGGAGGGCCGATTAGCGCACGACCCGGTGACCGATGGCGTTAAAGAATGGACGAGATTCCTGGGTGATGGCCGGGCGGCGCAGCCGAAGCAGATCAAGAACAAGTGTCACCGGCAGTGCGACCGCGCCAAGTAGAGCCGTGAATGAGACCACGATCAGCCCGATATCGAAACCCCAGGAGATCACCACGAACCCGAGATAGGCCGCGACATCCGCCGGGGAAGTCCAGGAACCGGTGAAGCCCATCGCGAGATCGAGTGTGAAGCGCTGGCGAATGACGAAGAATGGGAGCCAACAGGCGAGTGAGCCGAGCATAAGCGCAAGTTGCAGGAAGTAGCCGCCGATGTGCCGAGCGACCAGACTCGCAACCAGGACGAGGGTAGTTGCAAGGAGTCCAAAGGTAATCGCCCTGATCGTGTCGCCGGGCGGGTCGATCTGGACGCGCTGGTACTCCCATTGCCGACTGGCGTGGAACGGGACTGCGGTCAACTGACGCCAGTTGTCGAAGAAACTGGTCCAGAGTATCCAGACGGCCATTGCTCCGCAGGCTAGACGAAAAACGAGTTGCCATCCAGGTTGATCGTCACGGCTGATTTCGCGGACGAACGATCGATTTCGGGCGAAGATGACGACGAGGAGCGAAAGGAAGACGAGTCCGAGCAACTCACCGCTGGCAATGAATGACTCGACGTTCATGGTCTACACCTCCAGCGCGGCAATTTCCGCATCGACATCCGCGAGGCGGCGTTTTGCGATTGGCAGGCGATCTTCCCACCGTGCCTGTTCCTGAAGTTCGCGTTCACGTTCGGCCAAAAGACG
>Ga0105046_10016404_pt1 | contig 11371 bp, 9 predicted proteins | sample MAT03_FD_78385 | JGI IMG/M metagenome (GOLD analysis project Ga0105046, IMG submission 78385) | Freshwater microbial communities from Lake Fryxell liftoff mats and glacier meltwater in Antarctica - MAT-03 (megahit assembly) | ecosystem: Environmental > Aquatic > Freshwater > Ice > Liftoff...
CATATTCTCCTGCTTCTGGATCGAAGCCTTTGCCTCTTCGATCTGTCCGTCCAGTTCGTCGTTCTGCAATACGATGAGAACGTCTCCTTTCCTGACCAACTGATCTGCGGGTATCAGAATACCTTTGCGGGTGATCAGTCCGTCGTATGTCGCAAACACAGCTGTCTGCTCGACCGGCATCCATTTTCCTTCGGCCTTGACAGGATACTCCAACTGATACAATGCCATCACCGCCACTAGTGCGGCAACGCCCAACAACACAGCCGCAGAGATCGCCAGTTTTCGTCCGCGAAACCACTCCAGGCCTTTGCCCATCAGCAGCCACAGACTCAGGCCGAAAATGCGCTCGTGCTGTCGAGAGTTCCACAGAGCTGCTCCGACGTGATCGGCCACGAGTTCTGCACGCTGTACCAGTTGAGGCAATGGTTCCGACTCTGCGATCTGTTCGATCACCAGACAGCCCGTCGCTTTCGGGCGCTTTTTGCGTCGTTCGCGATCTTCTTCTTCGCCCTGCTTACGGACCATGGCTTCGTTTTCAAACATCGGCACCAGCATCACCATGCGGGAACCGCTCTCCTGCACAAACGCCGCCAGCGGTTCTTCGATCTGTGGGGCGAGTCCTTCGACTTTGCCTGTGTAGACCAGTGTCTCACCCATCTCAATCACACGCCGCGACAGCTTTCGCATGGCCACGATGAGATTCGCACGCGAGTTAACGCTGCTTTGCCCGCTGACGGCTCGGATCTGGAAACTGCGTCCCTTGCGGATCGCCACGCTGACACGGTCACAACCGAGCAGCGCGCGGCTGTCGCTGGCCGCTGCGTCGGCGACTTCATCCAGCCGCAACGAACGCTGAAGCCGCAGTGAGAACTGTTCGAAGTCAGTCCAGAACTGATTCTTCAGGTCTGCATTGTCTTCCGGATTGCGTCGTCGACCTTCCAGAAATCGCGAAGCGTATCCGCACATCTGTTCCAGAAACTGCATGTATCCCGATTGTGCCTTGACCGGAACATCAGGACGCTGAAACAATTCGACGACACCGACGCATTTTTTTTCTTTGTGAAGGGCCGAAAGGACCAGGACATGTTCCGTCGGAAGTTTTGCTTCTCCGCCGTGAGTCAGCGTACGGGCTTCTCCGGTCTGCATCACTTCGATGAGCAACTTTTCGTTCAGTCCCAATGCACCCGGCGTTTCGCGCAGTCCGGTTTGTTCCAGATTCAATTGAGCAACCAGGTTCAGACGACCGGATTCGTCCAGCAACCAGACCACGCCCGCGCGAGCTCCGACAGCCGTGACAACCCGCGTCAGGAATTCCTGAAAGTAGACCGGCGGCGGAAGTTCCTGACCGGACATCTGCTCGATTTCGCGTGCTAACTGCATCACACGCTCTCGAACTTTTTTCAGGTTTTCGTCAGATGGAACAGGTTCTGTCATGAAAATCGTCCGTTATGCTTCAATTAGTCGGCTGTGTGCCTCTGTAACGATTGGTCGCCAATGCGCGGAATTCGGGCGGTCAGTTACGCAGAATTCCAGCCTGTTTTGACGCGGAAAACCGGAAACTCCAACACACATCGCCCCGATCGCCTGAATGCCCGGATTGTTCATGTGTTCTGAAACGCGGTCAAGACCGGTGATCCACTTGGCTGCCACAGTTTGACACCGATTTCCGTTTTCGCCACTGCGTGCGAGGAATAGGCAGAATTGGTAACCTTTCAGTTGGCATTGGGTCGTTTGACTGCCTGCTCAGCGGGCTTCGCGAGCAGCGTCCCATTGGAACGATTCCCAGGCGAGGGGAGTTGCCCACGCGGTTAAACCAATTTACCATGCTCAACAGCGCACTGCTAAATTAAGGATACGCAGACATGTCATCGAAGAACCTGGCCTACTCAATATTGGCTGGCCTGATGGTGGTCACCGTAGTTCAACATGTCTGGTACTTTCCACAATTGCCGGATCGTGTGGCGACGCATTTTGGGGCTGATGGCCAACTGAACGATTGGATGTCGCGCACCGGCTCCGCTTTGCTGCTCGCTGGCATCCAGTTGGGACTTCACCGTTGCGAATGAGTCGCCAGTGGACAGCAAGCGGGGTGAATCATCACGGCGAACAGAAAACGCAACACATTCTTTGTACGATCAACCTGCACAACGCCTCGACAATGGTTTACCGGAAGACCACAATGCAACTGAAGTCGCAGGTCCGAAGCATCGCCGCTGCTTGGAAAAGGTGCTTGGAAAAGGGGTCAGGAACCAATAGTGCGCAGCACCCTTTGGGCCATTTGGCGATTGGTTCCTGACCCCTTTTCCAAGCCTTGACAGAACATCCTGATATGAACCGAACTTCTTTTGCCATTCTCACATCAACTTTCGCGATGATTGCGATGATTTTGATGCTGCTCGAGCCGAAACCGTCGGTTCAGGCAGGTGATCCGATCATCGTTTTCTGTGCCGCGAGCAATCGGGCTGTCTTTGAGCTGATTCGGGCGGACTATGAAAAAGAGTTTGCACGATCGGTGCAGGTTCAGTACGGACCGTCGCAGACTTTGTTGTCCTCAATTGAAGTCAGCGGTACAGGAGATTTGTTTCTGCCAGCGGACGACAACTATCTGGAGATGGGGCGCGAGAAGCATCTGATCGCCGAACAAATTCCTCTGGCAACCATGCATGCCGTCGTGGCGGTTGCCAAAGGCAATCCCCGAGGAATTGCTTCATTTGCGGATTTGCTCAAATCTGACCTGAGATTGGTGCAGGCCAATCCCGATGCGGCGGCCATCGGCAAAATTACTCGGGCGACTTTGCAGTTGACGGCCGAGTGGGAACTCCTGGACAAAGCGACGACGGCCTATCGCACGACCGTGACCGATGTCGCCAACGATCTTGTGGTCGGAGCAGCGGATGCCGGTATCGTGTACGACGCTGTCCTGCATGGGTATCCTCAACTTGAAGCGGTTCACATTGCCGAACTTGAATCTGCTGTTTCACCGGTTGCCATCGGTGTCATTGCCTCGTCAAAGCAGCCTGCCATCGCCTTGCATTTTGCACGTTTTGTGGCTGCCAAAGATCGCGGCCTCAAGCACTACGCTGAACATGGATTTCGGGTGACAACGGGTGACGAGTGGTCCGATGTTCCGGAGCTGTCACTTTTCGCGGGTTCGATGCTGCGACCTGTGCTTGAGGACATGATCACGGCCTTTGAAAAACGCGAAGGTGTGCATGTCAGCCGAGTTTACAACGGTTGTGGAATTCTGGTGGCTCAGATGAAGGCCGGTCAGCATCCCGACGCATACTTTGCCTGCGACCGGGAGTTCATGAATCAGGTGACAGATTTGTTTTCAATTCCTGTCGATGTGTCCGAAAATGAGCTTGTGATCCTGGTCCACAAAGGCAACCCGCAGCAGATTGCGGATCTGAGTGATCTTGGACGAAAAGGTCTGCGCGTCGGCATCGGGCACGAGAAACAATGTGCCATGGGCTGGCTGACTCAGAATACGCTTAAGGAAGCTGGCGTGCAGAAGGAGGTGATTGAAAACGTCACCGTGCAGTCTGCCACCGGCGACATGCTCGTCAATCAGCTCCGCACCGGATCGCTCGACGCCGCTGTCGTGTATCTCAGCAATGCTGCCGGAGCCGGCGGCGAACTGGATGCGATCCGAATTCACGGAATTGAATGTTCAATCGCCACTCAGCCATTCGCCGTGTCAAAGGAAACACGTTTTGCACATTTGACCGCACGGCTGTTTGAGCAATTGTGCTCAGTGGAGTCACGAAATTCGTTTGAAGCTGAAGGGTTTTGCTGGCGGGTGAAGTAGTTCAGACAGTTAGCTCCGCTTTCTTTTCAGAACATGTTGCAGATAAGTCAAGGTTTCACCGCGATGCCCAAACGATCGAATGTAGGATGGACATTCATGTCCGTCGCAAGGCCAATATCTCGGACAAGAATGTCCAAGCTACATGAATCGCGTCATTGTTGATCGAGTCTCCGACGCGAGGCTTCTCGCCACGGTGTGGCGGGAAATTATGGGTTAGGATAAACGGGTTCAGGCAGCGCGGACCCTTAAGGAGCACATGCAGTATGGGAAGTTGCAGTTACTGTTCCCGCGTCGGCGGCAGCAGTTTGTGGTTACTGATCTCGACACTCTGTCTGCCGACAGCGGTGTGCGAGGAAGCCGCGCCTGAATTCTTTCGGGGGCTGAATCTCAACGGGCCGTCCGTCGTCATTGACGGCCACATGTGGGACGGAAGCGAATCGCCTTCGTATGTCTGCAGCGACAAGGCCTTCGAGAATCAGAACGTGCCCCTCGTTCCGACGACTGATGCCGAACGGGCCAGCATGATTCGCAGCAGCCGATGGGGAGGGAACCGCGTCGAACTGAACGACATCCCACCGGGAACTTACACACTGTTTCTTTACGTTTGGGAGGACAATGATCCTGAGACGTTTTCCGTCGCTGTTAACGGGCGAACGGTTCAGGATCGCTGCAACAGCGGCCAGGCGGGCCATTGGAAGAAACTTGGTCCGTGGCCTGCGACTGTCAGGAACAGTCGAAACCTGGTGTTGACGAGTCACGGAGGCGCGGCGAATTTCTCCGGCATTGAACTCTGGAAAGGAAACTACGACGGACCTGACGGCCCCATTCGTGACGAGGACCTTGCGTTCTTTGAGCAACGGATTCGTCCGCTGCTGGTCAACAAATGCTACGAGTGTCACAGTGCTGAGTCGAAGGAACTGCAGGGATCACTGTTAGTCGATTCGCGAACGACGCTCCGCCGCGGCGGCACGAAAGGGCCTGCTTTCGTACCGGGAGATCCCGATCACAGCCTGCTGATTGAAGCCGTTCGTTACAGGAACGACGACATCCAGATGCCCCCCGATGGGAAGCTCTCGGACGCAGAGATTGCGGATCTTGAACACTGGGTGAAAATCGGCGCGCCTGACCCGCGTTCGACCGCCACAATGCATCTCGGCAAGCAGATCGACATCGCAGCTGCGCGGGAGTTCTGGTCGCTGAGGCCGATCTCGAGTCCGCCGATCCCGGTCTTGACGCAGGTGGATTGGCCGCTCACCGACATTGATCGCCTTATTCTTGCACAACTGGAAGCGAAGGAACTCACTCCGACGGGCGATGCAGATCAACGTGCGTTAATTCGTCGCGCGACGTACGATCTCATCGGTTTGCCTCCCACGCCGGACGAAGTCAACGCATTTCTCGCCGACGATTCTGCGGTCGCGTTCTCCGGCGTTGTGGAGCGGTTGCTGGCATCCCCACGCTACGGCGAACGTTGGGGACGCCATTGGCTGGATGTTGTCCGTTACGCAGATACTGCCGGTGACAATTCAGACTATCCCGTCCCGCAGATCCACAGTTATCGCGATTGGGTGATTGATGCCTTTAACCGAGACCAGCCGTACGACGAGTTCGTGCGCGATCAGCTTGCGGGCGATCTGCGGGGCGGCGCGACCGACGAAGAACGTAACCAGCGAATCATCGCCACAGGATACCTTGCTAATGCACGTCGCTTCGGTTCTCGTGTCGATGATTACCCGCAGCATCTCACGATCGAAGACACGATCGACAATCTGGGTCGAAGTTTTCTGGGGCTGACGATCAGTTGTGCCCGCTGCCACGATCACAAGTTTGACCCGATCACAAATCGCGACTACTACGGCCTGTACGGCATCTTTCACAGCACGCGTTATCCTTGGCCGGGAATCGAACTCGACAAACGGCAACGCAATTTCGTGCCGCTGGTTGCACCGGAGAAGCGAGCTGAGATGGAACAGGCCCTGACCGCGAGGACGAAAGAGCAGTCTCGGTTGGATGATGACGTGCAGAAACTCAAAGACGCACTCAAAAAAACTCCTGACGGCGAGCAGAAAGAGGCAAAGCAGACGCTGGAAGACGCTGAACGCCGAGCACAGGATTATTCCGAACAGCCTCCACTCTTCGCGACAGCCTATGCCGTGGCGGAAGCGCAAACACCAGAAGACGTTGCCATTCAGCTCAAAGGAGATCCGGCCCGTCCAGGCGATATTGTTCCACGACATTTCCTGACCGTACTTGGTGGCGATGAGTTGCCTGCCGACTCGGATGTCAGCGGACGCAAACAGTTGGCTGAGTGGATCCTGGCGACGGAAAACCCGCTGCCGGCACGTGTGATGGTCAACCGAATCTGGCAACATCATTTTGGACGCGGCCTTGTTCCGACTCCGAATGATTTTGGCAAACAAGGGAAGCTTCCGACGCACCCGGAACTGCTGGATTATCTGGCCACGCAGTTCCGGACAAACGGCTGGTCGATTAAATCCATGCACCGGCTGATTATGCTCTCCCGAACGTATCAGCAATCTGCGGCACGGGATCCTGAAGCCATATTGCAGGACCCGGCGAACGAATGGCTGGCTGGCGTTTCTCGTCGTCGGCTCGATGCGGAGTCCATTCGCGATACGCTGCTGGCACTCGGTGGGAATCTTGACCTGTCGCCTCCCGGAGCACACCCGTTTCCGTCGCAACACACATGGGACTTCACCCAGCACAAACCATTCAAAGCTGTGTACGAATCCAATCACCGCAGCGTTTACCTCATGACGCAACGAATTCAGCGGCATCCGTTTCTTGCCATCTTCGACGGGGCAGATCCATCGACCAGCACTGCTGCCCGAATGATCAGCACGACGCCGTTGCAGGCGCTGTATCTGCTCAATGACCCGTTCGTCCATGAACAGTCTCGACTTGTTGCCGAGCGGATCATGGCGCATTCCACTGACCCAGCGTCCCGTCTGACGTTTGCGTACGAGCTGCTGTTCGCGCGCCCGCCGGTGTCAGACGAGCGGGCGTCTGCAGAAGCGTTTCTGGCAAACGCTCGCACGCTGCTGCAGGACGACGGCGTCCAGGGCGATCAGGCTGACACCGAGCCGTGGCGGTCCTTCGTCCGCAGCTTGTTCCGACTTAACGAATTTGTTTATCTGGATTAGAGTCAACACATGTTCACAAACGAGACCACCGCAGGAATTCCCCGTCGTGAAATTCTCCGCTCAATGGTCGGCGGCTCGCTGCTGATGCCGGGAGTATTGTCGGAATTGCTCGCCGCGGATGCCCCGCAGACTGATGATCCACTTTCCCCAAAGCCCACACACTTTCCGGCAAAGGCGAAGTGTGTCATCTTTGTTTTCTCCAACGGCGGCGCGTCGCACATGGACACGTTTGATTTCAAGCCGGAGTTGTTCAAAGCTGACGGCAAAATGATGGGCAGCGGAGGTGGGTTGTCCAACGAGCAGCGAGTTCTGCTAAAACCGCTGTGGGATTTTAAACCTGGTGGCAATTGCGGAACACTCGTCAGCGACCTCTTTCCGCATCTGCGCGAGCGCATGGATGACATCTGCGTCATTAAATCCATGAATGGAAATGATAACGAGCATTACAACGCCACGCTGGGCATGCACACTGGTTCGTTTTTCTTCTCTCGCCCCAGCATCGGATCGTGGGTGAGTTACGGTTTGGGGACGACGAATCAAAACCTGCCTTCGTTCATCGCGCTCGCTCCGCAGATGCCGTATGCCGGCACTCAGATCTTCAATAACGATTTTCTGCCCGCCTACCATCAGGGCGTGCGCGTCGTGGGAGGGAAAGAGCCGATTGCCAATCTGAACCGCCGCACAACGCAGCGCGGACTGCAGGAGCTTGAACTTGGCCTTGCCGATGTGCTCAACAATCGTCACCTGCAGAAGCGGGCGAATGACAGCGATCTGTCCGCTCGTATCCGCAGTTTCGAGACGGCCTTTCACATGCAGTCCGATGCCCCTGAAGCGTTTGACGTGGGCAAGGAAAATGACGACACGCTCGCATTGTATGGTCTCAAACGAGGGGACAGTGAAGGGTTCGGCTGGCAATGTCTGGTCGCTCGACGACTTGCCGAACGCGGCGTGCGATTCATTGAACTGGTTGACGGCAGCAGCAGCCATAACTGGGACCAGCATGGAAACATGGCAGAACATGCGGACCACGCAAAGGTGATCGACCAGCCTCTCGCTGGTCTCTTGCAGGATCTGAAAGAACGCGGCATGCTGGAAGAGACACTCGTCGTCTGGACAACGGAATTTGGCCGCACGCCCGGGGTCGATGGCGACAAAGGCCGGGGACATCACAGTGCCTGCTTCTCATCCTGGCTGGCCGGCGGTGGCGTCAAGGGCGGCATGAGCTATGGCAGCACTGACGACATCGGAGCGACCGTTGCGGAAAACGGCGTTCACGTCCACGACTTCCATGCCACAATCCTGCACCTGCTGGGCATCGACCACACCCGCCTGACCTGGCGACACGCAGGCCGGGATTACCGCCTCACCGATGTCCACGGCCACATTGTCCGGGATATCCTTGCATAGCTGTGCATTGACCGGTGACGGTGGTGCCGCATGGCGATGGCACTCAGGCGATGGCGTTTCGCGGTGAATGTCGTTATGTGAATGAGGGAACTTTCGGCATCGACTACGCCCCATGGTATTCCCGAGTTCAGACGCGATGGTTTGACGGTCGGAAATAACAGGGCGGCGAAGGGCCATACGAACCGACGGATACAACAATCCCTTCGACGATCACCTCGGCTTCGGCCCATTCAAAACCGTCCCGCAACTGTTTCAGCACCGATGAACGAAGAATCGCTCACTTCATACAGGACAGTTATTTATCGAGCGAACCGAACTTGAGGAATTGAGTTAGAGCGCCAGCCCCGGAATTCACCGTGATGTTGGAAGGGGACACTGCTTTTTCCGAAATGGAGGGCCGGTGGGATTGCCATACCTGAAGGCGTCTTCAGGTCACTGTCGATTCCTTCATTTTTTTGGTAGACACCTCCGCTCAAATCAACAACAGAATCGCTGTTCGCCTGAGATGCCCGTAAGCATCGAGCGGAAAATAAGTGTCGCCTTTCGCTCCGCGAAAGTTGCGAATACGCTGCTTTCGCGCAGCGAAAGGCGACTCTAAAAAGCCGCACGATGCTAAGTCAAAAATCTACCACTCGATCCAGCGTGGACTGACCGTCATTCATGGCCATCAAGAAATCTGATCGCTATTCCTCCCTGTGGGCGTCCTGTGATGAATTGCGTGGCGGCATGGATGCCAGCCAGTACAAGGACTACGTCCTGTTTGTGCTGTTCATCAAATACGTTTCCGACAAGCACGCCGACTACGATGGCTTCTAAGCCCCGGTTGTCATTCCAAAGGGGGCCAGTTTCAAAGATATGGTCGCCCTGAAAGGCAAGGATGACATCGGCGACAAGATCAACACGCAGGTCATTCAGCCGTTGATTGATGCCAACAGCCGACTGGCTCGCAGCGACTTCCCGGATTTCAATGACCCGAACAAACCAGGCGAAGGGGCTGCCAGAGTCGAACGCCTCGGCAACCTGATCGGCATCTTTGAAAACCCGGCCCTCGACTTCTCGCAGCATCGGGCGGAACAGGATGATATTTCTGGCGATGCCTACGAATTTCTCATGCGGCATTTCGCCGTGGACAGCGGCAAAAGCAAGGGGCAGTTCTTAACGCCCGCTGAGGTCAGTCTGGTTCTCTCAAAGGTCGTAGGGATTTCCCCGAAGACTGCCAAAGCCAGCACCACCGCACACGACCCGACATGCGGCTCTGGCTCGTAACTGTTGAAGGTTGCTGCGGAAGCTGGCAAACGCATCACGTTGGAAGGTCAGGATAAAGACGTGACTACGGCTGGTGTCGCCCGCATGAACATGATCCTGCACGACTTTCCTACGGCCAATATTGTTTCGGGCGACACGCTCACGGATCCGAAGGTAGCCGCCCATTTTCGATTGGGGTTTCAGAGATTTGATCGATTTGCCACGCATTCGTCATGCCTGACACGTCACCACCGGCAACTGATCCACGGGATTTGAAGATCGCTGAACAGGCGCGACTCCTGGCTGAGCTGACCAAAGAGAATAGGCAGCACTCGGGTGGCTACGATCACACGTCGGCCACGAGCGATCAACACGGTCCGAGAATTCATGAGAGCTCTGGCTGGGCTCGGCGGCTTCCTCGGTCGCAAGTCCGACGGTGAACCCGGCTGGCAAACCATCTGGCGCGGACTCGAAACCCTCATCCTCGCGCTTCGAGGTTACCACGCCGCGTTAAAAAAATGTGGGTAAAGATGAGTCCGGCAGAAAGGACCTACCGCAGCGCGGACGCTCCACCGGCACGCCTTGATGAATGTTCAGAATCCAGGTGACAACTCGCTCCACGCCAGGTAAACTTTCATCCTCCGCCGGGCGAACCTGATTCATTCCGCATACGTCATCGGAAACTCACGAAGCCGAAAGTTCCAACCCACGTTCTGTCTCGAAAGTGCATTTGCAATCTGATGGTCAAACCAGCATTTTTGAACCTCGCAGTCGACTTCTGGGTCCATCATTCGAAGTTGGGAGTATCGCAACCGTCGCTTTGCCTTTTTCACGATTCAATTCATGTCGGATCGCCGATCCTCGACGCCCTCAATGAGCTGCAGCATGAAATATCTCCAGCGCAGCGACTGCTCACGTTTGTCACATGTTCCCGCAAACGAGCTTTATCGAGCTTGCGATTGAAAGCTGCTCCCATCTGCGGCGAGCTAAAGGTGATGAGCATCCAGTACGACTCGGCCTCTGCCACAATTGAAATGACAGCCGAAGGGGTCGCATTACTGAGCAACGCTTGTACTTCATGGCTCGCTGGGGCCGAAGATTTCGGTGTTTCGCCACTCCATTCGAGTTATAAGGCAAGCGATTTTGGTAAACTTGATCGCGAATCCGGCGAACTCTGGTTCTGGGGACCTGGTTTTACTGGGCCGTAGACAGTGTCGAGCACAATGCCAACGAACAATCGGTTCAGCCAGAGCCGCAGGCCGCGCCGTTTCTGATTTCACAACTGGTTGGCCGCGGCTCGGCCACCAGTCAGACGATCTCTACCTGCAAATATGCGGAGCACTGGAAGCCAATGAAACGCGACATGAATTTGATCCGTGAATTGCTTTTATTCTACGAGAGCGATTGCACGCTGCCATATCCAACTGCGGACGAAAGCGCCATCACTCAACACATGATCTGGCTCATTGAAGCCGATCTGGTCGCAGGTCGTCTGGCCAATTCCTCGCCCAGCGGAAACGCACAGTCTTTCATCCCAATTGATGGTCGAATCATGGAAAAGAATGGGCGTCGATGCTTGCACTTCCCGCTTACCTGGAACGGTTGTGAGTTTCTTGCTGCTGCGCGAGACAACCATCGATGGCACAAGTCCATGCAGATCGTCGGTGGTTTCCCATTTGCCGTCATCAATGAGTATCTTCAGGCCAGTATCAAAAACTCTATTCCTGGTCTTCGTGGTTTCATCTCG
>Ga0105046_10016405_pt1 | contig 11370 bp, 10 predicted proteins | sample MAT03_FD_78385 | JGI IMG/M metagenome (GOLD analysis project Ga0105046, IMG submission 78385) | Freshwater microbial communities from Lake Fryxell liftoff mats and glacier meltwater in Antarctica - MAT-03 (megahit assembly) | ecosystem: Environmental > Aquatic > Freshwater > Ice > Liftoff...
TTGATTTTAGTAAAAACAAATATAAAGTAGAATTCGTAACATTAACATAACTTTTGACAAGTTATTTTCTGGTTTCGCTGCAAATTCTTCGTATATTTTTTATTTCAATTTGTTTTTTGCCGACGGGCATTGTTTTAACTTCTCAAAACACTAGACTGATAAATTGACGCTGGGCACGTACATTTCAGTAAAATATTAATTTCAAATAATATATTGTAGATGTCCATGTCTGTTTTAAAATGACCATAAAAAAAAGAAGAGGCTATATGAAAACTATTTGGTGCAGCCTCTTTTCATTTCACCCATTTTGGGGTTTTATACTTTCAGTTTTTTTTAGGCAAGATTTTACAAAAAATGTATTTGAAGTTTATTAAACGGCGTTTTTTAGTTTCTGGGAGTTTGTTTTTGATGGTAGCATCTTTTGTGGTTTGCGTAAACTACATAAGTCCGACTTCGGTGGATTCATTTACTTTTCCGTGCAAATGAACCTACTGTAGCCTTTGTTTTCTTACAGTTTGCAAATACTAGTTTTACATTTGCGTTTTTTTTTCAGTTCTAAATTTCTTCTTCGCTTCTCAATCGCTACGGTGCTTCTTTTTGTAGTGTGGGCAGATGATGATTGTAAGTCTTGAAGGAAATATTTATGTTGCGCTTATAAACAAGAAAAACTATTTTCATTTAAAATAAAAAAACGCCCTCCACCCCAAGGATAAAAAATCCCGGCTACCTGAGGCAACCGGGAATATCTTAAACTGTCAACTGATAGCAGGACGCTTCTTTATTTTGTTTCCATTTGTTCTATTACTGCTTGCGTTACGCCAGTGTAAGAGAATCCTCCGTCGTGAAATAAATTTTGCATGGTTACCATTTTTGTCAGATCGCTGAACATCGTCACGATATAGTTGGCACAGTCTGCAGCGGTAGCATTACCCAAAGGGCTCATTTTTTCTGCATAATTCATAAATCCATCAAAACCTTTAACGCCGCTACCTGCGGTAGTTTTGGTAGGTGATTGGGAGATCGTATTCACCCTTACTTGTTTTTTAATTCCGTAATGATATCCAAAACTTCTGGCTACGCTTTCGAGCAAGGCTTTAGCATCTGCCATTTCGTTGTAATCGGGAAATACGCGTTGAGCTGCAATATAGGTGAGCGCCACCACGCTTCCCCAATCGTTGATGGCGTCTTTCTTCATACAATTGGCTAGCACCCGGTGCAAGCTCATGGAAGATATATCAAGCGTTTTGGCGTTGAAGCCATAATCTATTTCTGTATAATGTTTGCCTTTGCGCACATTCAGGCTCATCCCGATAGAATGTAGCACAAAATCAAAGCTACCGCCGAAATGTTCCATCGATTTAGTGATGAGGTTATCTACATCTTCATTGCTGCTCACATCACATGGAATAACGGGAGCGTTTATTTGCTCTGCCAGTTTATTGATTTCGCCCATCCGCATGGCCACCGGGGCATTGGTCAACACGATCTGAGCACCTTCTTCAAAACAACGTATGGCTGTGATCCAGGCGATTGACTTTTCGTCGAGTGCGCCAAAAATAATTCCTTTTTTCCCTTTCAATAAGTTATTACTCATACAAGTATGTGTTATAGATGAATATTTATTTGGTAAAAGTAAATTTTTAAGGTCGAAATAAAAAACCGGAAAATCGAATGATGATCAGGTTGATCATAAAGGATAAAATGAAGACGCCGATAAAGTGTGCCAAGAAAAACAGGAACAAATGATTCAGCGAGTCGCGGGGATTCACAAACCTACGAATCAGCTTGTGCATCGCATATCCAAGCACAAACAACAGAACGACAACAAATAGGATGGTCAACTTTTGCAATTGAATATTTTAAATGGGTTCCTGCTTACAACAAACAGTACTTCGATTGGTTCTGAGTTAGCGGTGTAGGTTAACTGGTTACCATTTCTTTGGCATTTTCGAGGGCTGCAGCCGTGGGCTTTTCACCGCTCAGCATTTGCGCAATGACAGTAATGCGCTCCGTTTCTTCCAGCTTTCTGATATTGGTGACAATCTTATTTTTAACTACTTCTTTGTACACAAAAAAATGTGCGGCGGCCTTGGCTGCGATTTGGGGTTGGTGCGTGATGGAAATGAGTTGATGAGCTGAAGAAAGGTCTTTCATGATCAATCCAACCTGCCTGGCTGCTTCTCCGCTGATACCAGTATCAATCTCATCAAAGATGAGGGTGGGCAATTGAAGTTTTTTGGCCACCAACGATTTCACGCTTAGCATCAAGCGACTGAGTTCTCCCCCGCTTGCTACTTTGTGTAGTGGTTCAAAACGATTGCTTTTATTGGCGTCGAATAAAAATATTATTTCATCTATTCCGTCTGCATGGAGCGGCGCTGCTGCGATTTGAACCTGCAGCCTTGCATTGGGCATGCCCACCTTCGCCAACAAAGTATGTACGTTCTTCTCAAAATTGACTAACTGCGCTTTTCTGTTGGCAGAAATTTTTTCAGCCAGCTTCATACATTTTTTTAGTAACTCGTCCAAAGAGGCTTGGGCCTGCTCAATCGCAGTTGACATATTAAACACCGCCAATAATTTTTGTTGTAACTCTTCCTGAATGATGAGGAGCTCAGCTGTGCTGTTGACAGCATGTTTTTTAAGGAGTTTGTATCCGGCCGACAACCGATCGTTGGCTTCTTGAATGCGTTGTGGATGATAGGAAATATTTTCGTCTATGCGTTCCAGTTCGTCTGCAACATCCTGTAATTCTATTACCGCACTTTTTATGCGTTCATGTAACGCGGTTATTTCGGGGAGATAAGTTTGCAAGCCATTTACTTTGTGTTGCATTTGCTGAAGCTGTTGTAATAGCGGTTGTTCACCCTCTTTCAACTCAGTGTACACCGTTGCCAGCTGTTGTTTGATGCCTTCTGCATTGCTCAGTAATTTTAGTTCAATGTCTAATTCTTCCAGCTCATTTTCTTTTAAAGACAATTCATCTAGTTCATCAAACAAAAATTTATTGTAGTCAAATTCTTTATTGGCATTGGCCTGCTGCATTTGGAGTGCTTCCAGTTCTTTTTTCTGCGAGCTGTAGCTTCCGAATAAAACTTTTAATTCTTTTAAAAGCGAGTGGTTGTCTGCGAGCGCATCTATAACTTCCCGTTGAAAATCTTCTTCTCCTAAATCGAGTGTATCGAATTGTTGGTGCAGATCTACCAGTAAAATAGCCAACTGTTTCAATTGGGTTAAATTAACGGGCGTATCATTTACAAAACTTCTAGATTTACCATTGGTTCCAATTTCTCTTCTTACCAACACTTCGCCTGAAACATCCAGTTCCTGAATCTCCAAAAACGATTGAATGGCCTTATGATGTTGCACATTGAAATACCCTTCTACCATGCATTTCTGGTTGCTGTTCTGCAAAACGGCACTGTCTGCCCTTTGGCCCAGAATAAGGTTAAGAGCTCCCATTAGAATACTTTTACCGGCACCTGTTTCGCCAGTAATGATGTTGAGTCCCTCAGAAAAATCGATGGTGAGATCTTCGATGATCGCGTAATTCCGGATGTGTAATTTGTGTAGCATATAGAGAGAGCAAATTACTAAAAATTATGGCAAACCCGTTGGATAAATATGACCAAAAAAAACAGCCTTTTTTTAGGAAAGGCTGTTTTTACAGCATTCAATACAAATGGATTAATTGTGTAATAATTGACCAAATCCGAAAGCGAAAGGGGAAGCAACTCCTGCCAACCTTGACCCTTTCACATAAAATGTGTAAGATTTCCCATTGGCGATATTGATGTTAGCGGTAAGAATAAGTATGGAGGTTCCGTTGATTTTGATATTAAAAGTATAATCGCCGGAACGAACCTTTTGGAAGGTGCTTAACAATACGCTGTTGGGGTTTGACCCGATGAAAGTAACACTGTCGGCAACCAGGGTACTGGAACCAGGTTGAATAAATTCTACATCTATAGCACCAGCATCGTGCGATAGGTGTATCAAACGAATTTGTGCGGTATCTGTTCCCAAAGTTATAATGGCGTCTGACACAAGCAAGGCCGCTGCACCTGCTCCGGTACCTAACGTGTCATAAGCAAATACACTGTAGTTAGTATTCGCATTGGCTAAAAAATTCGACTGAAATAAAGTGTTACCTGCTGTATTGATGCGGAGATTGTTGATGCCAGTGGTAACTGAAAAATAGGGATTTCCCATTACTCCAGTAGCAGAACCAAAAGGAATACCAGTAGTATTTACCTGACTGCCATTTAACAATACATCGATGGCCCCTACCCCTGCGGCCGAGTGTACCACTGCTACTTTTGCAGTGCCGGCTTGCGTTGGGTCATCGTTTTTTTCGCAGCCCAAAAAAGAGAAGATCGCGACAAAAGGTAAAAGAATTCTAAAAAATGAGGATGTTTTCATTGTAAATAATTTTTGCGCTTCCGGGCAAATTTGGGTAGAACAAACTATAAAAATTATATACCATTTTTGCAGAAGCAGTAATAAAAAAGGGTTACACGGTGGTAACCCAATTATAATGCCGTATCCGGGATTAACTAAACATTTCCCGGACTTTATCGAAAAATGACTTCTCATTTTTTTCCGGTTTTGGTTCGAAGTTAGCCGATGATTGAAGCTTTTCCAGTATATCTTTTTCTTCTGCACTTACCTGTTGGGGTGTCCAAATGTTCACCTGAATCAGCTGATCTCCTTTTTCATAGCTATTTACGTTGGGGAAACCTTTGCCTTTCAACCTGAAAATTTTTCCACTTTGTGTTCCCGGGGGAATTTTAATTTTTGCCCTTCCATCAATGGTGGGTACTTCTACTTGTGTTCCAAATACAGCGTCGGGAAAGGAAATGTGAAGATCAAATGCCACATTCAAACCATCTCTGTGTAGTTGTGGATGAGCTTCTTCTTCGATAAGTACGATCAGATCGCCCGGATTACCTCCGCGTTCGCCTGCGTTGCCTTTGCCTCCTACACTAAGTTGCATCCCTTCCTGCACGCCTGCCGGGATATCAATGGTAACGGTTTCTTCTCCGTACACCCTGCCCTCTCCTTTACAAGAACCACACTTAGCCGTTACAGTGGTGCCCTCTCCATTGCAGGTAGGACAAGTAGTAACCGTTTGCATTTGTCCCAAGAAGGTATTTTGAACCCTTCTTACCTGGCCGCTGCCGCCGCAACCAGTGCAGGTTTGCACACTGCCTTTATCTTTTGCACCACTACCATCGCAGGTGTTGCATTTAATATATTTTTTTACCTTAATGGTTTTAGTGGCTCCTTTGGCAATTTCTTCAAAGTTGAGTTTGATCTTAACACGTAGGTTACTTCCTCTGGTACCACGGCCACGGCTACCCGCAGATTTGCGTCCACCGCCGCCAAAAAAGCTTCCGAAAGCATCGTCACCAAAAATATCTCCGAACTGGCTAAAAATATCGTCCATGTTCATTCCACCACCCGAGTAACCACCTGCACTCCTTCCTCCACCAAAAGCATTGTGACCAAAGCGGTCGTACTGTGCTTTTTTATCGGGATCATTTAGCACTTCATAGGCTTCTGCTGCTTCTTTGAATTTTTCTTCTGAGGCCTTATCGCCGGGATTTCTATCCGGATGGAATTGCATAGCTACTTTTCGGTAAGCTTTTTTAATTTCTTCCTGAGAAGCGGATCTGGTCACAACTAATACTTCGTAATAATCTCTTTTTGAACTCATGTAATTGTAGCTATTAGCAATTAATTTGCAGGCTTTTTTTAAGCTGGCCTGTAGTTTGCAGCTGTTGTTGGATGGTTGATTTTTATTTGCCTACTACCACTTTAGCAAAGCGTATCAGTTTACCGTTGAGGTAGTAACCTTTCTGCACTTCATCTACTACTTTACCCACGTTGTTTTTACCCATGTCAACTTCTGTGATGGCTTCGTGTTTTTCTACATCAAAATCTTCGTTTACACTTTCCATGGCTGTAAGCCCTTTTTGCTGAACTACAGATCTGAGTTTATTGAACACCAATTGATTACCCTCTTTTACCTGATCGATGTCATCGGAGTTGTTCATTTGTTTTTCGGCCCTATCGAGATCATCCATCACATCCAGGAGAGAAAGGATCATTTCTTTTCCTGCTGTTTGAATCAATTCAATGCGCTCTTTGGAAGTACGGCGTTTGAAGTTGTCAAATTCTGCAAATAAACGGAGGTATTTATCTTTCTGCTCTTGTAACTCCGTTTCCATTGTATCGAAACTATTAACGGCCTCTTCTTCTGGATTGCTCAAATGGGTATTTCCAGGAATATCTGCATCCGAGTTGATGTCCATTTCTATATTGTCGGTGATTGGCTGGTTGTTCTCTTCCATAATTTTTGCTTTAAAATGTTTGCAAAAGTTAGATTGTCAAACAGTTTGCCAATAGGCATGAAGCAGTCAAATTGACACAAAAAAAAAGAAATTGGTGGAATGATGGTTATTTAACCACTTGAAACTTGCCTGATTGGACAACAGTACCCATCTTGTCTCTTAATTGGAAGATGTAAACGCCTCTAAAAAAATCGTCGAGATTGATGATAACGCGGCTGGGTAATTTTTTGATGTCGTACACTTTTTTGCCCATGAAGTTGAACACCTGCAGTGAATAAGAGCCTTCGTACACCTTGTTGAACTCAAAAGTAATGGCGGCGCTCGCAGGATTGGGATAGAATTTTACCAGTTTTGCAGTTACAGGATTTTCCGCGATGGGATCTTTTGTTTGTGCTACGGAGGTAAAATTTAAACCAATGATTAGTATTAATATGAAAGTAATGTTTTTCAACTAGGTAAAAGTAGTCAAATCTTTTTAGTATGCTAACAAATAAAAATAGAAATGTTTATTAATAAATAACGGCCTCCCTGTAGTTTTAGTGCTACAGGGAAGCTTTTATTTTAAGCCAGTTGAGCCAATTTTTCATCAATAGTTGCAAAATCTGGCATTTCGCCCGGATTATCCAACACTTCTACATACTGAAGTACGCCCTCTTTGTCAACTATAAAAGCAGCCCTTTTACTTACTCCCAGCATACCCATATCGGTAAACGACTCGTGGATGGCTTCGTAAGCGTTGGAGACTTCTTTGTTGAAGTCGCTTAATAGTTGAAAATTATACGTTTGTTCTTCTTTAAATTTGGCCAGAGTGAAAACAGAATCTACAGAAATACCCAGCACTTCTGTGTGTTCGTTTTGGTATTTATTGATACCATCGCGAACGGAACAAAGTTCTTTGGTACAAACACCTGTGAAGGCTTGCGGAAAAAACAAGATCAATACGTTTTTTTTACCCGCAAAATCGCTGAGGGTTCCTTTTGATTTCTCTGAATTAAAGAGTCCGAAGTCTGGTGCTTTTTGACCAACTAATAATGCCATAATGATAAGATTTATTGTGTTTTATGATTGAGTGAACAAATCTACTTCCAATAAGTTTATCAAAACCCCCTGTAAATAAAAACCCCACCAAAAGGCAGGGTTTTTTAATCCAAACAATCCATAAAAACAAATTTTTAAAAACAGCTACAGTAGTTTTTATGAAATGGGGACGTCATCATTTTCTTTTCAACACAAACAGGTCGGGCCAAAAAGGGTCCTTCACAAGCTTGTGAAGGAACTTACTTAATACGATCGTCTGTAATAAAATTGCGGGATTGTAAGGTTTGTTTCATTTTGCGGTTTGAGAGGTAATGCCCTTAGGCAATGGTAATTAAAGCATAAACGAAACATGTGTAGCTTATAGTATGCAGTGACAGTATTTTTTCTTAATGATTTATTCACATTAGTACGGTCAATAATATCATAGACGCCGCATGTGCAATACAATAGGAGCGGTACTTCCCCAGGGGGCCAGTTCCATGGTCGGAATATCTTTTTTGGTAAAACGCCAGGCCCGGTTTAAAAAAGGAAATCCGGCAGGTATAGATGGTTGGGTAATGTTGATGGTGAGCTTTCCATAATCTTCAGTGCACGACCAGGTGCCGGAATAGGTTTGGCCGTTGTTCGCTGCCGTCATAGGGCCATCTATAAAGGTGTTTTTTAAAAGTCGGAACACCCAGCCGCTGTATTGTGTTGTTAGGTTGGTTCCATTATCGGTTGCGAGCGATACCTTAAAATCGCGGTTGAGAACATTCTCTTCAAAGTACTGCTGCAACAGGTCAACAGTGGGTGCCGGTGCATCTTTTTTACAGCTTTGCAGCAGTAATATCATGGCAGCAAAAAACAGGGCAATTAAAAAACGCCATTTGTAAAAAATACTTGAAAAATGTGGTGTGCTCATGATGTAAACTTCTTTTCATTGCGGGTTATGATCCGGATGTTTTGTTTATATTCCGTATATTCCTTTGTATTTTTCGGTGGCATACTTTATAAAAAAACTACTCGACAAAGCTGCTCCGGTTGCCTTCACACACAATTCATCTGAGTGATAATAACGTCCAAAAGGGTAAATATGTTGTTGCAGCCAGGCCCAAATATTACGGGTATCACCGTTGCTCATTTCCTCGTTTATAGACGGATTTTCTGACACAATAGCTGCATACAATTGCGCTGCATATAAACTTCCAATGCTGTAAGTAGCGAAATAACCGAAGCTTCCATGGCTCCAATGCACATCCTGCAAACAACCGCGTTTATCATCTGGAACTGTGATACCGAGGTATTGTTGGTACAGCTCGTTCCACAAAGCAGGAATATCTTTAGCTGAAATTTCTCCACCGATCAATCGCTTTTCTATTTCATATCGAATCATTACATGAAAATGATATGTTAGTTCGTCGGCTTCCGTTCTGATTAGAGAAGGTTGTACTTTATTGATGGCTTTGTAAAAATCCCCGACAGCAATATCAGAAAATTGGCTCGGAAAGTACGCTTGCACCATTTGGTATTGTCCTTTCCAGAAGGGTAAACTTCTACCAACGCAGTTTTCCCATAACCTGCTCTGGCTTTCGTGAATACTAAGGCTGCAGTATTCTCCCAGTGGCATACCATACTCATTGGCGGGTAGCCCTTGTTCGTAGAGTGCATGCCCACCTTCGTGAATACAGCTCCAAAGCATGTTAGCAAAATCATGTTCGTCTACCCTGGTGGTTACCCGAACATCCTGGCTGTTGAAGTTGATGGTAAAGGGATGTTCGCTGATATCTTGTCGGCCAGCTTCAAAATCGAAGTGCATTTTCTTCAACATCTCGAGGCCCAGTTTCCATTGAACATCTTTGTTGAATGGCTGATGAAGGCAAGTGTCGGATGGCACTTGTTTGGTAGCAATCTGCTCCAGCATTGGCCTAAGGTCTGATCTTAGGGAGGTAAAAAGCTGGTCAACAGTTTGAACGTTGAGGCCGCGGTCGTATTCATTCATCAAGGCATTGTAGGGATGTTTTTCATACCCCAACAGATCGGCTTCCTGCTTTTTTAGTTCAATAATATCGTGCAGGGGCTGCTGAAAGATGGCAAAATTGTTTTGTTGCCTTGCTTTGATCCAAGCGTGGAAACTGCGATTGACCGCCTCGCTCATTTTTCTTACAAAGGGGGCAGGTAATTTTTTATTTTTTTCGTAATCGTAACTACTCAGCGAAACATTTTGGCGCTGGCTTTCAGACAAAGAATCGTCTTGAGAAAGTTGCTGCAACAAAACGCCCAGTTGCGGAGCAGTAAATTGTTCATGGGCCAATTCATTGAGCGTGGCTATTTGCCTGCCACGAATGGAGGCGCCTTTTGCAGGAAGATAGGTTTCCTGGTCCCATTGCAATAGAGCCGATGCGTAGCGGAGGTCGGCAATTTTTTGAAGCTGTGATTGGTATTGTTCGTATGATGTATTCATGTGATGGAAGTTGCTGTTTACATTATTTTTTATTTAAAAGAAATCAATTCAAATTGGCAAAAGCCAAATTCCTGTTCAGGACTTTGCGAAAACTGTTGGGAACGTACATATAAAAGAAAGGAGGATGGAAGCCAGCAACAACTTCATAAAATTTTTATATAGTATTAAGTTTGTTTTTCAATAAATATTATTACCGAAGATGAAGAAAAAAACCAAAGCTCCATTTATAACTTCCAGGTGAAACTACTACTGATATTGATTGCTGGCAGCATGCTATTCCGTTTGCCAATCTATTACCAAAATTTATCCCGCAAATTCTTTTCTTATTTCTGAGCAACGCTGTTTACTTCCATCCAGTAACCGTCAGGATCTTGAAAATATATTTGGTTAATTCCATCTGCACGAATGTTTACTTTGTTTAAGTTGCCCTTCGAATCATTAAAGGTGATTTTAAGCTTGTCAAGTTTAGAAACAAAACCATCAAATTTTGAAGTCGTTAATGCAAGATGAACTGCTAAATTAACAGTAACTGGTTCTTTTATGATTGAGATTAAATGTAGTTCTTTCCCTTCGCCTAATGAAAACCAACGTATGCCATCCATTTTTGACCTATTGATAATTTCCTGAAGTCCGAGAACATTTTTATAAAAATTGGATGACTGGTCAACGTCTTTAACAGAAAGAGCTACATGGTTAAAAGAAAAATTAAATGAAGTACTGTCCTGTGCCTGAATTAAAAAACTAAAGGAAATAGCCATCATAATGAAAAATATTTTACGCATTGGTTTTACATTTGTTGATGAACGCTTACTCTTTTCGGCTTTCAGCTTATCCGTTATTATATTTATTAAGTTCGTTAAATTAAACGTCCTTGTCACTAAGAGGTTGCCGTTAATAGTTGCCTGTAATGATACGATTGATGAAATAAAAATTGATTTAACTTTACGATACGCTAAAATAAGTGAATGAGAATACAAGAAATCATAAATGCGCTGAATTTTTATGCAAACCCCTTTTTACAGGAAGATTATGATAATGCCGGATTAATTACTGGCAGTAATAATTGGGAATGTACAGGGGGCCTCGTTTGTTTAGACGCCACCGAGGAAGTAATACAGGAAGCCATCAACAAAAAGTACAACCTGGTGATTGCCCACCACCCTATTGTTTTCAGGGGTTTAAAAAAAATCAACGGAAACAATTATGTGGAACGGGCGCTGATATTGGCGATCAAACATGATATTGCTTTGTTTGCCATTCATACCAATCTCGACAATGTGATAGATGGTGTTAATGGGAAAATAGCCGAAATGCTGGGTCTGCAAAACAGGAAAGTATTGCTACCGAAAAAATCAGTTTTGCAACAATTGTCTGTGTTTGTACCTACAGCCCATAAAGAAACATTGCTCCGTGCTTTGTTTGCTGCTGGTGCAGGCAATGTTGGTAAATACAGCGAATGCAGTTTTAGTGTTGCGGGTACGGGCAGTTTTAAAGCGATGGAGGGGAGCGATCCTTTTGTGGGGAAACATGGGGAAA
>Ga0105046_10016406_pt1 | contig 11370 bp, 9 predicted proteins | sample MAT03_FD_78385 | JGI IMG/M metagenome (GOLD analysis project Ga0105046, IMG submission 78385) | Freshwater microbial communities from Lake Fryxell liftoff mats and glacier meltwater in Antarctica - MAT-03 (megahit assembly) | ecosystem: Environmental > Aquatic > Freshwater > Ice > Liftoff...
GAGTCGCGGGATGAGGAGCAGCACCACGGCGATGAGCTCGAATGTGGCCGTGGCGTAACGGCCCCAGGGCTCGACGCCCAGCGTCGTGACGATGTAGATGGGCTCGGGCGCACCGGAGAACTTGAAGAAGAGGGTCTGGCCCATGATGACCGCGGCGGCGACCTGCGCGATCCATGAGGCGATCGGTGCGCCGCCACGCGGTGCAGGGGCGGCGAGGAACGCGAGCGGGTTCGCTGAAGATGGCGTTGCGAACGTGTTTATCGTGGGTTGGACGCCACGCGGAGCGCCTGGTTACATCGGGATGCACAGCAGGAGATAGATCGCGGCGATGAGGGCGAGTGAACTCAGCGTTCGGTTTGTTTCACGCAGGGTGCGCACAAGCGAAACGCCACCGAGCTTCGACGGCCGAAGCGGAGGACTGAGAATTGACGGGTTACCCGGATCGCTACTCAGACCCGGCCGACGGCGTAGACGACCCAGTCGCGATCCATCTGGATTCCGATGCCGCGGGACGTTGGCTCTGGGTGGAGGGGGCGGATGTAGGCGTTGCCATGGTGGTCGATGGCGTCGCCGAGGGAGTCGTAGAAGTCGATGCTGCCGAAACCGGCCTCGTGCATGGCATCACGCAGTTCGGGCATGGACCAGAGGCGCCAGTGGTATGTGAACGCGTTCTTGATCCACTCGGTTGGGGCTTTGGTGCGGCGGTTCTTCTTCGTGCGTGTCGTGATGCCGAAGTCGATGGAGTTGCGCACGAGGCCGGTGGTTGGGTCGGCCTCGCGCTGGTTCCAGCGGTAGAGGAAGGTTCCGAGATCCGGATGCCGGATGGTGCGGGTCCAGGAGCCGGTGCGGAGGGCGGTGTGGCCGCCGTAGATGTCGGCGATGAAGAGGCCGCGGCGTGCGAGCGAGCTGCGCGCGTGGCTTAGGTAGGTGAAGAGGCTCGCGCGGGTGTGCTGGTAGCCGAGGGCGAAGTTGGTGGCGGCGATGATATCGGCGCGGTCCTTGGCTTCGAGCACGTCGGCGAGGACGAGCGTCATGCGCGGGCCCGCAGCGTGCGCGAGGGGGACGGGATCGTTGTCAACGGCGATGGCGCGGCGAGCGCGAGATGAGGCGGCGAAGTGCTTGGCGAGGGCCGCGCTGCCGCTGAAGTCTTCGCGAAGAACTTTGGGGCCGCGTGCGGCGCTGGAGGCGCCTTGGGCGTAAGCGGCGAGGACGAACGCGAGGAGCGCGGGCGGATTCGTGACGCTGCGCTCGTAGAGGTCGTGGGGGTTCATATGGAAAGCGACGAGCTGGAAAGTGAAGAGCGAAAATGAAGAGCGTGCAGCGGTCGGGACCGCCGGGGACCGGCGGGCCACCCCCGAGAACCTAGGCCATTCGGATCCAGCGGATGAGGGTGGCGAGGTTTGGTGGCTTGCCGTACATGAGCACGCCCACGCGGAAGATCTTGGCGGCCAGGCGCAGCGAGATATAGACCGTGACGAGGCCGATGGCGATTGAGAGGGCGATCTGCCAGAAAGGCGGTGGGTCGGTAGAGGAGATGCGCAGGATCATCACGAAGGGATTGATCGGCGGCAGAAAGGAGAGGATCGTCGCCATCCAGCTCTTGGGATTGAAGATGATTGGCATCATGAGCAGCATGGGCGTCATGATGACGAGCATCACGGGTGTGAGGAGCGTCTGGGCTTCGTGCACATCGGATACCGCCGAGCCGATGGCGGCCATCATCGCGGCGATGGTGAAGAAGGCGATGAAGAAGAAGATGAAGAGGTAGATGAGGTTGGACCACTCGATCTGGCCTCGGGAGCCGAGGTAGAGGAGCGCGACAATCCCCGAGCCGGAGTACAGAACGAGGACGAGGAACGCCGCGCCGAGCTGGCCGACGACTTTGCCCGTCATGAGCTGCATCGGAGAGACGGCGGAAAGGAGCACCTCCATCACGCGGCTGGATTTCTCTTCGATCGTTGAGTAGAGGAGGTATTGGCCGCCGGTCATGACCGCGATCCAGAGAAGGATCATGAAGGCGACGGGAACGATGAACTGCTGGAATTCGCTGGACTTTTCCTGGCGGCCCTTGGTGACGGCGATGGCGTCGGGGCGCGGCAGGCGCGTCATGGCGCGGATCTTCTCGGGGTCCTGCCCGGCGGACTGGATGCGCGTGGTGATGATCGCCTCGCGGACCTGATCGCGAACCAGATCCTGCACGCGCGCGTCGAGGTTGGACTTGATGTAGAGCTCGTACGTGCCGTACTCATCTTTTGTGGGATCCTTCGCAACGGCGTCTGGCGCGATGATGACCAGGGCCAGCTTGGAGCCGTCGTCCATCGTGCCGCCGATGAGTTCCTGCTTGGCGGCCTCGATGTCGGCGTCGGGCGCGAGGGCGCGGGCCTCGATCTGGGCAACGTCCTTTGAGGCCTGGCTCGCGGCGGCCTCGATGGCCTTGCCGCCAGCTTCGGCGCCCGGAATCTTGTCGAGAAACTTGCCCGTTGCCTGGACGACCTGGGCCACGTCCTCCTCGATGCGGGCCTCGATGGCTTCCTGCGAGAGGAGGCCCATGAGTTGGGCCATCACGCGGCCCTGGTCAGCGCCGGGCTCGCCAGTGCGGTCGATGATGGCAACGCTCCCCCTTACGGCGGGCGGCTTCTGGCTGATCAGGAGAACGGCGATGGGGATGAGCGCGGTGATGATGATGGGCACAACGACCACGCCGAAGAAGAAGGTCTTGGTGAAGACCGTCGCGGCGAACTCGCGGTACGCGATGTGGAATAGTCGATTCATGGGATAGGCACCAGGGGCTGGGCACTTGGCACTAGAGGAGGAGAGGGACTGAGGATGGAGGGACTTGGGAAGACGATGCAGGAAGGCGAGAAACCACGGCTTTTTAGTCGCCGCTGGTGTCGCCTTTTCCTCTGAGGGAGGCCAGGAGCGTGTCGCGTTGTTCGGTGGAGAGGCCCGAGCCTTGGACGATGTCGACGAAGATGTCTTCGAGGGTTGGCTGGACGACCTCGATGCGCCGGACCGGGACGACCGCGGCGAGTCGCGGTACGACGGCGGTGGCGTCGGCAACTCCGTCGCGGAGGTGGGCCCGGAATCCGCCGCGGATCGGATCGACGCGGTCGATCTCCGGGACCGCGCGGAGCGCGCTGGCTGCATCGAAGCCGTGCACGGCGGGCTCGACATCGATGGCGCGCGGGTCAAACGTGGCCCTGATCTGAGAGGGCGTGTTGTCCAGCACCTTGTGACCCTGGTGGATCATGACGATGCGGTCGCAGAGGGCCTCGGCCTGCGACATCTGGTGCGTCGAGAAGATGATGGTGCGGCCAGCCTTGTGCTGCTCGTCGATCAGCTCGCGCAGGAGGCGCGCGTTGACGGGATCCAGGCCCGAGAAGGGCTCGTCGAGGATGATGAGCTCGGGATCGTTGATGATCGATGCGACGAACTGGACCTTCTGCTGCATGCCCTTGCTGAGCTCTTCGCAGCGTTTGGAGTAGCAGTCAGAGAGAGTCACGCGCTCGAGCCAGTGGCGGACCAGGCGATCAAGCGTCTGGCCATTTGGGAGCGCATCGCGCATGCCCTTGAGGCGGGCGATGTAGGTGATGAACTTGCCGACTCGCATCTTTTTGTAGATGCCGCGCTCCTCGGGGAGGTAGCCGATGCGGTCCTTGCTCTCAACCGCGGATGACTTGCCCAGCACGCGGATGGTGCCCGCGTCGGGAAAGAGGATCGACATGATCATGCGGATCGTGGTCGTCTTGCCAGCGCCGTTGGGGCCGATGAAGCCGATGAGCGAGCCGCTGGGAATGGTGAGGGCAAGTGGGTGGACGGCGATCTTGGGTCCAAAGGACTTGGTGACACCTTCGAGCTCGATGGCGGCTGCCTGCACGCGGGACTCCTTTAGACGCTTCGAATGGACGCTTCGAACGTGGACACTGCGGGATCGGACGCTGATCGAGCGACGCCCCGGAAGCACGGCGATTCTTGCCGGCCCCGAGTGTACATGGCATAGACACTACGCTCGCCCTCCGCACGCGGGAGGCTCGCACTACGCTTGGGAAGATGTCGCAGATCACTCCATCATCGGGAACCGGGGCTCAGTTGCTCCGAAAGAGCGTGCCCGCCAAGGCCTTCGAGAAACTCGCCGCGCTGGAGGCAGAGGACCGGCGGCTTGTCGCCATGCTCGAAGACCCCGAGGTCGTCGTTGACCATCGGAAGGTGCGGGACCTTGCGAGCAAGCGGTCTGCGATGCGTGGCGCGGTCGATGGGTATCGCAAGTTCCTTCTGCTCGAGGCTGAGCACGCGGACCTCACGCGCGCAACCAAGAGCACGGACTCGGAGCTGGCGGCGCTCGCGCGTGAGGAGTTGCCGGGCGTTGAGGCTCGCGCGGAGCAAACCATCAAGGACGTGCTTGCGGGGCTTGTGAACACGGAGGACCTGCGGCTGGGATCGGTGATGCTCGAGGTGCGGGCTGGAACCGGCGGCGACGAGGCCGCGCTGTGGGCCCGCGACCTGCTCGAGATGTACCAGAAGTTTGCGTCGCGGCGCGGCTGGAGCGTTGAAGTTCTGGAGTTCTCAGCGGAAGCCGCGGCGGGGGGCATTCGCAATGTGCTCGCGAACGTCAAGGGCGATGGCGTGTGGAGCGAGCTCTCGTTCGAGGCTGGTGTGCACAGCGTCAAGCGGGTGCCCGCGACGGAGGCCGCGGGGCGAGTGCACACTTCGACGGCGACGGTGGCGGTGCTGCCGGAGCCGGAAGAAGTCGACGTCAAGATCGACTGGGCCGCGGAGGTGGAGGAGGGTCCCACGCGGGCGCAGGGTCCGGGCGGGCAGAACGTGAACAAGGTCGAGACGGCGTGGCAGATCTTCCACAAGCCCAGCGGCATCATCATCAAGATGATGGAGGCCAAGAGCCAGCAGCAGAACCGTGACCGGGCGCGACGGCTGCTCATGGCGCGGCTGTATGAGTTCGAGCGCCAGAAGCAGCACGCACAGCGCTCCGCCGCGAGACGCACGCAGATCGGCAGCGGCGACCGGAGCGAGAAGATCAGGACGTATCGCTGGAAAGAGGGGATTGTCGCGGACGAACGGTTGCCGGGCGAGTACTCGCTGCGCGACGTGATGGTGGGCGACCTCAGCAAGCTCATCGCGGACCTGCTGGCCAAGCAGACCGAGGAGCGGCTGGCAGATCTGTAGACTCAATTGAATAGGTCGAGTGCGGCAAGGCACGCTGTCAACTACTCAGCGCGGATTGAACCATGAACCAGCCACTTCCAATCGGGTCCGAGGTTGTCCCCGCCGCGCCGCCGATGCTCCCGGGCGACGCTGGCCTGCCGTGGTACTACGGCGTTGGTCAGCAGCGCGTGGGGCCTGTTGAGGTGAGCTCTTTTCTCGCGCTGATCGCGGCGGCGCAGGTGCGGCCCGAAACGCTGGTGTGGCGGCCGGGCATGGCGCAGTGGGTCGCGGCGCAGCAGCTCCCGGAACTCGCGACGAATCTGGACTCTGCCGCGGCGGCGCGGGCGTCGAGCCCGCCAGTGCGGCCGGGGTTTGTCGGAGTGGAGGTGCAGAGCGACGCGACGGGCGGGCTGATCCCGTACAAGAACGGAGCGGCCCTCTCCAGCTATTACGTCTCGATCGCCGCGCTGATTCCGGTGCTCGGTCTGGTGCTGGCGCCTGCGGCGATCTGGCTGGGGCTCAAGGGGCTGAAGGAAGCGAAGAAGAACCCGCAGGTGCGTGGGAAGGCGCATGCCTGGTTCGGCGTCATGCTCGGCTCGATCATCGCGCTGGTGTACATCGCGATCATCGTCGCGATCATCATCGGAATTGTGATCTGAGTGCAGCGGGGCCCGCACGCCGATCGCGACGTACGCTGGGCGCATGGGTGAGCAGGCTCGTGACACTTTGGACATTGTGGTGATCGGAGCCGGTGCCGCGGGACTCTTCGCCTCGATCTGGGCCGGGCGAACGCTGCGCGAGGCGGGCGATCAGGCTTCGAGCGTTGTGGCGCTGGATGGGGCCAAGAAGCTGGGCGCGAAGATCCTCGTCGCTGGCGGCGGGCGATGCAACGTCACGCACCACGCCGTTGACGAGCGGCAATATGCGGGAACATCGCTCCCCGCGATCCGCAATGTGCTACGCCGGTTCGATGTGGCGCGGACCGTGGCCTTCTTCGCGGAGCTGGGCGTTGAGCTCAAGCGCGAGGAGACGGGCAAGCTCTTCCCCGTGACGGACGACGCGCACACGGTGCTCGATGCGCTCTTCGCGGCGGCGGGTGATGTTGGTGCCGCGCTGATCCACCCTTGGCGCGTCGGGCGGATCGAGCGGCGCGACAACGGCCTCTTTGAGGTGCATGGCGAGGTCAGCGCGATGGGCGAAGAGCCGCCGAGCGTCACCGCCCCATCGCGCGCTCCGTTCGTCGCGCGGCGCATCGTTCTCGCAACGGGCGGGCGCGCACTGCCGCTGACGGGATCGAACGGGCAGGGGTACACGATCGCCAAGGCACTTGGGCACACGGTCACCGAGCGCGTCTTCCCGGCTCTCGTGCCGCTGACGCTGGCGCGAGATCACTGGATCTGCTCGCTCTCGGGCATCACGCTCGCGGCGACGCTGGAAGTGCGGTCCTCGACGGGCAAGCGGCTGAAGCAGTTCACGAACTCGACGCTGTGTGCCCACTTTGGGCTCTCGGGCCCGGGCGTGCTGGACATCAGCAGGTACTACACGGACGCGGTACGCGATGATGCGCGCGCGCATCTTGTGATGTCGTGGCTGCCGCGCGAGACGCTGGAGTCGGTGGATGGCGCGCTCGCGCGCCTTGGGCGCTCGTCCGCGGCGAGATGGCTGCAGGACGCTGGGCTTCCCGAGCGCGTGGCGCGGGCGCTCTGCGAGAGCGCTGGCGTAGACCCGCTCGCGTCGGGGCACGCGCTGACGCGAGAGTCGCGCCGCGCGCTCGCCTCGATGGTGGTCCAGACGCCGCTGCCCATCACCGGTGACCGCGGCTTTACCTACGCCGAAGTCACGGCGGGCGGCGTGCCGCTTTCAGAGATCCACCTCGACACGATGGAGAGCCGCGTCTGTCCGGGCCTGCATTTGTGCGGCGAGATCCTTGATGTGGATGGACGCATCGGCGGGTTCAACTTTCAGTGGGCGTGGGCAAGCGGCTTTGTGGCGGGAACCGCCGCCGCGAAGTTGCTCAAGATTTCCAGTGATTCGCGGTAACGAACGCTCCAGCTCGCGCGTCGATACTCACACCACAGGTACTCACTTGCGAAGGCTCAGCCCGGAAGGCCGCGCCCCATGGAGTACCTGAGTTGACCCACGTGTCGAACACCGTGCACTCCCCGAACAACTTCGATCAGTCGCTGGATGCCATTCCGGGTCCGGGAATGTCCAAATCCCAGCGCGAGCTCTGGGAGCGGATCAACCGCTTCGAGATCGGCGACGCCGCGTGGGCGCTCTCGTTCACCAAGCGGCTGGCCCGCGAGAACGCCTGGTCGGAGGCGTTCGCCGCGAGGGTGGTGGCGGAGTACAAGCGATTCGTCTTCCTGTTGCTGGAGGCTGGCCACCCGGTGACACCCTCGGACGAGGTCGATCAGGCTTGGCACCTGCACATGATGTACACGCGTTCGTACTGGATCGAGAGGTGCGGTGAGCTGCTGGGCCGCGCACTGCACCACGGACCCACCAAGGGCGGCGCGGCGGAAGGGGCCAAGTTTGAGGACTGGTTCGGACGAACGCTCGCTTCGTACGCACGGCTCTTTGGCCAGTCGCCACCGCGGGAAGTCTGGCCCGATGCTCGCACGCGGTTTGGTCGGGCGCCGCAGTTTGCACGGGTGAACACGAGCGAGAACTGGGTGATCTCCAAGCCTCGCGTACGACGGTCGACGCTGGCCGGGGCGGCGTTGCTGCTGGTCGCGGGCGGGCTTGCGGGCTGCGAGGTGATGATGGCTCAGACCACCACTCCCGCGCGAGGAAGTCTGTCCGTCGGTGCGATGATCATCGTTGCGATCACGCTGATGCTCGGGGCGATCGTGCTCGTGAAGCGATGGTTCTCTCGCCCAACCTCAGCGCATCTGCGTGATGGCAAGAGCAACACTGGCTCGGGCTGTTCACCCTTCATCCTCGGGGGGATGACGGGTGGCGAGAGCTCGTCGCGAGAAGAGGGTGGCAAGGACCACGATGGCAGCGCGGACGACTCCGGTGGCGAAACTGGCGGAGATACTGGCGGCGACTCCGGCGGAAGCTCTGATTCAGGCCCCAGCGGATGCTCCTCAAGTGGCTGCGGCGGAGGTGGTTGTGGTGGTGGTGGCGGCGGCGGAGACTGACAGTAACGCTAAGGGCCTTCTCACCCGTGGAACCAAGCGCCGTACCATGCGTCCAACGAGGATAAGTTAGTGGTCATAAACTCCGCTTCCGGGCGGCTCGAACGCTTGCCTCACGCGGATGGAGAACTCAGATGCAAGTCAACTTTGGACGTGTCGCTTCTCTCGCCCTCAGCACCGCGATGATCACTGCCCTCTCGGGTCTCAGCGCGTGCAACCAAGGCCCGAGCGGCAGGCAGGGGGGCAACGTTGATCCGTACGAGCAGGTCCGCGGCACGTCGCGCGATCGCGCCGTGAATGACGTGACACTGCTGGAGTTCACCGATCAAGTGACGCAGTCGCTCGCGGAGCGCATCCCCACGATTCCCGACATCAAGAACGCGCCGACGAAGCCGGTCATCGCGGTCGGTGCCATCACTAACCGAACCAACACCCCCACCTCCGACTTCGCGGCGGTTCGCTCGCAGATCTTCACCGACATGGTCAACAGCACCGTGGCGCAGCAGGCCGACATCCTCGACACGCTCGAAGTGATGGACGAGCAGATGGCCCGTTACGCACAGCCCGGCCGCGGCGTTCCCAACTCGGCGCGCTACGACCCCAACATCACGTACATCCTGAACGGTGAGTTCTCAGAGATCTCCCGCGGCGAGAACGGCCGCTCCTCCACGTACGTCTTCAACTGGCGCCTCGTGAACCTCGGCACCAGCAAGACCGTCTCTGCCGACCGCGTCACCGCCAAGCAGACCAGGCCGTAAATGGAATGGGTTGCCGCCAGTTCGTGGCGGGTGTTTCTTCCCTCTCCTCTCCTGACTTCCCACCTCAGGGTTCAATCCGCCCCATGACGCTTGGCTCGATCCATTTTGATGCTCGAACTCACCTGCGAGGAACCGGCCGGGACCGCCGGTCCACCCAGAGCCACTTCGCGATCGCGCTTGGTGTCGCGTGCGTGTTGCTGGGCGGCTGCGCGACGGGCGGGCGTGTGCAGGGGCAATCGTCGCGCTTCCGGGCCGCGGACATGCTGGTCTCGACCGATGAGATCACCGACTCGCTCGCCGCGAGCTCGCTGCTTGCCGGGCGGAGCGCTACGACGCAGCCTCCGATGCGGCTCTACGTGCTGCCCGCCGAGAATCTTTCGAGCGAGCGCCTGAGCCGCGTGGATGGATCGGTGATGATGTCGATGGTGGCGCTCGACCCGCGCATGATGGACCTGCTTCAAAGCAAGAACGTTGAGATCTACTACCCCGACGATACCGAGAAGCTCCTCAAGCGTTTCTACGTTGATGTGCCCGGTGGACCCGCGTCGATGGACGCCCGCCCCGGCCCGACGCACTTCCTGACCGGTGAGGTGAGGTCGATCACGCGCCAGGCGGGGCAGCAGGCGCAGGCCGCGTCGGACGCTCGCTCGGATCTCTTCAGCGTGACGTTCCGCCTCACGGATGCAGAATCCAACGTGGCGCTGTGGGCGCATGATGTCCGCGTGCGGCGGGTGGCGCACGGCGTGGTGGCCGACTAACCCATGGCACACGCACCCACCACACCGATGATCTTGTGCGGCATGCTCGGCATGGCCAGCATGGCCGGGTTGCTCAATGGCTGCCAGTCGCCGATGGGGCGCGACGCGGGCGTCACGGAGCTTGTGCGCGCGGGCGAGTATGGCCAGGCCCGCGACCGCGTGGCCGCGAACTCGCCCCGGAGCACCGATGATCGCTCGTACATGCTCTCACGCATGCGCCTCGTCACGCTCGCGCTCGCGGATGGCGCGGGGCAGAGCGTCGAGGGTGATGTGGACCTGCTCTATGACAACCTTCGCACGCAGGGTGTCAACGCGGACCGGACACTCTCGACGTTCCTGATCGGCGAGGGCGGCTCCAGAATCTACAAGGGCGATCCGTTCGAGCAGGCCATGGCGTACCACTACGTCGGGCTCTTTGATGGCATGCGTGGCGACTGGGGCAGCACGCGCGCCGCCTCGACGAACTCGCTCTTCCTGCTGCGCGACTTCTCGAAGACGCTGCAGGCCACGGGCAAGCAAGGCGGATCAACCACGCGCCGAGGCGGGGCGCGCGGCGTGAACGAGAATCGGATCGCGGCTCTTGGCCAGCGTGAGAGCCAGGAGGCGCTCATCGCGGCCGCCGCGGGGTCGGGCTCGGACTTTGACTACACGACGACGGCCTCGGACTTCGAACTCGGGTATGTGATGCGAGCCATCGCCGCGTTCCAGATCCAGGAGCGTGAGGATGCACAGGAAGCACTCGCTACGCTGCGCCAGGTAGCCCCGCGCCTGTCCGGTCTGGCTGACCAGATCGCCTCGGGCAGCTACAACACGGTGCTCGTGGTTGACTATGGATCTGGGCCCGAAAAGATCGCGACCGGTCCAAGCAACGCCATCGCGGCGCACCGGCCACTGACACCCAGCACGGACCAACCCCTCTCGGTAAACGTCGGCGGCGGTGGATGGGGCTCGTTTCCCGTCGTCACGGATGTCAATCGCATCGCGCAGAGCCTCAAGTGGGCCAACCTCGAAGAGATGCGGCTTGCCAAGGGCTTCATCGGCGACGCGCTCATGATCGGCGGAACGGTGGTCGCCGTGAGTTCGGATGATGATGAGGCCCAGCTCGCGGGCGTCGCGGCGATCCTCGCGGGACTCATTGTGAAGGCCACTTCCCAGGCCGACACGCGCCAGAACGACGCACTCCCCCAGCGCGTGTACGTCGCACTCCTCAACCTGCCCGTTGGCCAGACGTCGCGTGTGGAACTTGCAGTCCCGGGCTCAACGGGCGGACGCATGGTGCTGTCGTACTTCCCGGGGCCGGAGCGATCGGGGCGTGCTCAGCTGCGGTACGTGCGTTTGCCCGGGTCAACGCCACAGTGGGCCACCGGCGGCAGTGTGCTGTACAACAGCGACGCGACGGGCAAGGTCGTTGAGCCAAACTATCCGTACATCCTCGGCGGGCGCGACGTGCGGACACCGTCTTGGGAAGTGCTCCGCTCGTACCACGCGTCGGGATACCTGCGCGAGATTACGAGCGTCCACGACCTGATCGAGCTCTACAAGGACGAGGGC
>Ga0105046_10016409_pt1 | contig 11369 bp, 9 predicted proteins | sample MAT03_FD_78385 | JGI IMG/M metagenome (GOLD analysis project Ga0105046, IMG submission 78385) | Freshwater microbial communities from Lake Fryxell liftoff mats and glacier meltwater in Antarctica - MAT-03 (megahit assembly) | ecosystem: Environmental > Aquatic > Freshwater > Ice > Liftoff...
GAACGATCATGAGCAAGCTCAATTTCCGCCCAAGAAAGTCTTTAAATTTTGACTCTCCAGCGGATCTCTTTTATAATTCAATTAAAGTGTAAAAAGTTGCACTTGCTATTTGAATTTACGAAACTATTGTTAACTCAAAAAATCTATTTTTCTAAAACTCAACAAAGCCTAGAGCGCGTTGAGTTTCTAATCATCGTTAAAATTGAGAAAGAACCCCAATCTTTGACAACTTTGAGCCTTTCTTATAAAATACAATTAGAAACAAAGCTGCTTTTTGCAACAGAAGAGGCTTGTTGTTTTAGGTCACAATCAGGGGTTATAAATGAAAATTCAATCAACGCTATTATTGGCATTTAGTTTATGCGTAGCCAATATAGAATCTATGGAACTACAAAATAAACGTAAGCGCGCTGAACCAAATCTTCTTTCTGCAAATAAAAAAAAGAAGCAAAAATGCAAAACTGAAAGTAGTCACCAAGAGGATTGTTTTAAGTATCTTCCAGACGAACTTTTAGTGAACATTTTCGGATTTCTTTCGATAAAGAAGAAAGCCTTAGAAGATGAAAAACACATAGCAAGTGTAAGACGGGTAAATAAACGCTTTTGGAACTTAATTACCAGCGATAATTTACCAGTAAAAGACCGTGAAAGCATTCCGCTTACCGAAAGACTGGACACCTATAAGAAAGCTTGCATTTATGGAAATATAAAAATGGTAAAAGGGCTAGAATCGTCATATTGCAAAGGAAAAGCCAAATTAAGTGATATACTAGCTCTTTATGGAAAAACTGGTTTAATTATTGCATCCGCACTTGGTCACGAAAAACTTGTAGAATATTTACTCAACAATGGAGCAGAATTTCTACCGGATAAATTGGGTTTTTCTCCACTAGATTATGCATTAGCCTACAATCATCAAAGCATTGTAAGTCTTTTAATAAAAAAAGGCGCTCTAGATAAACTAACTGAAGAGCAAAAAAATCTTGCAGTGGCTGTTATTTATGAAGATTTTGAAACCATTAAAGCAACCCTTCCACGAATAACAGTTGATAATCTCTATGTGTTGAGGATTCCTTTCTTTTATGCTGTTATCTCAGGTAAGTTAGAACTCGTTAAATACTTTGCTGAATATTATCCCTGTCTGACTTCCAGTCCATTTTTCTTACTAGAGGGGTCTATAAGTTTACCGGTTCTTACAGCCTGTTTTTTTGGCAACTATGAAATTGCCGAATATCTGCTACAAACAAATACCAGCAATCTAGATATTGAAACATTCTCTAACATTATTGAAACCGGACAACATAAGTTATTTGCATCACTTAATAATATAATTAATTTAGACGAAATTCTTGATAAATTACAACAAAGAACCAAGGCACAAATATGCCTGGCTTTTAGTATATTACAAGCAGCAATAGCAATGGGTAATACCACTATTATATCGCTCTTTAATAACTATCAAAAATCATTAGATTTTCGAAGGCCTCTTACTCCATTAATATATGCGTTAAAGGCCAATGATAAAAAGTGTGTCCAGCTCTTGCTAAAGGGGAATATCGATCTTGCTTTTACTTGCAGAGATGGTTATTCACCACTCTATTATGCGATTAAATATAGCTCACCAGAGTTAATTGAACTGCTTTTAACTACACAAAAACAAAAATCTAACCCGAGTTCTTTCTTAGGTTTTATTAATGCAATTAGCCCAGATGGGACCACTCCCTTAATGGAAGCAATTTTGGGTAATAACAAAGAAGCTGTTAAGCTTTTATTACGTCACGAAGCTTCTATGACAATACAAAATCCAAGTGGATATACACCCCTTATGCTCGCAGCTAACTGTGGCAATAAAGATATTGTACAATTACTTTTAGATCATAGATCTCATTCTGCTGAAAGTTATCGTGAATTAAAAACAGCTCTTAACATAGCCCAAACAAATTTTAATGAAGAAATTTCTCGACAATTATCTCGGTTTATAGAGGAATTACCAGCGAGCACTCAACCGTATCTATCAGATGAAGCCGTAGATAATTTATATTGTGATGAGAATATCATAAATTTTTAACCCTACTGATCAAAACAGCATCCGGAAACTCCTAAATCCGCTCATGATTCCTGTTTAATGAAGGAGGAATTGGGGCGCGTAATCGAATCCATGTGGATTCAATTACAAGATGATCCTTCGAATAAGTCGTAATTTTTTGAGCAAGGGTATATCAAATAGCCTTGCTCATTATATTTAAGTGGGATTTATAGCAATTCACCTGCAATGCGACTTAGTTCACTTCGTTCACTAATTTCAAGATAAACAACACCAAAAATCGCTTGTCCCTTAAACTTATCGGTAGCTATAACTAAGCCATTGCTACTATAATCTAAATAGGCTGAATCTATCTGATGGGGATCACCTGCCAAAATAATTTTACTACCTTCACCAACACGGGTAATTAATGTCTTTACTTCATGTGGCGTAAGATTTTGTACCTCATCAATTATTATAAATTGATAAGGAATTGAACGACCTCTCATGTAAGTAATCGCTTCTAAACTTACCCGACGTTCTCTTATAAGCTCATTCAGTGACGGTATAAACTGAGTAGTAGTAAATTTTCTACTTCTTTGCTTTTTACCTCTGTAATACCCCGATTCGCGAGGATCATCGCTTTTATGAACTCCAAACTGTCCTGTATTGGCATAATGAATAATAAATTCCATATTATCATAAACAGGTTGCATCCAACTAAAAAGCTTTTCTTGCATATCACCGGGTAAATAGCCAATATCGGGACCCAATGGAATCACCGGTCTACTTACTAATATTTTTTCATATTTCTGTTCAATCAGAACTTGGTGTAATCCGGCAAGAAGAGCTAAAAAAGTTTTCCCAGTACCTGCTGGCCCAATAAGACTAACTAATTGAATGTCAGGATCAAGCAACAAATCCAATGCCATATGTTGCTGAACATTTTTAGGCTTTAATGTCCATTTAAGTTGTAAATTATCAACATTCTTAAACTGACCGTTCGATAAATATCTAAATAATCTATAATTAAATGGGTTATGCTGACTCTCAAGAATAACAAACTCATTTCGAAACAGTGTACCCGTATCTGCTATTTGCTTTAGCTCTTCCGGAAAATCTTTTTTCAATTGAACAGCTGGTACTTGAATTACACGCCAACCTTTATAGATTTGTTCTTTTGATATCGATTCTTTAACGTAATCAATCGTTTCAATTCCTAAGACATCGGCTTTAACACGAGCATTTATATCCTTTGAAACAAACTTTACCTCATGTCCTTTAACCTTAAGACAAAAGGTGGACAGTAAAATTTTATTATCGACTATTCTATCTTTATAAGGGATAAAACACTCCTCAGATTTTTCATCATCAAAAACAACTCTAAGCTCGCCGCCATTATCTAGGTTGACTCCTTCTCTCAGCGATCCTCTGGTTCTTAAAAAATCTAAATGACGAATCACTTCGCGACAATGATAGCCCCGTTGTGAAGATTCGCTCTTAAATTTATCCAGTTCCTCAAGAACTTCTACAGGAATACCCACAATGCCATGTTCAAATCCAAATAGAGATTCAGGGTCATAAAGGAGTACATTGGTATCTAAAATGTAGATAGGCTTATTAATCATGTTGCACCTAATTGAAATTTGCGAAAAGTATAAATCTTGTACAGTATACCAAAATTTAATTCTTAGGCTTCAATTTATAATAAATTTGGCTAGAATTAAAAATAAGTTCTTTACTCTATCGTTGTATTATTCTCTATATCTATTTGTTTATGCTATAATTATAATAAAATATTATTTATGAGGTTAAAAATGAAATTATCAATTCCACAATTACATCCTGATTTTATATATGATCAACAAGGAAACAAAAAAGGAGTTATTCTTAAGGTTGATGAATTCGACGCTTTAATTGAAGGATTAGAAGATTTATATGATATTATTAGAGCTTATAAAGTTAAACAAGATCCCAGCCAAGAATCATTTAGCTTAGAATCTGTCGTAGCTGAAATTCTAGCAAATCAAAATAATAAAAATGCGTGATTTGAGGGGATATAAGATTGAATTATCTGGCTCCGCACGCAAAGACTTAAAAAGTTTAGAAACCAAAATCGTACTCAAAATAGAAAACAAACTTAATGCTTTAACATTAGATTCGCAAAATCTTGATATAAAAAAGCTTGAAGGAGTAAACATTGATCTACTCAGATTACGGTGCGGTGATTATAGAATAATATTTGAGATTGATGATTCAAAATCAATAATTTATATTATAGCCATCGATCATAGAAAAGATATCTATAAAGGGCTGAGTATTCTTATTACGTGGCTTACGACTTTTTTTTCTTAAAAAACGCAAATATTCCACCAATTAACTCGAATCCGACGCAAATGATAAAAGCGCTTGTCCAAGTCTACGTTTATCCGAGCCTTTCCTACTTCGCCTGGCAGCGCTCTAGAGCAAAGAAATAAATTTGAATGAAATTTCGAATTAATTAGACCGAATTCGCGTTAATTAAATATTAATCTGCTAAAAGTTCTTGTACAATCTTATTATCTACAAAATGTTTTGAAAATTTTCTCAAAAATTCTAGAAATTTATCACTGTAACTAAATGTATCGTCCATCAACTCTTGTAAATCTTCGTTCATTTCTTCAAAACCTTTAATTGTTGCTTTCTTAGCCAGACTCTCCTCTATCTGCGCTTTAAACATATCTATACCATCCCTGGCGATTGACAATAAAAATGGAATAGAGGATAGCATCTCATAAGTTTCTTTTAAAGCCGGTTTAATTTCATCGAACCTAGGATCGTTTTTAACCCCGGTTAAATCATCATTGTACTCTTCTAATAAATCATTTAGCATATGCAAATTTTCCATACACTCCAATAATTTTTCTACCTGCACCCGAATTGCAACACCATGCTCCCTATGGTTAGTGCCACCGATTGATGTCCTAACACCGTTACTTTGATGAGGAAAAGTGTTTAACTTCTGGGATATATTATTAGCCTCCGCTTGAGTAATTAGATGCGGATCGGCTGCCATTCCATCAAGATTTAAATTGACACCGATAAAAACAGCACTCAAAACCAATAAGTATATTTTTTTAGACATAATAACCTTTCATTTTAAATATATCGAACCGTTTTTTATAAAAACAGCATATTCACCTACCATAATACTATCAAATCATAGAGCCTAAATGTAATAATTGTAGGCTAATTAATACCGTTTTTAGTTTTTTCTAGTTCTGTTGGTTCACAAAATTCATCTCCAATTTGTTCGAGTTGCTGTTCTTTAAATTGGGATTTATAAAACTTTACTAACTCATCGATGGTAGTAGCTTGATCAGCATGCTTATCAAGTGAATAACCTACAAATCGTGGAAACCGCAAGGCGTAACCAGTAAGATTATCATTTTTTCCAGCAGTATGCATTGGTGATTGAGTAATCTCATCCGCCACAATTATTGTAACAATATTCGGCAGCACCCAAACATCTGGCCTAAGAGCCGCTGAACATATAACATTAGAAGGTTGTTCTGCTACTCTAAATTCTTCACACTTGTGTCTTAGTTCCCGCCACTCTTCATCAAAGAGACCGGTACCTACTTTTGCTACCGTTTCAAATACATCTTTTTCTTTATTGTATATTCCTACCAAAAATGCACCAATGCCAAAAGAGACTCGCCTACCTTTACCGAAATAATATCCTAAAACAACACAATCAAGAGTATCTTGGAGGTGCCCTTTAAATACCCTTTTTAGTTTTATCCAGTTAAAATTTCGTTTGCCCGGTTGATAAACAGATTCCGGCCTTTTAACCACAAGACCTTCTAGCCCTTGGGCAACCTCTGACTTAAAATAGGTATCCAGTTCATCAATTGTGGTACACAGTTTTTCATCGATAAGAGTAATCGCTGTCAATGCATATTGGCCAAAGCATTCAGCAGCTAACCTTCTACGTTCAAGATAAGATAACTCGATTAATGGCTGATTATTTAAATATAAAACATCAAAAACAAATAATCGAAGCGGAACCGATTCTACATATTCTTCTAAGTTATGTTTTCTTTTTCTCTTAACAGTTTCTTGGAATGGCAAAAAGGTATTAGTTTCTTCATCATAACTAATTGCTTCACCTTCCATAATCACATTTTGAACAGGAAATCCTAATAGTGCTTTAACTAAATCTGGAAACATGTTCGACATATCAATTAAATTTCTGGAAAAAAACCAAACTTTAGTTTCGCCATCTTTATTTTGAATATGAATCTGCAATCTAAAGCCATCTAACTTTGGCTGAGCAACACATGCTCCAATTTTGCTAATAATTTCTTCGGGGGTACACATTCTCTCGGCAGCCGCGGGTCTTATTGGGATACCCAATGTAGGCTTTACAAGCCTAAGTCCTTCTATGCCCTGCTCTTTCAATTTCTGTGCTATTATTCCCAGGTCAGCAGATAGATTATAGGCATTCTCAATTTCTTTACGCAAAGATTTATCGGAAGTAACCATCCAGGAAAGTGCATCGATAATGGTCATATCGGAAAAACCAAGTCTCATTTTACCAAGAATCGTTCTGACAATATACGATGCAGATAACGCATCAACTCTATTCAAAAGATTGACCAAAATACCTGCTTTTTCTTCTTGAGATCCGGTACCACCTGTTTGTTGCAAGAGACTTAATTGTTCATAAATAGTACTTATTTCTAAGCCTTCATCTTGATATGACCACGGTAGACTTAGAAGTGCAAGACCCATATCTCCCGATTTTGTCATTGCATTCTTAAACTGAGCTTGATCAACATTCAATAGCTGAGCAATAACTTTTTCTACGCTTTTTTCAGCAAAATTAAATTGAGAATTTTGGTATGATGGCTTCAAATAACCTAGTGATAGATAGGTCACCATATAAGCTTCTTCAGGTGAAACTTGCAAATACAGATCAGCAAGAATTTCGGTGATCCTTAAACGAGCTTTATTTTGTGAGATTAAATCAAAAACTTTCGCTAAATCACTAAATTTCATTTTTTTATCCGATCATATTATAAAAGCAAAACAGAGAATTTATTGGTACAAAATTTTTATTCGTTGAAGAATTTATAAGGAGAATAAAGCTTTCAAGATTTTTGGTTAATTATTTTCATATTCTTGATGAACGCATTAAAGTATAAGCCAGCAGAAAAGAGTGAAAGAATAAGTGCTATAACAAGCAATATGCTTTCAATTATATTCCAATCATTCTGTGAAAAAAATAAATTTTTATGAGGATTAAGTATAGCAATCACAATATAAGCAGATTGAAACCATGTTTTTAATTTAGCAGACATAACGACAGGTATTTTAAAACCCTGAGATAACGATATATGTCGCAATCCCATTATAAAAAATTCTCTGCCAATAAATAATATCGCCCAATAGAAAAATACTTTTCCCACCGAAACCAAAGTAACTAATGTAGAAAACAGTAAAAATTTATCTGCAATCGGATCCAACAATGAACCTAAGATGGTAACTTGATTATAACGACGTGCAAAAAAGCCATCAAAGAAATCAGTTAAACTTAAAATTAAGAAAACAACCGCTAAACAACAATTTATAGCAAAGGAATTTAAAGGGATAAAAAGGCTAAATAACAATGGTATCAATAACGGTGAAAGCACTAGCCGAATTAAAGTCAAAAACAAGGGAAGATTGATTGATAGATTCATCATAAAGGTATTACTTTTTTGCTATTGAAATTTCAATTTATTTAATACCCAGTTTTTAGCTTCATACCCTTCAAAAAAAATTCGAAGGGATTAGCCTGCCAGGCATTTCCGAGGGAAATGACTGGTGGCGATGCAGGGTCTCGAACCCCGGACCTACGGATTATGATTCCGCCGCTCTAACCCCTGAGCTACATCGCCATTAATTAATTCTTATTTAATACCCTTAAATTATATACTAAAAACTAATTTTTTTAAAGCCCAAAACATCTAAAGAAAAATTAAATAGCCATTTCAATAATATTAACCCAGTAATAAGAGTTGAAATGATACCTATCATCATCGTTAATGCGAAGCCTTGAATCGCTGGTGAGCCGAAATAATAAAGTACAGCACCAACAATGAACGTAGTTATATTAGCATCTAAAATAACAGTAGTTGCACCGCTAAATCCTGAATTTATTGCTGCCCTCAACGGCACTCCTGCAGCTAGTTCTTCTTTTATTCTTTCATAAATCAAGATTGAAGAATCGATAGCCATACCGACAGTTAACACCATACCAGCAATACCAGGAAGTGTTAATGTTGCATTTGGTATAAATGCCAAACCAAATAAAACTAAAAGTAAGTTATATAACAAAACGATAAATGCAAATAAGCCAGATGTTTTATATATCAAGAGACTGAATAATAACAACAGTCCTAAACCTATAGCACATGACATTAAACCTTTCCTGATAGACTCTTGTCCAAGTGATGGCCCAATATGTCTTTCTTCTACAAATTCAACAGGAGCTGCATATGCACCGGATTTCAATAATGTCGCTAATTCTTTAGCACCTTCTTCACTGAAACTACCTGAGATCATTGCACCAGAACCCGGCTCGATCGCCTTGCTCACGCCTGCTGCAGATATCACTATATTATCAATTATAATAGCAATCATACCGCCAACATTTTCTTTGGTAAGATCATAGAAGAGTTCTTCGCCTTCATTGTTAAATCTAAATGAAACGGTATGAGGACTTCTTTTTTCTTGCAAGAATCCAGGAGTACTAAAATCGTACGCCGCATCTTTAAGCAATCTACCAGTTAGTTTTGAATAAGCAGGCACTAAGAAGAAACCTCTTTCTGCTCCTGGTTTTCCTGGAACAATCATTGATCCTTCAGGAATTTCGCCACCTAATTTTTCTAGTAACTTCTCTCTTGTTGAAGCACTGTCATAAATAGGTTTCATTTCTAATAAAGCTGATTTTCCGATACGCTCTTTCGCTTTGTCTGTATCAGATACATTGGGTAGTTCCACAACTATGGCATCACCACTTCGATAAATAGTAACATCACCAGCGCCATACTGATCTAATCGAGTTCTTAAAATAGAGATATTATTTTCTATCGCTTCAGATTTGATATCGCTTAAAAATGAATTAGTTAAGGTGATTTTTATCACATTACCTTTTTGAGCTATTGAAAATTTTGGTTCTTGATGCTTTGTTGAGATATTAGGAACTTCTTTTAAAACATCTAAACCTACTTTAGCAGCAGCTTCGGTTTCAAATTCTAATTCCGCATCTTGCCCATTTGATGAAATTTTTGGAGCTTTTGGGAATTGAAGTTTTTCGGTTTTTAATTTTTCTATAAAATCGTCAGAAATTGACATTAATTCATGTTTATATGCTTCTTCAATTTTAACATCTAATGTTAGATAGGTTCCACCAACTAAATCGATACCAAAATTTATAAATTGCTTTATATGGGTCAATAAATAGGCACCGAAAATAGTTACTGCTAACCAAAGCAGTAAATTAACCAATAGTCCTGGTCGAGATGTTAAAATCATAACTCATTCCTTTTTAATGTCGTAGGTTAAATATCTTATTGCATCAGTCCATTCTTCACTTTAAAATAAAGCGCTGAAGTTTAATAAAGCTTACACCAATTTTTGTCTTCATTTTTATTGGCGCTAGCCAGGCATTTCTTTTGGAAATGCTGGTGCGAGAGAAGGGACTTGAACCCCCACGGGATTTCTCCCACAGCCACCTCAAGGCTGCGTGTCTGCCATTTCACCACTCCCGCATATTTAATAATAAGTATGTTATCAAATTTAAGTACTCAGATCAAATTTTATGTTTGACCTCAACGAGGTAACATTAATTTTATTATTTTCTGTAATCTTTAATTAACTTTTTATGATCACCTTGGAAATGAAGCGCTTTAAGTCTAATAAATGTGTTCAGATCAAGATTAAAGCAATAAGGAAGATTGCGACCCCATGTAATATCTTTCAGATGTAATGTTTTACCATCACCCACATCTTTATTAACCATTTGGCATTGATAGAACCAGCTGTTACGGGAACGATCATATGTTTGATAGCTATACCATACAACAGGATCAAAAGTTGCATTATCTATTATTTGACCCAAATGCCCTATTTTATAAATATCCTTATACTCCTCAACAAACAATCCCGTCATAGGGCAATCATCATGATACCATTTACCACCATTCTTAAACTCTTGTTCAATTTTTGATATTTGTTCGGTATTTCCATAAAAACTTGTCAAAAATGAACAGAAACTACTTATGGCTTGACTACTCCAATATGACATCATTACCCAAGTATCATCTATTCTGAAAGCAGACATATCATATTGTTTAAAATTAGACTCATACTCTTTAGAAATATCACAATATAACATCACATCTGAATCACAATAAAAGGCAACGGGTATATTATGTGCTTTCATGAATTCATCAAATATAAACCAACGGCTAAAACAAGCAAATTCAAAGTCGTAGGGCAATTGAGTCATATGTCTATATATAGTTTTAAAGTCGGTACTCGATTTATAATAATCTGCTATCGGATAATAGAGTATACCGTCCTTCGCATGATGTTTATTAGTATCATCTCCAAGAAGTATAACTACCTCATTATATTGCTTTGCCTGAGAAAGCGTATTTTCAAGATAATCAGCATCGTTAGAATGCACGAAAATTACTGGTATAGGACTACTTTCCATAAAACAAATTTTCAATAACATAACAACTAGCAATCTTAATTTCACATCAAACTCCCGATTAAAAAATATAATTTCGAAAAGATTATAATTGATTGCATAGAAAATTCTATTCTTTTTTACTTGCCGATTTTTAAATTTTGTTTAAGGCATCACATTGAGCTGGTTATTCTAAGTACTTAAAAACTTTCAAACCTTTTTGTCTTTTTCATGCATTTAATAAGCAAATATGCATTTTAATAGTTGGCAATATCACAAATAAGCGTTGTTTCGCGAGTATTAACATTGCTCAAGCATATAAGCGATCAATTAATCCGCAAAAAAAACAATACTTTGGCAGTACACAAACAAATTCTAAATCTCTTGTTTGCGTTGAATAAATGTGAACATAGTTATGTTTGATTTAAATTCAACACTTGATTAGAATGTTTCCGCCCTGCACAAAGCATATTAAACAAGGAGGCTTTATAAAATAATCCTTAGTACACGACAGTAATTTTCGACAAAGAGGGAAAAACCCTTTTATTTAAAGCAATTTTTTCGAGTAAATTGAATAATTTTTGTTGAAATTTGTGTGTTCCTTTTAGAAGGATAGTTTGA
>Ga0105046_10016411_pt1 | contig 11369 bp, 9 predicted proteins | sample MAT03_FD_78385 | JGI IMG/M metagenome (GOLD analysis project Ga0105046, IMG submission 78385) | Freshwater microbial communities from Lake Fryxell liftoff mats and glacier meltwater in Antarctica - MAT-03 (megahit assembly) | ecosystem: Environmental > Aquatic > Freshwater > Ice > Liftoff...
AATGCCATTCCCGAAATTTATACCACACAATAGAATTGCCTACGATCGAGTTCCTGTTCAGCTTAAAGTGTTGCCGGGTATCCGAGAACGATTGAAGATGGTAGAAAACTGGCAAGCGAAGATTAGGGTATATATTGACAAGCTAATTGAAGAAGACGGGGGCTGAAGCTTGCGCGTGTCGCGTTTCCTCTCAGTGCTAAAGCACCATTCCCGCTGGTCATTCTGAGCTTCCACGCTACCGGGCATTTCTTGTGATGAATTTTCATTTAGTATCGATTAGACTTGCCTGGAGTTAAGGTGGAAACTTGTACTCAAATTGAGCGTCAAGAATAGTTTGTCATCACTGTGAGAATTATACAGAAGAACTCCATCAGAATCTTGCGGAGTTCTGGGCGATCGCGCGATCGGATATAACGATTGCCCGGTTAATGGTAGGGAAACGGCACTGCGGTGTCCTAATTTCGGGTAACGGGTAAAATCAACCGGATCGGATGTAACGATCGCCCGATTTGTAGGGAAACGGCACTGCCGTGCCCTGATTTCGGGTAATATCGTTTTCCCTGACGCACCCTACATCAGTGACTATTTTGTTTTTGATGCGGGCGATCGATCCTCCTGCACTAAATACTCCTGTACCTAATGGTAAATTGTTATTAGCAAGGGGGCGTTTTGATACAATTGTTAGCAAAAACAGCGGCGGCGGTGCTACTTATGCTAAAATTGCTGCGGCTAGGGAACTGGGAATTCCGGTTGTGATGGTGCAGCGGCCGCCGATACCCGATGTTGAGCAGGTTGGTGATGTTGAAGGGGCGATCGCTTGGCTAATTGAGCAGTTATGAGTTATTAGTTATTAATTACATCCTTTTGGCGATCGGAATGTGCCAGATCCAGAAACTGAGGTTGTAGCAGCCAGACTGCAAAAATTGCTCTCCCCCTTAGTGTCTAATCAACTAGGCTACTATCAGCAGTTGGGGTTAAGGTCGCGGATCTGACGGGGTGACAACGCTTCTGTCTTTTTAAGAGCGATCGATTTAAACTCTTCTAAGTGCAAGGCTTTCCGGTTGCTGGCCACTGCCTCAGTAAAATTATTCTAATACCCATACTAAATAAGGAGACTCAAATATATGCAATACAAAAACGGTATGCCAATTGCCATTATTGGCGCGGGAATATCAGGCATTACGACAGCCAATATTCTCAAGAAAAATGGTTTCCAAGCAGTTGTTTTCGAGAAATCCGAAAAGATTGGCGGAGTATGGGCACTTGCATACCCAAACGTACACCTGCAAAATATCAAAGAACAGTATCATTTATCTGATTTTCCCTGGCCATTCACCCCTGATTTACATCCCACCGGAGAACAAATCCTGAATTATTTGGAGCAAGCGGTCAACCATTTAAATCTTGATGTGCGGTTAAATCATGAAGTTATTGAACTCAAAGAAACAGAAGATGGCTGGCTATTAAAATATAAAAACCAGGATGGCGTTCACGAAGAATTATTTGGATACGTCGTTATCTCAGTTGGGCAATATACACAAGGAAAGTATCAACCTGAATTTCCAGGTATAGAAGATTTCGGAGGCAAAATCATCACTGAACGGGATGTCCACACGCTTGATATATTCGACAATCAACGAGTTGTAATCCTTGGCTTCGGAAAAAGCGCTTTGGACATGGCGACTTTCGCAGCCAAACAAGGCGCACAAGTAAATCATGTATTTCGTACACCGCGCTGGCTTGTGCCAGAATGGATTTTGGGCGTACATTTTACCCACGCATTATTCAGCCGTTTTGGAACAGTGATGATGACAAGTTGGGCACATCCAACCGCCATTGAACGTTTCCTGCACAATCGCCTTGGTTTCATTGTTTCAGGTTTTTGGGATTTGATTGCATCCATCTTCCGCTTTCAAGTTCAGCGAAATGTTTCTGGAAAAGGTCAAGAGGCCCAGCGCCGCATCCAAGCTGTACAACCAGATCACAAACTATTGCCTGATTTACGTTCAGCCACAGCGGTTGCGCCTGAAAATTACTATCCCTTTATTGCAGAAGGAAAAATCTCGCCCCACCGTGCAGAATTATCTGGTTTTTCGCGAGAATCAGTAAAGTTGAAAAATGGTTGCGAGATTCCATGCGATTTAGTCATTCTATCTTTGGGTTCGCAAACGCCGATTTTTCCATTTTTGCCTGATCAATATCGAAAAATGTTGGAAACCGAACCCGATGGCGTGCAGTTATATCGCCACTTGCTTCATCCTCGCATTCCTGGCATTGCCTTTGCCGGGTTCAATCATGGATATATGCACGTGCCAGCAGTCGAAATTGCCACACAATGGTTGTGTGCTTACTTGCGTGGTGAACTTGAGTTACCTTCCAGCGAAAATATGGAAAAAAGTATTGAATGTATCCGCCAGTGGAAACGCGCAAATATTCAATTTGAACCTTCGCGATCCTGTGCGATCAACACTCGCTTTCAACAATATATTGACATCATGCTTAAAGATATGGGTGTTTCTCCTTATCGAAAATTACCTAACATTTTCGCTGAGATATTCGGCAGATATCAAGCATCCGATTATCTTGGCGTATCGGAAGAATATAATCACAAAAAGAAAAGTCGCTCTACTCCACTACACCCTCTTCCGTTGGATACTTGATTGCTTCCAAAGCTTACCAGGGGTCAATTGATATAAATTCCGGTTGCACCGGAATTATTGTTGACTGTTGACTGTTGACTGTTGACTGTCAGTCGAAAAACTGAATGATAGTTGAGTATTGACTGTTGATTCGATTTTACAATGCGATGCTAGCGGAGTTGATATGACGCGCTATTCTGCTGCCCATTTCGCACTGATTGGAAAGGATATCCAAGCTTGGGTAAATTTATTGGCTGAAGATTCGGCATGATTGTTCGATCGCCAAAATCTAAGTTTTCTACCCAAAATTTGAGTAAATTCTGAGCATAATTGCTGATTGACAAATGCTTCCCTAGCTTAAGTTGTTACCTTAGCAATGGACACTGCCTGGGAATATAAATCTCTCGGCTATGCCTTCAATTCCAATCAGCAATTCTAAATACCAAATTACTTTGATTTTTTCGGACTATTCAAAGAATTAAGATGATTGTTCATATCCTGCAAATATTTTGATAAAATTGGATACTGTGAAGTTGCTAGCAGTGCATCTTTTTTCTGGCTGACAGTTGTTTCTAATGGCAAAACGCGATAGTTCGTTTTATTGTTTTGAGTATAGCGGTGAACCCAAGTCGGAAAGGTTTTGATGCTGGTAATTTCTGTGGTTTTTTCGGGAAATGTTTTGCGAATATTTACTTGCAAAATTACGCCTAAGTCTGTATATTTTTTATTCTGACCGGAAATGAAGTTTCCCATTGAATAAATTGCTACAGCTTTGCGGGTTTTGCCATTTTTTCCGGGGAAGTTAAAAATTTTGTAAGGTTGGACGACGTGGGGATGGCTGCCGAGAATGATGTCTGCACCAGCTTTTAATAGGTTTTCCACTAATTGTTTTTGTTGGGGGTTTGGCTGTCGCTGATATTCGTCGCCAAAATGCAGAGAAATTGCGATTATATCTGCTCCTTGTTTGCGGGCTTTGGCTATGTCTTTGACTATCTTTTTTTCGTCGATTAGGGAAACTAAGTAGTCTTTGCCTTTGGGTATGGGGATGCCGTTTGTGCCGTAGCTGTAGGCTAGCATGGCTAGTGAAATATTGTTTTTGGTGATGATTAAAGTGCGTGAAGCCTCGACGGTAGATGTGGCTGTTCCTGTTGAGGCAATTTTGCGATCGCCCAAATTTGCGATCGTCCTAATTACTCCTTTTTCTCCACGGTCTAAAGCATGATTGTTCGCCGTTGTCAAGATATTAAATCCGGCTTTTTTAGCAGCATCTGCTAATTGAGCCGGTGCGTTAAATAGCGGATATCCCGTATATCCGCCTGCATCTTTGCCCGCTAAGGGTGTTTCGAGATTTCCGATGACCCAATCGCCTGTTGAGAGGATGCTTTTAACTGGTGCGAAGAAATTGTCAAAATTGTATGTTTGCTTTTTTGCGTCGTAGCCCGATCGCGTTTGGGTACTGTGCATCATGATGTCGCCGACAGCAATTAGTGTTGCTTCTTTGATTTCAGACTTGGGTTTGGCGGGAACAGGTGTTGCTATTGGCGATGGCGTCCCGCCCCGCAAGCTACTACTTTCTGTAGGCTGTGTGTTAGTTTGTGGCGTTTGGATGTTGCAGCCTGCGATCGAAAGCATGGCAATTACTGAGATCAACCGACGAAAAATCATGATTTTTGAGAGTAATTTTTCGGATTATATGATATCATAACTAATTTAGTTACGGCTCAAAAGATGAAAAAAAATTATCTAATTCTTGCCTTGATTGTTTTTGTAGCAATTATGGGTTTTGGGGTTTTAACTTACGCTCAAACTTCGGGAAATCGACCTTTTGAATTTGCCTTGATTGGCGATTTGCCCTACAGTGCCGAACAGGAAGCACAATTTCCTAGTTTGATTGCAGATATCAATCGATCGCCCGCAGCCTTTGTCCTCCACGACGGCGACATTAAAAACGGTTCTAGTGTCTGCGATGATGCAACTTTTGTCAGCCGCAAGCAATTATTTGACAATTTTGATATGCCGTTTATTCTCGCCTATGGCGATAATGAATGGACGGATTGCCACCGATCAAAAAATGGCAGTTACGATCCAGTAGAAAGACTCGCTAAACTGCGGGAAATATTTAGCAACAGTAATCAAAGTTTGGGAAAGCGTACCTTAACTCTCACCCGTCAAAGCGAAAACTCGCAGTTTGCTAAATACCGCGAAAATGTTCGCTGGATTTATCATGGAGTTGTGTTTTTCGCGATTAATATGCCCGGAAGCAACAACAATTTTGGTCGCACTCCCGAAGCTGATGCAGAATATGCCGATCGCAATTCAGCTAACTTAGCCTGGATCAAAGAATGTTTTGCTTTAGCCAAACGCATCAACAGCAAAGGAATTGTGTTAGTTGCACAGGCAAATCCGGGATTTGAACTCGATCCGACGGACAAAAGAAGAAGCGGCTACAACGATTTTATCGCAACTTTGGAAACAGAAACAGGCAATTTCCCAGGGCAAGTTGTATTCGTCCACGGCGATACTCACTATTTCCGCATCGATAAACCTTTACCCCATTTTACCGATGAGACTCAACTACCGAGAATGAAAAATTTTACTAGAGTTGAAACTTTTGGTTCTCCAAACGTGCATTGGTTGCGGGCTGTTTATGACCCCAAAAATCCGAACTTGTTTGAGTTTAAACAGCAGATTGTTCCGCGCAATTAGGCGATGCAATACAAATTTTATGCAAGATAAATATTTTTTTTCGCTTACACTGAAGATAGGTAGCATTGAGGAATTTATTTATGACGATCGCAACTGAGCGCCTTACTCTTGAACAATTTCTGAAACTGCCAGAAACTAAACCGGCTAGCGAATACATTGAGGGCGAAATTATCCAAAAACCGCTGCCGAATACAAAGCATAGCCTATTGCGATCAAGAGCCTGCAATGCAATTAATCGTGTGACTGAAACTCTCAAGATAGCCTATGCTTTTCCAGAGTTGCGGTGCACCTTTGGCGGTCGATCGATTGTTCCAGATATTGCGGTACTATTGTGGGAACAAATTCAATTTGATGAGAGCGGTGAACCGTTGGATGATGTGCTAATTGCACCGTATTGGGCGATCGAAATTCTCTCGCCACAACAAAGCTCAAATCGCGTAACTAAAAAAATTATTTACTCTCTGCAACATAATTGTCAGTTGGGGTGGCTAGTCGATCCAGACGATCGATCGATTTTAGCGTTTTTGCCCAACCAACAACCACAATTCTGCGAAGGTAGCGATGTCGTTCCAGTACCCGAAATGATTCCCCTGAATATCACCGCCGAACAGGTGTTTAGCTGGTTGAGAATGCAAGAATGAATCAGGGCGAGATCCTTTTTTGTACCAATTTTAAAAATCTCCCGGTAAGGAAACTAAAACCCGCCCCCACCCAAATATCGCATAGTTGTAGGGGGCGGGTTTCACCAATAAGATCGACCGATAATTGACAATCTCTCAAACCCGCCCCCACCTAATGATAAATCGCCATGCAGAATTTAGGTGAAACCTACCAAATTCCCTATTGTCGCCACCTGTCAAATTGGTCTTCGGAACAGCCATTAATAAATTGATTGCTCACCCAACCGTCAAGGATTGTCAAAGTTTCATTAGGAGGATTACCCGAAAATCTGGCCGCAATTTTCACCCACTTACCTTGTCTGCTGACAGCCCTAACTCCGTCTCCCCTTTTCAATTTAGCAACAACCGGGTACTTATTACCTGGGCCTTTGCGAATGTTAACAGCGCCACCTTCACCTGTAATAAACGAGCATTGAGTTTGCTTTTTTAAAGCTTCTGCTTTTTTGGGAGCAAGATTTTGCTGCTTGCCGAAAACAGGAAAACTGTAAAGTGAGAAACTCAAACTTGCAACTACGGCTGCAATGAAAAAGGCTTTTGATTGAGTAAAAATTAGCATTATTTGATTTCCTTGGATTGGCAGAACTGCAGTCATGACTATGATTTTTTAGAGAATGACTTCAGTCCTTACTACTAACTGTTATTTGACAGAGGCAAACCATTCGGTAACACCTTGGGCGATCGCCTCAGCTAATTTCTTTTGTTCTGTCGGATTCACAATCCATTCAAACTCTTCGGGATTGATCATAAATCCCAATTCCATTAAAACAGATGGAGTAACGGTAGGACGAGTCATGGCTAAGTTGTTCCAGAATACACCATAGCTCGGACGGTTCAACTTGGCAACTAAATAATTGTGCAAAAAGATTGCCAAACTGTGCGCTTGCGGGTGAAACCAGAAAGCGCCGACGCCTTTAGTCTTAATGGCATCGCCGTTATCTGGCAAAGCATTGTAGTGAATTGAAATTGCGATCGCAGGTTCTTCTTTTTGAATCATTTCCAGCCTCGGCGGCAAATCCAAATCGACATCTTCCACCCGCGTCATTACCACATTTGCGCCCCGATTTACCAATTCCTGTTGCACCAATTTCGACACCGTTAAAGCTACTGTTTTTTCCCTAATTCCTACTGGACTCACTGCACCACCATCCTCCGGCCCGCCGTGTCCCGGATCGATGAGAATCTTAATTCCCGATAAGGGTTTTGCTTGCGAATTCGGCATCATGCTTGTATTCGCCGGCGGGTGTTTTAAAGACAATACTAAAGTTGTGCCCTCGTATCTCAATTTGTAGCCCCACTGCTGGGCAGATTTGAGATTAAAAGTGTATTGTACTTGCAGTGGCGAGATTTGTTGCCATTCCAAACGTGAAATTACCTGGTCATCATCGAGGCGAATAATGTCAGTTTGAGCGGTGGTATTGTACAGCGTTAAAGTGAAGGTGCGTTCTCCTTCTTGCACGGTGACTGGGACGGGTATTTCTAATGGGAATAAGACCTCTGTCCAGCCGGAAACTTGACGCGAACTGGCGCTGCGAATAATCGATCGCGGAGGCACTGAATCCTTGATAATTCGCACTTCCGATGCTTTAATCCAAGCACCGTAATCGAGTCTGAGCCATTCTCCCTCGCGCCCGATAATTGTTGCTCGCGTTCCCTTCGGCAGCGGTGTCATCCGAGAAAAATCTGTACTCGCCCCGGTTCTGGCGACACCAGGATCTGCTGTTACTTCGGCTATTTCTAAGTCGGTCGGAGAAAGAATAGAAATCTTGCCAGTACCCTGCTGGCTGATAGTTTTATCATTCATTGTTAGCTCAAATACAGGCACTCCTAAATCCACTTTTTGTCCCTTAGATGAGAGGGAGTTTTCAGGGGTTTTACCGCAGCCTTGATACTGTTGGCTGCCGTCTTTTTTGAGCGGAGAATTTTCGCCTAAAAGTATAGAGTTGTTCGCGGGTAGTTCGACTTGCGATCGCGCTTTTAAAGGAATAGTAACGCCCGCCAATTTTACGGAAACTTGAGCATTCGCAGGTGCGATCGCCCCAAAGCAAATATATTCCCCCGGCAAACTCGCCACATCGACTTTCGGCGTCAGGGAATCTTTAGCAAAAGCCAATCCTACAGGGGCTTCCGGCTGATTCGACTCGCGCGTCACCTTAATTTTGACTTCCTGATTTTCGTAACGCAAGGTAAAGACATTTTCGCCGATTTGCAGCGGAAAAGTCGGGGCGAAATGCCCGGATGCGGTGCGCGAAATTTGGTTGCCATTTACCGATACTTGTCTCGGTGGGGGCGCTGTGCCGATTAAAAAGATGCGATCGGCTATTGTTTTGTGGTTGGGGGGAGGATAAGCGACGAACAAAGGTTGAGCGGCGACAGCTACAGAGGCGATCGCCATTATCAGGCCAAACACAACTAATCCTAAAAATCTTCTCATTTTCAATTGCAACTAATTGAGACTCTGTTGGTTATTTATACTAGAACTTGCGCTAAACCCGGGAGAAATCTGGGAAGAAACTTGGTTTCTGAGGATTAGCCGTAAGTCTAATTTACTCTACTGGCCCAATTTTATCAGGTTTGTGGTTGCAATTGAGCGATCGGCGACATAAATTCCCGCGTCAAACCATTAAGTTTTAATTAATTCCGAGGTCGTTCTCCACAGTTGCTCCAACCGATTCGCCGGCATCGTCAAATACAAAACATCCCCCGTACTCAAACAACAATTCAGTAAACCCCAGCCATGAAGAGTTTGACCCTTAGTTTCCACATAAAGAGGCACAAAATCCGCCGACTTAGCAGCATCTTGAATACGGTGGCCACAGAAAGGATGTTTTGGCGTAATCAATGTGGCTAAGCAAACCCAGAGACTATCAGCAGTCATTCCGTTGCCCAAAATTCTGCCTCCAATCGCCGCCGCCGCGAAAGCAGGAGCCGCCAATTCCGTCGGGTTCAAAACTCCTTCAAACTCAAAAACTTGTTGCACCATCAAAGCAAAATGTGGGTCTTGATTGCGAACAATAACTGATAGTTTTGGTGCCAATCCTTTAGCACTCAATGCAATTTCGACATTAGACATATCGCTGCTAGTTACCGCCAAAAGTGCTGCCGCTTGCTTAACATTAGCAGCTTCCAAAGTTGCAGGTAAACTGGCACTTCCCTGAATGACCGGAATTTTCATTGAGCGAGCCGTGTTCAGAAATCGGCAGTTTGGATCTTGCTCGATCGCCACAATATCGTAACCGTTAGTGTGCAGTTCTTTAGCAATTTGAATACCGATTCCTCCGAGCCCGCAGATAATGTAATGATTGCGCTGCGGAACTCGTGCCACATCCCAATATTCGGTAAAGCGAGTTCCCAATACATAATCGTTGAGCAGTGCGTAGCAGATGCCGATGATGCCAGCTCCAACTAACATCATGACAACTGTAAATAGTTTAATGCTTTCAGGAGCTTGTTCTGCCACTTTTTCATAGCCTCCGGCTCCGGTAATCATCCCTACTGAAAAATATAGAGAATCAACAATTGAGATCTGCTCGTCAACACAAATATAGGTGGCAGTAGCAACGGCAATCATTGCCAGCAGCGTCAGTACAACAATTACTGCTGCTTGGCTGTGCTGCTGAAATCTGTGCAGCCTAGTTAATGTTTTGAGCAGTTTTTGAGTTAAAGTTTTTTGGGGGCTGTGGAGAGTCGGCTGAGTGGCAACAATTAGCCGATCGCCCTGCTGACACTGCCGATCGGCAAGCACCGCCGATACTAAATCAGTTTTGTTAGCAGCCGGCAGATAATAAATCAACATTCGCGATCGATCGTCCCACAAATCGCTGAGTTTTTTATTTTTCCAAGGATGATTTTCATCGATATATTCTTCGTGAATCGGCCAAGTGCGATCGAACAAACGCAACTGTCCGATCGCCTGACTTCCGAGAGCCGCAAAAGCAAAAACCGGAGCCGCCAATGATGAAACGCTCATGGAAGCGTGATCGGGCAAAGTGTGGTCAATCCTGTCGCCCAAGCTAGTATTGAACAATCTGTTGATGATGCGAATCTGAGGATTGAGAATCCTCGCTTGCATCAAAATTGCCAAATTCACAGCATCATCATCTCCTGCAATTACTAAAGTGTGGGCTTTTTGAATACCAGCCGCCAACAAGGTAGAAGCTGCTTGCAAATTGCCGACAACCACATCAGAAGTTTCGCTGCGAATAGGGCGATCGCTAATACCAACCACAATCGCTCCTTGCTGTCTCAACAAACAAAAAATCTTGTGTCCCGTGTGCCCCAACCCGCAAACAATGATTCGAGGTTTCATAAAAAGTTATTTGCCAGCCAATTTCGGAGCTGTCCTTTGTAATTTTACTTACCATTGTTGACTGTCGTGGCTTTGCAGAATGTAGCTAAAAACACTATCTAGGATGCTTGTGCCACAGTCTCGAAGTTTTGGAAACAAAGAAAGGGCTGTGCCGTGTTCCTAAAGCCACGTTCCCAAGTGTTGAAATAAACACACCACACTGCCATGTACCTACAGACATGAGGTGCAACTAACCTGATTTAATATTTGAAAAATATCCGGGTACGACAGCAAACCAGCAGAATTTGAATAGGTAGTGACACTGCCCTGTCCCTACAACTATGACTTCCTACATTAGCTGCCTTAGCGGCAGGAGTTATTATGAAATTGACTGCACCCTTATTAGCATCCGCTTTAGTGTTCGCCGGTACTGTCGCCTTTGCAAGCCAAGTGCAAGCAGCTCCAGCCAGCAACTCTGGGAATAGCACTAAAACAACATTTCAGTGCGTTACTTCCGGTCGCAATATTGTGACAATTGCGCGGCGGGGAAATGTCACCACAGATCCGATGATTCTTTGGAAATCTACCGAGTTCGGCCGCGAATATACACCTTGGCAGCGCTGTCAAATTGTTTCCAATCGATTGACCAAAGCTGTTGCCCAGAATGGCGGAAGATTGAGCAACTTGCAGTTAACAACAGGAATTCTTAACAACTTGCCCGTAGTTTGCTACGTGAACGGACGGGGGCGCTGCAACTCTCAAAATCTGCTGTTCACCCTAGACAAGCGAAATGCTAAAAATCCCGGTGATGCTTTAACGAGATTGATTAATTTTGCCCAAGACGGCAGCGGGCCAGTTACAACGTTCAGAACCGGAGCTCAATCGTCTGCACCGCAGTTTGTTCCCTTTGGAGATATGGTCGATCGAGCTTTTAATTCTCCCAATAAAAAACCGTCAGTTCCTGTAGCAAAACCGCAGGGCGATCGAGGTATTTAATAGCCGCCCCTCTAACTTGCACCTGACAAATTTTGAAACAATTGTGGGGTGGGCTTCTAGCCC
>Ga0105046_10016413_pt1 | contig 11368 bp, 13 predicted proteins | sample MAT03_FD_78385 | JGI IMG/M metagenome (GOLD analysis project Ga0105046, IMG submission 78385) | Freshwater microbial communities from Lake Fryxell liftoff mats and glacier meltwater in Antarctica - MAT-03 (megahit assembly) | ecosystem: Environmental > Aquatic > Freshwater > Ice > Liftoff...
CGGCTACAAGGGCCGCACCGGCGTGTACGAGCTGATGGTCGCCAGCCCGGTGGTGCAGTCACTGATCCACAACCGCGCATCGGAGAGCGAATTGCTCGCTGCGGCTCAGCGCGGCGGGCTGCGCTCGATGCGCGACGATGGTGAGCGGCTGATCCGCGAGGGCGTGACGTCGCCGGAAGAAGTGGTGCGTGTGACGCGTGATTGAGATCGCCTGCCCCCGAAGCGCCTGCGGCGTCCTTGCAGGCCGCGCTGGACCAGAGGCCCAGCTCTTTGGCAGGCACAAACGGCGCGCCGTCTGTGCCCGGCCTCAGCCCCCCCGGGGGGGCAACGCTGGTGGGCCGGCTGAGCCGGATCCACGGCGTTTGCTCGATGACGTGCGGTGGATACGCGGGATCTTGCGCGTCGGCCTTTGGGAGGGCTGAGATGCCGGCTTATCGCTTCGAAGCGCTGGATGCCGCTGGCAAGTCCAGCACAGGCCTGCTGGAGGCCGACAACGCGAAGGCCGCGCGCTCGCAGTTGCGCGCCCGCGACCTGGTGCCGCTGGCCGTCACGCCGGTCAGCATGGCGGCGAGCAGCGGCACGGCGCCGCGGTTTTCACGGCGGGTGTTTTCCGCCACCACGCTGTCGGTCTGGACCCAGCAACTCGCCGGGCTGGTGGGTTCGGGGTTGCCGCTGGAGCGCGCGCTCACCGCGCTGGCCGACGAGGCCGAAGACCCGCGCCAGCGCGAACTGGTCTCTCACCTGAAGAGCGAGGTGAACGCCGGCAGCCCGTTCGCCCGCGCGCTGGGCACCGCGCCGCGCGAGTTCGACGAGGTCTATCGCGCCGTGGTGGCGGCTGGCGAGCAGAGCGGCGCGCTCGGTGCCGTGCTCGAGAAGCTGGCCGCCGACCTCGAAGAACGCCAGGCGCTGCGCGCCAAGCTGCTCGGTGCCATGCTCTACCCGGCCATCGTCTCGCTGATCGCCCTGGTCATCGTGATCTTCCTCGTCACCTACGTGGTGCCGCAGGTGGCCACGGTGTTCATCAGCTCCAAGCGCGCGCTGCCGGGTTTGACGGTGGCGATGCTGGCCATCAGCAGTTTCGCCCGCAGCTGGGGCTGGCTGGTCGCGCTGCTGATCGGCGCGGCCGTCACCACCTACACGCTGCTGCGCCGCGCGCCGGCCTTCCGCGAGCGCAGCGACGCTGCCTTCCTGCGGCTGCCGCTGGTGGGCCGGCTGGCGCGCGGCTACAACGCGGCGCGTTTCGGCGGCACGCTGGCGATGCTGGCCGGTGCCGGCGTGCCGATCCTCAAGGCCTTGCAGGCGGCGGCCGAAACGCTGGGCAACCGGGCCATGCGCGCCGACGCGCTCGACGCCCTGGTGCAGGTGCGTGAAGGCGCGCCGCTGGCCAGCGCGCTGGCGGGCAAGAAGCGATTCCCCGGTCTGCTGGCGATGTTCGCCCGCCTGGGCGAGCAGACCGGCCAGTTGCCGCTGATGCTGGGCCGCGCCGCCGCGCAGCTGTCCGCCGAGGTGCAGCGCCGCGCGATGGCGGTGGCCACCATCCTGGAGCCACTGCTCATCGTGGTGATGGGCGTGGTGGTGATGCTGATCGTGCTGGCGGTGCTGCTGCCGATCATCCAGCTCAATACCTGGGTGAAGTAGGGCGCCGGGCGCTGCCTGAAGGCGCCCACGGCCATCAAGGCAAGGGGCGCGACTCGGCAGCCACCCGCGCCGCCATGCCGGCCGCAAGGCCAGCCGCTTCGACCAGATCCACCCGGAAGGGCAAGGTGCTCGCTTCGAACGCATCACGCAGGTCTGCGCGCTGAGCCCAGTTCAGGCGGGGCGGGTTCAGCAGCAGCAGGTCGAGATCGGAAAAGGGCCGTGCCGTTCCTGTGGCGCGCGAGCCGAACACGGCCACCTGGGCGCCAATCAGCACGGTTTGGAGAATCTGCCGAATGGTCGAGGCCTGCGCCGCGCTCAGCGCGACCGCCGCATGCGCAGTGTCCGTGCCGACAGACGTCGTCATGCCGCGAGTTCCATCGCCGACAGCAACGCCCGGGCATCGACGTGGAAGCGTTCAGCGCCCTCGGCCACCTGTTGCGCCTTTGCTTCGTCATAGGCATGGCTGGTGGCGTTGCGCAGTTCGCGCCAGCTACGCCAGGCCGCCTGGTCGGGCAACAAGCCGGCATCCGCCGCGCTACGCAGCATGTCGTTGAAGGACAGGTCGGTGATTCTTGGCGCCGAACCCGAGCGCTCGATCAGCACGCGCCGCAGGCTGCGCAGCGACAACTCATAGCTGAATTCGAAGGACTGGATGACGGCGCTGCGCAGATGGGGTTTCAGCACGCTGTCCGCGGCTTGGGCGTGCCACAGCGACAGCGCTTCGGCGAGCACACCGAGCGCCTTTCGCAGGCTGCTGAAGTCGATGGGGGCCGGGTTCATGCCGGCATTATTGTTTCACTAAGGGCTCGTGAGGAAATGACTTGGACATCTGGCCGCTGGATTGGGATGCGATGCAAGGCGCGAAGTGCGCCGTGTGGCGAGCCACACAAGCGATTCGCAACGCCGCAGTGCGCCCAAGGCCAGCGAGTCAAATGTTCAAGTTATTCTGGAACGAGCCCTGAGGTCCCGCACGTTGCTTTTTCAGGCGTGGAAACATCGCGCCGGGCGGCGCACCGGCCCGGATCTTGCCGGCTGCCCGGGTGTTTGCCGCCCTTATCCCCCGCTGATCGGGGCTTGCCAGCGGCCGGGTTTTGCTTGAATGATCGAACGGTCCCGTTTGATGGAGGTCTGCATGGCGACGTCGCACGATCTGGTTCCCATGGCTTCCGGTGGCCGCATCCCCATCGCGCAGATGCGCGACGTCTACCGCGTGCGCGACGTCGAGACCCGGCTCGACAAGCTGCCGGCCAAGGACCACGAAAGCCTGCGCGCCACCTACGAGCGCATGCTCGAAAAGGGCCCCGAGCGTTTTCAGGTGCGACCTTCCGGGCTGCCTTCGATGGAGCATCTCTACGACGAGTTGCCCAACTTCGGCGATGTGCTCGACAACGTCAGGCGCCAGCTCGCGCTGTGCCAGGACAGCCGCGACGGGCTGGAGATCACGCCGATGCTGCTGCTCGGGCCGCCCGGCATCGGCAAGACGCACTTCGCGCGCGAAATCGCCCAATTGCTGGGCACCGGGCTGGGTTTCATCTCGATGAGCAGCCTCACCGCCGGCTGGGTGCTCAGCGGAGCCTCCAGCCAGTGGAAGGGCGCGCGCCCCGGCAAGGTGTTCGAGACGCTGGTGGACGGCCAATATGCCAACCCGGTGATGGTCGTCGACGAGATCGACAAGGCGCGGGGCGAACACGCCTACGACCCGCTGGGCGCGCTCTACAGCCTGCTGGAACACGACACGGCCTGCAGCTTCACCGACGAATTCGCCGAGGTCGCCATCGACGCCAGCCAGGTGATCTGGGTGGCCACCGCGAACGACGAGCGCTGCATCCCCGCCCCCATCCTGAACCGCATGAACGTCTTCGAGGTGCTGGCGCCCGACCGCGACGCTGCGCGCGCCATCGCCTTGCGGCTGTACGCCAGCCTGCGCCAGCGGCACGACTGGGGTCGCCGCTTCGACGAACAACCGTCCGACGCCGTGCTGGAGCGGCTCGCCACGATGGCGCCGCGCGAAATGCGGCGCGCCTGGATGACCGGCTTCGGCAACGCGCGGCTCGACGGCCGCGCCACCGTGGCGCTGGCAGACCTGCCCGATGCGCACGCCAGGCGGGGGGCGATCGGCTTCACGCATTGAAGCGCGCCCTCCGCTGTCCATCGCGCCCTGCAGAAAGCGGCCATCGCCACCCGCTCAGCTTCGTTTTTCACGGCTGGCATCGAAAATCCGCCCGCCGAATTCAGGGTGTGGACATGAAAGCGGGTGTTTTTCGAAGTGCTGTCGCAGCGGTGGCGTCTCTGCTGTGCATGGCCTTGAGCGCACGGGCCGCTGACCGCCCGCGCGTTGGCCTGGTGCTCGGCAGCGGCGGGAGGCGTGGCGCGGCGCGCATCGGCGTGCTCGAGGTGCTGGACCGCCTGAGGGTGCCCGTCGACCGCGTGGCGGGCACCAGCATGAGCGCCTTGATCTCTCGCGCCTGGGGCGCCGGCCTGAGCCCGGAATAGATGCGCCGGGAAATGGGCAAAGCCGACTGGAACGACATGTTCCAGGACAACCCCGACTGCACCGAGATCGGCTTTCGCAACAAACGGCTGACCCAGCGCTTCCTGCCCGGCAGCGGGCTGGGTTTCGACGACCGAGGCTTCACCACGCCGGCCGACGTGGTCAGCGGGCCGAAGATCAAGCTGTTCTTCATTCAGATGGTGCGCGCCGACCTCGGCGAGCGGGACATCGCCGACCTGCCGCTGCCGGTGTCGATCATCGCCACAGACATCGGCACCGGCGAGCGCGTCGTCTTCCGTGACGGCAGCCTGACCCGCGCCATGCGCGCCAGCATGTCGGTGCCCGGCCTGATGACGCCGGTGGATCATCAGGGCAAGCGGCTGGTGGACGGCGGCCTGGTCGACAACCTGCCGATCCGCGAGGTGCGCGAATGCTGCAATGCCGAGGTGGCGATCGCCGTCAACGTCGGCTCGCCGCTTCTCGGCCCGCAGAGCGTGACCGGGCTGCTGTCGGTGTCGGCGCAGATGGTCAACATCCTCACCGAACAGAACGTCAGCCTGTCGCTCGCCACGCTGAAGCCGGGCGACATCTACATCAAGTCCGACCTGCCGGGCATCACCGCGGCCGGGTTCAGCCGCAACGGCGAGACCGCCGACCGCGGCCGCGTGGCCGCCGAGGCGCAGGCCGAGGCACAGGCCGAGGCACAGGCCGAGGCACTCGCCCGGCTGTCGGTGCCGGCGGCGGAGTATGCAAAGTGGCGCGCTCACATCGAAGGCAAGGACAGGCCGCGCCAGCGTGTCGACGACATCGAGATCACCGGCCTGGCGGTCGTCAACCCGAAGGCCGTGGAGCGGCGGCTGCGCCAGCAGATTGGCGAATTGCTCGACACCGCGGCGCTCAACCGCGACCTGCTGCGCGTGTATCGCGACGGCCACTTTCAGGAGGTCGACTACGCGCTGATGAACCTGCGCCAGCGCAACGGGCTGCGCATCGCGCCGGTGGAAAAGCCCCGGGGCCCGGACTGTGTGCGAATGGCCGTCAACCTCGACTCCAGCCTGCTGCTGGGCTCGACCTTCGGCCTGTGCGTGGCCTGCCAGCGCACGTGGATCAATTCGCTGGGCGGTGAGTTGCTGGCCAGCGCGCAGATCGGCAGCGGCCAGGGCATCGGCGTCGAGTGGTATCAGCCCGTCGAAGCCCGGCAGCAGTGCTTCGTGCAAGCCACCACTGTGCTGACCCGCAGGAGCGCGAGGGTGTTCCTGGGTGATGAGCGGGTGGCCGAGTACCGTGTCGGCACAGGCGGGGCCGTGGTCAGCGGCGGCGTCAACCTCGGCCTGATCGGGCAGGCCCGGCTGGGCTGGCGCGAGACCCGACGTTCGGCGAAGAGCGAGATCGGCTTCAGTGGTCTGCTCCCGCAGATCGGTGCAGGCACGGTGAACGATGGCGGCGTGATCGCGGCCATCGAATTCGACCAGCTCAACCCGCTGCACTTTCCGAGCCGAGGCTGGGATGCGCGCCTGCACCATTACGACTCGTCCAGCCAAGGCTACGGCCGGCTGGCACTCGACCTGCGCGGCGCCTGCCCGCTCGGCGACTATGGGCTGGGCTGGCAGCTGTCGCAGACCCTGTCGACAGAGGGCAACCTGCCCTTCTACGACGCCGCCCACCTGGGCGGTTTTCCGAACCTGTCGGCCTTTGCCAACGACCAGCTGGCGGGCGACCCGGCGTCCTGCCTGCAGTTGCGCGCCGAACGCATCGTCGGGCGCCGCCGCCCTGCCTGAACGGCGACCTGCGGGTCGGCCTTGCCCTGGAGGCCGGGCGCGAGAGCGGGCGTTTCGATCCCTCTCAGCGCACCGGCTGGCTGGATTCCACGGCGCTCCAACTGTGTGGGCTGACGCCGCTCGGGCCGGTCTATCTGGGGGTGGCGCATTCCACCACCGCCTCGATCAACGCGTACCTCTTCCTGGGCACGGCATGAGCACGCCGGGCCGCCTCAATGGCGAATACCGGAGTGCGCAGCACGAAGGCATTCCGATAAGCCTTGTGTTCCGCACCGGTTGCCCCATATGAATCGGTTGCATGCAAAGGAGGAGAACATGAAACGTCGTCCGACCGGCTTCCCCGCCGCCGCGCGCCCATGAAGCGGCGCAACCTGGTCCGCAGCGCCTTGTCCGTCGCGCTGCTGCTGGCGGCCAGCTGGCCGCTGCGCGCCAGCGACGGCGCGGCCTGGCGGACGATCGACCTCGAATGGCAGGACGACGCCCGCCAGCGCCTGGTGCCCGTGCGCCTGTACCTGCCGAACAGCGCGTTGCCGGGCCAGCCGGTGCCGCTGGTGGTGTTTTCGCATGGCATCGGCGGCTCGCGCGCCGGCTACAGCTACCTGGGCAGCCACTGGGCCGGCCAGGGGGTCGCAAGCCTGCACCTGCAGCACGTGGGCAGCGACCGCAGCCTGTGGTTCGGCAGCATGTTCGGCCTGATCGGCCGGTTGCAGGGTGCCGCGCAGGACAGCGAGGCCGTCGCCCGCGTGATGGACCTCAGCTTCGCGCTGGACCGCCTGCTGGCCAGCGAGGCCGGCTCCGCCATCGACGCCCGGCGCATCGTCGCGGCCGGCCATTCCTATGGCGCCAACACCACGCTGCTGGCGGCCGGCGCACGTGTCGAGCGGCTCGGTCTGGCGCGTGACTTCCGTGACACGCGCATCAAGGCCGCCATCGTCATCTCGGCGCCGCCTTTTTACGGCGACGGCTCGCCGGCGCGCATTCTGGCCCCCGTCACCGTGCCCACCCTGCACGTCACCGCCACCGAGGACGTCATCCGCATCCCCGGCTATTACAGCGGCGCCGAAGACCGCGTGGCGGTGTTCGACGCCACCGGCAGCGCGCGCAAGTGGCTGGCCGTCTTCGAGGGCGGCTCGCACAGCATGTTCACCGACCGCGCAGGCACCGGCGGCGCGTTGCTGAATCCGCAGGTGAAGGCAGCAACGAAGGAACTCACTCTGGCCTTCCTGAGGGGCGTGTTCGACGGCGACGAGGCCGGTCTGGCGAACTGGCCGGCGCGCCACGCCGGCATCGTGGCGCGCTTCGCGGCAGCCGCCGCGCGCTGAAACGGGCCTGCCCATGAGATCGTCGCCGGTGCCGGGGATGCGCAGTTTGCGCCTGCCGGACACGATGGCGGCCTGCGGCTGAGGCAGCATCGAGGACCGATGCCGGGGATCGGTCACCAACCCGAAGACGACACGAATGGCCAAGATCACAGGCACGACAGGCAATGACAACCTGAACAATGGCACCACGGGCAACGACCAGTTCTACACCAGTGATGGCGCTGACACTGTGCAGGGCACGGCGGGCAGCGACATCTACAACTTCGGGTTTGCCAGCAGCACCAGCTACTGGCGCTAAGGTCATCTTCGTCAAGCTGACCGCCGCCGGTGCGACCCTGTCGTCGTCTTTCTTCAAGGTTAACTCCACCGGCACGGCGGCCGAAATCGACGACTACGTCGTCTATGAGACCGACACCGGCAAGCTGTTCTACGACGCCGACGGGAACGGTGCCGGCGCTTCGGTGCTGTTCGCCACGCCGGCCGGCGCGCCGGTCATCAGCAACGTCGATTTCTTCGTGACCTGAAGCGGGCGCAGGCGCCGCCCGCGCATCGCCACCCGCAGGGTTGCCTTCGTCAGCCCCGTCCCTTCACCACCGCATAACGAGCCAGCGTGCGGGTCCGCGCCTCGTCGTGCGCTGCCACGGGCAGCGGATAGTCGCGCCCGAGTTCGATGCCGGCGGCGGCGAGGTCGACCGGCCGCGCCAGCCAGGGCGCGTGGATCAGCTTGTCGGGCAGGGCAGCCAGCGCCGGCATGTAACGGCGGATGAATTTGCCGTCGGCGTCGAACTTCTCGCTCTGGCTGACCGGGTTGAAGATGCGGAAATAGGGCTGGGCGTCGCAGCCGGTCGAGGCTGCCCATTGCCAGCCGCCGTTGTTCGCCGCGAGGTCGAAGTCGTTGAGGTGCAGCGCGAAGTAGGCTTCGCCACGCCGCCAGTCGATGCCGAGGTCCTTCACCAGAAAGCTGGCCACCACCATGCGCAGCCGGTTGTGCATGTAGCCGGTCTGGTTGATCTGGTGCATGGCGGCGTCGACCAGCGGGTAGCCGGTGCGGCCCTCGCACCAGGCGGCGAAAAGTTCATCGGCGTGTTTGCCGTGTTCCCACTTGATGCGGTCATAGTCGGGCTTGAAGGCGTGGCCGACGACGCGCGGGTGGTGGAACAGGATCTGGTGATAAAAGTCGCGCCAGATCAGTTCGGACAGCCAGACCTCGGCGCCGCGTGAGCCGCCCACCGCACGGCCATGGGCGGCACGCGCCAGCCGGCGTATCGACACCGTGCCGAAACGCAGGTGCGTGCTCAGGTAGCTCGGCCCCTTGACGGCAGGGAAGTCGCGGGTCTCTTGATAACGGTCGATGCGCTGGATGAAGTCGTCCAGCAGCTCGTGCGCGCCGGCCGGGCCGCTGGGCAGCTTCAGGGTGTGCAGGTTGGTGGGCTGGAAACCGATGTCGGCCAGCGACGGCACACCCGCTTCAGCCGCCGGCAGCGGCGCCAGCGCGCCGGCATGGCGCGCCACCGGGTAGGGGCTGAGGAAGTACGGCTCAGCCTTCTTCAGCCAGGCGTTCTTGTAAGGCGTGAAGACGCTGTAGGTGCCGCCGCTCATCGTCAGCACCTCGCTGCGTTCGAAGATCAGATGGTCCTTCGAGGTGTGCAGCACGATGCCGGCGTCGGCCAGCCGGCCGCGGACAGTGGCGTCGCGCGACAGCGCGGCGGGTTCGTCGTCGTGGTTGGCGTAGACGGCCTGCACACCGAGTTCGCTGGCCAGCGTCGGCAGGGTCCGCGTCGCCCAGCCGTGGCGCACCATCAGCCCGGCGCCCGCCACGCCGTGCGAGGCCGCCAGCGCGCGCAGTTCGGCGTCGACGCCGACCAGGCTGTCGCGGATGAACTCGACCCGGCGGTCGCTGCGCGGCAGGGCGTCGAGGATGTCGCGATCGAAAATGAAGACGCACCAGACCTGGCGCGCTGCGCGCAGCGCATGGTGCAGGGCGGCATGGTCGTCAACCCGCAGGTCGCGCCGCAACCAGACCAGCGCACGGTCGAATGACTTGTTCATGCCGCGGAGTGTGCCCGGGGAATAAAATGCCCGCATGGCCTCTGCGTCCCGCATCGATTTGACCAATCAGTTCCTGATCGCCATGCCCGGCATGGCGGACGACAACTTTGCCGGCGCCGTGGTCTACCTCTGCGAGCACACCGAAAACGGCGCGCTCGGGCTGGTGATCAACAAGCCGATCGACATCAAGCTGAAGAACCTGTTCGAAAAGGTCGAGTTGAAGCTCGATCAAGCCGATCAGGCCGACCTGGCCGAGCAGCCCGTGTACTACGGCGGCCCGGTGCAGACCGAGCGCGGCTTCGTGCTGCACGAGAAGACGGGCGCCGACGGCGTGGTGTACAGCTCCACCATGTCGGTGCCCGGTGGGCTGGAGATGACCACCAGCAAGGACGTGCTGGAAGCGGTGTCGGGCGGCACCGGGCCCCGCCGCATCCTCGTCACCCTGGGTTACAGCGGCTGGTCGGCCGGCCAGCTGGAAGAGGAGATCGGCCGCAATGGCTGGTTGACGGTGGACGCCGACCCGGTGGTCATCTTCGACACGCCGATCGAAAAGCGCTATGACCGCGCCTTGCAGCTGCTCGGCATCGATCCGCGCATGCTGTCGCAAGTGGCCGGGCATGCCTGAGGAGGGCGGGGTGCCGATCACCTCCGTCACCCCCTACACCTCGATCACTTCCTATTTGTCCTTCGATTTCGGCACCCTCCGCATTGGCGTGGCGACAGGCAATACGCTGCTGCGCCACGCCGCGCCGCTGACGACCGTGGCGGCCGAGGGTGCGGCGCGGTTCGCCGCGATCGCCCGGTTGATCAGCGAGTGGGCACCGGATGCACTGGTCGTCGGCGTGCCTTTCCACCCCGACGGCGCTGCGCACGACAATACGCAGCGCGCCCGGCGTTTCGGTCGCCAGCTGCACGGCCGCTTCAGGCTGCCGGTGCACGAGGTGGACGAGCGTTACACCACGACCGAGGCGTTGGCCAATTCACGTGACGGCGGCGAGCGCGACGCCGATGCCGCTGCCGCTGCGCTGATCCTCGACCAGTTCTTTTCCCAGCTCGCCGAACCCCTTGCCGCCGCCACGCACGCCGACCATGCTGACACTTGATGCCGAAGCCCTCTACGCCGAGCTTCTGCGTGGCGTGCGCCCGCTGCTGACGGGTGACGCCGCACTGGTCGGCATCTGGTCGGGCGGCGCCTGGCTGGCCGAGCGCCTGCAGCGTGACTTGCAATTGCCGGGCGCGCACGGCGTCATCTCCAGCACCCTGCACCGCGACGATTTCCGCTCGCGCGGGCTGGCCGCCGGCCTCGATGCCACCCAGCTGCCCTTCGAAATCGACGGTCGGCGCATCGTGCTGGTCGACGACGTGCTGCACACCGGGCGCACCATCCGCGCCGTCATCAACGAGTTGTTCGATTTCGGCCGCCCGGCCGGCGTGAGCCTGGCCGTGCTGGTCGACCGCGGCGGCCGCGAACTGCCCGTGGAGGCCGCGTACGCCGCGTCGCGCATCACGCTGCCACAGGCGCAGCGGCTCTCGCTGGCGCGTGACGAGGCCGGCCGTTTCAATTTCGTCGTGCGGGGGGCCGCCTGATGCTGTCTCGCCGCAACCCGCAGCTCAACCGCCACGGTGAACTGGTCCACCTGCTCAGCACCGAAGGGCTGCCGAAGGCGGTGCTGACGCAGATCCTCGACACCGCGGGCACCTTCCTCAGCGTCAACGAACGCGACGTCAAGAAGGTGCCGCTGCTGCGCGGCAAGAGCGTCTTCAACCTGTTCTTCGAGAACAGCACGCGCACGCGCACCACCTTCGAGATCGCCGCCAAGCGGCTTTCGGCCGACGTCATCAACCTCGACATCGCGCGCAGCAGCACGGCCAAAGGCGAGAGCCTGCTCGACACCATCGCCAACCTGTCGGCGATGCACGCCGACATGTTCGTCGTTCGCCACAGCGAGAGCGGCGCGCCGCACCTGATCGCCCGCCACTGCGCACCGCACGTGCGCGTGGTGAACGCGGGCGACGGCCGCCATGCGCACCCCACGCAGGGGCTGCTCGACATGTACACGATCCGCCACTTCAAGGGCGACTTCACGAAG
>Ga0105046_10016415_pt1 | contig 11368 bp, 8 predicted proteins | sample MAT03_FD_78385 | JGI IMG/M metagenome (GOLD analysis project Ga0105046, IMG submission 78385) | Freshwater microbial communities from Lake Fryxell liftoff mats and glacier meltwater in Antarctica - MAT-03 (megahit assembly) | ecosystem: Environmental > Aquatic > Freshwater > Ice > Liftoff...
CACCCATTGGCACTTGAAGATGTTGTGAACACTCATCAACGCTGCAAAGTGGAAGACTACGGCGATCATCTTTTCGTAGTCATTCGCCTTCCTGCGTACGAATCCAACGGTGACATGATTACCGAGCAGGTCAGCATCTTCATTGGTGATGGCTTTATCGTGTCAATCCATGAAGGCTCCAACGCATTGGAAGTCGTTCGAGAACGCATCATGACCGCGCGAGGCCGCATTCGTGAATACGGCTCGGATTATCTGGCGTATGCAATTCTGGACCTGGTGATCGACAACTATTTTCCAATCATCGAAGGAATCGGAGATCGTCTCAACAACATTGATGAAAAACTTGAGTTTGGTTTCGATCCAGGACAACGCCTGGAGATTCGCAACGTCCGTGCCGATCTGCTGCTGCTGCGTCGCACTGTGTGGCCTCAGCGTGAAGCAATTGCGGCACTGATGCGAGACGACTGCACTCTGATTTCCCACACGACTCGCACATACCTTCGCGATTGTTACGACCACACAATTCAACTCATGGACGTGATTGAAACCTATCGCGAACTTTGCGCCGATCTGCGTGATTTTCATTTGGCTGAAATCAGTCTGCGCAGTAGTGAGGTCATGAAAACACTCACGGTAATCGCGACGCTGTTCATGCCACTCAGTTTCATCGCAGGTTTTTATGGCATGAATTTTCACTACATGCCGGAACTGCAAAGTAAATACGCATACCCGTTGACGATTACTGTGATGATTACCATCGCCAGCAGTTTTCTATACTTCTTTCGCCGAAAAGGCTGGATCTGAACAGTCGGCAGGAGCCAATCTAATTCTTGACCGGCAGCGCGCTCAAACCAATTCCCGAATAGTAAAACCCTCGAGCTGCCATTTTCGTTCGGTCGTAGAGATTGCGGCCATCAATGATCACGGGCGACTTCATTTTCAACTTAATGTAGTCAAAATCCGGATTGCGGAACTCATTCCATTCGGTCACGATCGCGATCGCATCGGCACCTTTGCAGGCGTCGTAGTGATGAGCACAGTAAGTCACTTTGTCGCCGATTTCCTTTTCGACGTTTTCCAGCGCCACAGGATCATGCACCTTCACGATCGCGCCCGCTTCCAGCAGACTATGGATCAGCACAAGGGACGGGGCTTCTCGAATATCGTCAGTTCGCGGCTTGAAACTCAGCCCCCAAACGCCAATCGTTCGACCTTTCAGATCGCCGCCAAAGTAATCCATCAACTTGCGAAACAAAACATGTTTTTGTTGATTGTTGGTTTCATCGACCGTTCGCAGAATTCTTGGTTCAACTCCGTATTCAGAAGCCAGCGCGGCGAGAGCTCGAACATCCTTCGGAAAACATGAACCGCCATAACCAACGCCGGGGAACAGGAACGAAAACCCTATGCGAGCATCATGCCCGATGCCTTTGCGAACTTCGTTGATGTCCGCGCCGACTCGTTCGCAGATGTTTGCCATTTCGTTGATAAAGCTGATCTTGGTCGCCAGCATGCAGTTGGCTGCATACTTGATCATCTCCGCGCTTTCGATGCCTACGGAGATAAATGGCTTTTCAGTTCGCAGGAACGGTTTGTAAAGCTCAAGCAACAATTCTGCCGCGTCTGGACTATCAACGCCGACCACAACACGGTCTGGCTTCGTGAAGTCATCAATCGCCGCACCTTCTTTAAGGAATTCCGGATTCGATGCGATGCTGAACGGGGTGTCAGTTTTTGCTTTGATCCACTGGGCGACTCGACGATTCGTTCCTACCGGCACAGTGCTTTTACAAACAACGACGGCGTTGCGCATCAGATACGGAGCCATTTGTTCCGCAGCACTTTGAACGTACTTCAGGTCGGCAGCACCCGATTCGTCTTGCGGAGTTCCAACGCAAATGAAAACACATTGAGCGGTGGAGATTGCTTCTTCGTAGTTTGTCGTAAAAAGCAAGCGGCCCGCTGCAGCATTGCGTTTCACAAGTTCTTCAAGACCTGGTTCGTAGATCGGAACGCCGCCATTGTTCAGCAATGCCACTTTTCCAGCATCGACGTCCAAACAAGTCACGTCGTTGCCACTTTCGGCGAAACAGGTTCCTGTGACGAGTCCGACATACCCCGTACCAATCATCGTAATCTTCATATTGTCACTCAGCGAATATTGGCAAAACGTTTGTGGCAGAAAGGATCGTGCAATTAGTTGAACAGCAGTGGAACACAAACCTGTAACTGCGGTCTGTTTGTTCCGGCGGCTGCGTTATACTGTTTTCTTTTCCATGGATGAATACTCATTTTGCAGCGCAGAAAGCAGTTCTTCAATACGATTCAACTCATCAATGGACGAATGCGTTCCCTTGAGACTGTGGGCATCCTGCGAAACGCCAAGATTGAGCGTTTCTGACTTCACGTAGACCGGTCGAGCTCGCACCTGATCGTAGATTCGAATGACATATTCCCCGAGGATCGAAATCCCCAAAGCGTTGAGTGATCCGAAGAATGATGCCGTGATGATGACCGATGCCCAGCCTGGAATCGCCAAGCCCGTAAACAATCGATGCCAGAGCACAAATCCGATCGTGCCTAAACAGACCGCGGCCGAAACACCTGCGATGACATAGAAAAATTTCAGCGGGAACGACGAGAACGAAAAGACGGCCGTCTTGGCAAGTCGAACCAGTCCTCTCAATGAAACGCGAGGGGTATCGTCGTGCCGAGCGTCGCGTTCAACAGGAATACCCGTTTGGCGAAATCCTGCCCAGCTTCGCAGCCCAGGAAAGAATCGTTCGCGTTCTGGAAGTGACAGAACAGCGTCGACAACCGATCGATCCAGCAGTCCAAAGTTGCCAGCATCGGCTGGGATAGGACTGTCGGCGATGGCATTGAGTACGCGATAGAAGCTATAGAATAAAGCTCGTTTCGGAAGGGATTCTTTGCGGTTCGTACGTTGGGCGTAAACAACGTCGTAGCCGTTTTCCCACTGTTCGAGAAACCTGACAATCGCTTCAGGATTGTCCTGCAGATCAGAATCCATCACGATCACAACGTCGCCCGTCGCGTGTTCCAGTCCAGCATGAACCGCAGGCTGGTGACCGAAGTTGCGTGACAGATGCACGACCACAATACGCCGATCACTCGCCGCAAGCGCGCTGAGGTTTTCGTATGAACCGTCCGAAGATCCATCGTTCACATAGACGATTTCAAATTGCGTTTCAGCGAGTTCCAAAACGTCCACGACGCGCCGATTCAATTCCTGCAGAATTGCCGTTTCGTTAAACACAGGCAGGACGACAGAGATTTTCGACGTGTGACGATCACGAACTCTACGAGTCACCGGGGATTTCATTTCTGCAGAACTCCCACCAGAGAAAGTCCTGTGGGAATGCTGAAGTTGCTAAGGCACCACCGTTCTGCCGCCGCAGCTGTCAACAGAGCCCGATTAGTGAATGATGAGACAGCGGGGAAGTCCGGCTGAGTTCGGCTAGGGAACAATTTCTCCCAACCACGTATAGCAACAGCTGCCGGCATCGTAAAACTGTTCCAGTAGTTCAGAAACGAAACTCTGAAGCCAGCCTCATTCGCGTGCCGTCGAAACTCCGCAGTGGTATAGCGACGAAAATGTCCGAGCTGTTCATCCCAGCGACTGTACAGCCACGGATGCGCTGGCACCGTGACAATGATCGCGCCGCCATCTTCGAGTGACGCGTGGGCATGTCGCAACACGGTCACCGGATCTTCAACGTGCTCAAGAACATCAAGCAAGACGACTGCTCGCAGCGATGATGAATCGACTGGCCACGGCTTTCCGAGATCATGAACTCGCACGTCTTCAATGCCGCGGTTGCGAACATGCTGCACTGATTCCGGCATCAGATCGAAGCCGGTGACGTCAAAGCCCAATTCGTTGAATTCAACCAGATTGCGACCTGAACCGATGCCGCCTTCGACAAGTCGTCCAGGAGGCGGGCAGTATCGTCTGATCAGTCGCGTGACGAGCTGTCGCTTGGCGACGTGCCACCAGTAGTTATCTTCAAGCGTCACCAGTTCCTGTAGATGGCTTGGATCCATTTTGAGTGCTCTCACGTACCGAACTTTTCGAAAATCAGGGACAGTGAGAACCTACCACATAGAATCGACTGGTGACTTTTGGAAACATAGACCAGCCGTATTGACGCCACAAAACGGGATTCTGTAACAATCATGCTGGCAATGACGATTACCACACCAGTTTAGCAAAGGCGCAGGTCAGGCTAGCAATAATCGCGGTTGCGTAAATCGATGTCTCTTTAATGTCCTGCCTGAAGCAGCGCTTTGAGCCCGGCGGCATTCAGCAACATAGGCCTGCACAGGCGCATCTCCATCGGCTTTTGCGATCTGCGGATTGCCACCCGAAAGCAGGACCGGATTCGCACGTGTTCGTCCAGAGGTTGCCTTTTGTGTGACCATCGCTGATTTTTTGTCGGTGACTTTTCCGACGCTACCTTTCTCGTTTTGCCTGCCGTGGTGTTCAATACCACAGCGGCGCGAATGAGCGTCTTCCATGCCGTTTCATCGACTTTGTCGCGCTCGTGAACATCAGTGGGGGAATTCCGGGGCCAGACACCGCATTTTATGCTTCAGCTACGACAAAAGGCTCTCGATCAGGAAGCGGCAAATCCCATCGACATTGAATCCTATCGTGAGCCTTCTCGTTCCAGCGTCATCATTTCGCCCTTATTGTTCGTACGTAAGCTTTTCGATACATCAAATTCTGTGCTTGATACTTCCTGACGAATCCTTCTAATAGTCCACGCCGATGCTGTCTACTCAGACAGCGGCAAGAACAGTAGTGATCGGGATTGTGCACATGCCAAGTGCATAGATCACAGCTGCCATGCACCTCGAAAGAGTCGCCGGAAACTTGCGAAGTGTGATATGCGGTGAAATCGATTCTTGTCGCTTGCCACAAGGAACTCGACCTGAGACAAGTCGGATTGCGTAGACAGACCCGTTTTCCGTTTGCGTTTCACTAAACCACCGGCAATGAAAATGCTGTAAATGCGCGGTTGCAGTTGAAGTTAGTGTGGGCTAATATCGAAAACATGCGGTTTCGAAAGCGTCTTCCCCCAAAAATATAGGCATATTCATGCAAACTTTTTCAGCACCACCAACGACCGTTTTCGCCAACAGCCCTCGAGCCACCGGCGTGACGCGGTGGTGGAAGTGCATGTTTGCATCAGCTGCCCGACGCAATCGCCGGAGATTGCTCGGGCTATCACCTCACTGTGCGTTGGAATCGCTGGAATCCAGAGCACTGCTGAGTTCCACCCCCATTGCCCAATGGCATTTTGAAGAAACCAGCGGCGCGACCGCGCTGGATTCGACGGCAACGGGAGCCAACGGAACAAACACAGGAGCCGTGACAGGCATCGGAGCCATTGGCAATGGATACCTGTTTAATGGCGTTGATTCCAAAGTCGAATTTGGAACGAAAGCGTCTATTGGCGGGTTATCCAGCTTCACTGTGACGGCTTGGTTTCGCACAACATCTGAGACCGGACAGGCAATAGTTCAACAACGAGACAATGACGGGTTCAATGGCCAATATGTACTCCAGATTTTCCCCGACGGTACACTGAGTTTTGTGCTTTTTGGTGACGGTGCAAATCAATTCGTGATTGGTAGTCAGCAGAGTGTCAATGATGGAGCATGGCACCATGTTGCTGCTGGTCGTGAGGGCAAGCGAGGATTCATTTACCTTGATGGAAAGCTTGCGGCTGAAACATACGGAACACCTCGATCGTTGAATCCAAACATCAGCGTTGGCGTCGGGGCCGACATTCGCGATGGCTACTCCTTTTTCAACGGATCCATTGATGAAGTTGCGATTTACGATTCTGTCATTCCGGCCAGCGAGATTGCCACATCAGCGAACATTATTGTGCCACAGGGAACCTCAAGAAATCCTCGACCGGTCTTTACCTGGCCGGTGATTGAGAATGCGGCGTCCTACAGTTTGTGGGTGGAAAAGATTGGTGCCAGCAATAACCCGGTCATCAATGAAACACTGACAGTCAACGACTATGCTGCTCCGATCGACCTTGGACTTGGCCAGTATCGTACATGGGTGCGTGCCGCATTAAATGACGGATCGCGAACTCCATGGAAGGCTCAGACTTTTTCAATTGACGGTCAAGTAGATTTGAATCCGATCGCTGCGAACCAGCTCACAGCGCGACCAGAACTGCAATGGCAGCCATTTCCAGGCGTTGTGAAATACGATTTGTGGATCGATGACACCGCTAATCATGTGACTCAGTACATTCGCAACCAGAATATTACCGGGACGTCATGGACACCTGCGACTGACATGCCACTTGGCTCCTATCAAGCCTGGATTCGCGGCGTTGCTGCAGATGGTGCAACGACGAATTGGTCGCAGGTTTCTTCGTTCAATGTCGTTCCACCGCCGAATTTGACTGCCGGGCAGAATTCGACATTCGACCGCACTCCCACGTTTGCATGGAACTCGCTACTGGGTGCCTCGAAGTATGATTTGGTTGTTCGAAATCAGACCACAAAGATCAACGTGATTGACCAGCGAAACATGTCCGGCCTGAACTTTACACCAACGACAAGTCTGCCTGACGGACAATACAACGTTTGGATCAGAGGTGTTTCAGCAGCCAATGTCCGCAGCTCATGGACGAATGGCATTTCAATTCACGTAGGTGGTCGAACGGACGTGCTCACGCCGGTAGGCACAATAACAAATACAGTTCCAACGTTTACGTGGAAACCAGTTGACGGTACCGTTCGATACGACTTGTGGGTCGATCAGGTTGGTGTGACTTCGCAGATTATTCGACGAACGAATGAAACCGGCACCTCTTACACTGCCACTGCACCGTTGCCTGCTGGCGCATATCGTGTTTGGGTGCGAGCCATCAGCGCTACAGAGTCTTCTCCGTGGAGTCTTATTGTCAACTTCTCCATTGCATAAGTGGTGCATCGCACCGTGGAGATTTGCAAATCGCGGTCAGGGGCGGGGCACAGAGGGCTGACGCCCATCCGCTCGCCGGGGGAGGTTTGGTAAGCGGCACGCGGCGGAGTGTGAGTCCCACTGATTGCTCTGCGATGAGCGTTGTTATCAGGGAATTAACATTCCTCGCTCGCAGAGGCGAGCAACTCAATTCGTCCCGCGATCAGTACAATTCCCGGGCGGCTTCCAGCAACTTAATCCACGGGGCGACGTAATGTCCGTTATCGTGGAACGTACGACCGCTGACAAGATTGCCGTCGACGACACAGGGCTCATTTACGTAAATGCCGCCACAGATTTCCAGGTCGAAACGGCACTTTGCGACAGTTGCCATGCGACGACCTTTGACGCAGTCTGCGTAGGCGGGAATTTCGACTCCGTGGCAGACGCTGGCCACGGGCTTATTGACTGCAAAAAAATGTTTCGTCGCTCGGACGAGGTCTGCGTCGTAACGAATGTATTCTGGAGCTCGACCGCCGGAGAAAAAGATACCAGCGTATTCCTCTTCGCGAATGTCTTTGAACGCGATGTCCGCATCAATGGAATAGCCTTCCCATTCCTTCGTGATCGTCCAGCCTGGTTTCACTTCATGCAGCACCATCTGGTAGCGGCGTTTCTCCGGCGCTGCGACGACGGGCTGAAATCCAGCTTCGATGAGTCGATAGTACGGATACATTGTGTCGAGCGTCTCGGTAGCGTCGCCGACGATGATGAGGACTTTGTTTGAGTGCATGATCTACTTTAACAGATAACGATTCGCGATCGTAATCCCACTCAGCATCGCGCCGACGATGCCGAGGAATCCCTGATCCGTTCCGCAAAGATAAAGATTCGGTAATGACGTCTGCCCGTTGACAAACTTCTGCGGAGCACCGTAGACGCAGCCATTGAGATGTCCGGTGAATCGACGAATCGTGCGCGGTGTGAAGACATCAGTGTCAATCACGTGTGAACGAAAATCCGGCAGGTGCTTGAGTGCGCTCTGAATGATCCTCGAGTTCCAATGATCCTTCGCGGCAATGTATTCGTCTTCAGGGAGATTCATCCAATAATGCGGATCTGCCAGAGCTGTGATGCGAATTCGGCCGTCTTCGAGCGGTTGCGAATAGTCGAAGTTATTTGGCGAACACACGATGCCGCTGCGAAGATCGACCGGCACGTTTGGACGTTCGTAATGAAAATCTTTTGTGTCGCTGTAAAACACGATTGTGTCACTGTGGCCCAGCGATGCCGGTTCGCAATCAAGAACACTGATGGATTCTACAAACGAAATATCTCCTGGTTCCGCTTTCAACAACGGAGCATTCGGATCAACCAGTCGCATGGTTTCAGCGGCACCGGCTGATGACAGGATATTATCAGCTTCGATTTCTGTGCCATCGTCCAACAACACCGAGGTGGCTTTGCCATTCGACTGGCGGATTTCCTGAACTCCGGCGCGAAGTTTGAGGTGTCCGCCTAGTGATTTGAAATGACGCACCAGTCGTTTCAGAATCAGACGAATCCCGTCGAAAGGTCGTCCGAATCCTTCGTGAAAAATACTCTTGAACATAATCACGAACTGATTGAAGTCCATATCACGGGGCGTCGCGCTGCCGTAAAACATCAATGGACAGAAAATCATATCGACAAGGAGTGGGTCGCGGATGTATTCCGATACGACCTGCCGGGCGGATACTGATGCTCGATCGAGATCCAGTGCGTCATGCTCAGCGATGCGAGTGACAAGGCGTCGAAAACCGTCGATCTGCTGCGGAAACGCGGCCGCGATCTGTTCGACGAAGAAGTTGAACTGATTCGTAAAGTGCAACGCACAATCCGGGAAGGCAATTGTGGAACGCAGTTGTGGGCGAAGATCGAAGTCTTCCCACTTCATGCGCAGTTGTCGCAAAAGTTTGCTGAGTGGTCCCTGCTTCGTGCCGGGTTCAGCGTAGTTGGTGACAGCGTGCAGGCCGACGTCGTAATTGCGTTTGCGAAGGCGGTAGAACGAATTCAAACCGCCAATCGTGGTATGCCGCTCAAGAATCAGCACGTTCTTTTCGTAATACGCCAGACGCACGCCAGCCGATAAGCCGGACATTCCAGCACCGATAATGACGGTGTCATAACGCACAGCAGTGACCTCAAGACTTCAGGCATCAAACGATCGCTAAGCGCCGACCGCAACATCTTTCAATCGCGGCAGCAGGTATCCAACGGTCCCTGCCATCGTATTAAGATTTGGATAATCTTCTTCTGGAATCTGGATGCGGTACATTTTCCGTAGTTCCATAACGATGTCCAGAAAATCCATGCTATCCAGTTCCATCTGTTCGCGGAACGGGCGAGCGTCGTCAAGATCGGTGAGATCCTCATCCGGAGCGATTCGCTCCAGAATCTCCAGAATCACCTGCCGAATCTGATCTGACGTCATTAATCCACCCTCTCGCTATTTATGCAGAATTATTTGTAGGACGGATCTCCAGACCCGTCCGGATCTTTCCGTCAGGACAGGAGTCCCGTCCTGTTCAACCTTCGAATTTTCTGATGATAACCACAGAATTGATACCAAGCATACCGAACGAATTGTTCAGAATGCAGCGCACCTGACCCAATTCTCGTGGTTGATTGATAACGAGATTTGGGAGGTGGCACCGAGGGTCTAAGTCGTGAAGATTGATTGTAGCGTGAGCAATCCCATCGTCAAATGACGGCAAGTTCCCCAGCATCTCCAACGCACCAGCCGCACCCATCGCGTGCCCAATGAAACTCTTTGTGTTATTGATGACAGTTTTGCTGTCGGAAAAGATCCGCCGCAAGGCCGATGCTTCTTCGATATCGCCCTGTTCAGTCGCCGTGGCGTGGCTGCTGACGATATCGACGTCGTCCGCCGTGATTTTGGCTCGCTTCATTGCCAGCTGGATACATTCCGCCTGGCGGTTGGCGTCCGGAAGAACGAAATCCCGCGCGTCGGAATTCATGGCATAGCCAATGATCTCCGCATAAATTGTCGCGCCGCGTGCAAGAGCATCGGGCAAACGTTCGACGGTGCAAATTCCACCGCCTTCTGCGACAACGATGCCGTTGCGATTCAGGTCAAACGGACGGCAGGCTTTTGTTGGATCTTCATGAGTCGCCAAGGCACCCTGTGCAGCAAAACTGGCAAAGATACCGAATGTGTGAATGCTTTCAGAAACACCACCAGCGACCGCGATATCGACTTCATTCAGACGCAGCATCTGAGCGGCCTGAATAAATCCCGCATTGCCAGCGGCACAGGCGGCACCAAGGGTCAAATGAGGCCCCGTGATGCCCATATTCAGCGTGACTTCGCCCGCAGCGTTGTTTGCAACCGTGCGAGGATTGTGATGATGGGACCAGACTTTGGTGTCGTATTGAAATTTGGAGATCTCATAGATCTCGTTTTCAGTTTCGACGTTGCCGTGTTCTGTGATACCAATGTAAACACCAACTCGGTCACGCGCGACATTCGGCCAGTCGAGGCCTGAGTTCTTAACAGCTTCGTTGGCACAATAGACAGCGATTGAGCCTGCTCGGGTGCCGCGTCGGATATCTTTTTTTTTCTGATATCGCAGTTCGTCGAAATTGCACACGCCAGCGAGCACCGGGCCCATGTAGCGGGTTTGATAGTTGACGACACCGGATTTTCCCTCCAGAAGATTCTGACGGAATTCCGTCAGACTGTTTCCGTTGGGGGAAGTCAGTCCAATCCCGGTGATGACAATTCGATCCTGATCCGACAAGAGAAGACCTCAACGCCTGTTGCAACTGTTTTCAAACGCCGTTCGATCCCTTCGAAAGCGGCTTGTTTTATGGCAGAACTGGCCAGTTTTACGCAATTCACCAAGTTCTGGAAAGGGGCAGCAGAGTATCGGGATGCCGAATCACTGGCAAGTCCCAGCCAAAATGAGTCGCCGTTCGCTTCCGACCGGGAATTCTGCACGTTTTTCACTCATTGAACTGACGGAAGCCCTGAATCCAGAAATCTGATACCGCTGGAAGGAGGGCGTGAATGCAGGGAACGATGAATTCAAGCGTACAGTAAACCTCATCTTCTGTCGGCTTCTATTGTGGGGGGATCTACTTTTCCATTTGGATGGAGATCACAAGCAATTCGCGCCTCTTCAGTCGTTCGCCACTGCTTTTTTCTCGTACGTAACGGACATGCAAATGTAAATGCTGTTTCCCGAGATTGAATTCTAAAATGCTGTGTCCCCGAACAGCTTAAGGTACCAGTCACCTTGACAAAGGAAACTTGGTCGTCTACATTGTTTTGCTTGAATGAGTTGGTTGTCTTTGGGTGAGGAGAGTTGCAATGCCACGAGTGAATCGGCGGGAGATCTTTGCAGA
>Ga0105046_10016416_pt1 | contig 11368 bp, 8 predicted proteins | sample MAT03_FD_78385 | JGI IMG/M metagenome (GOLD analysis project Ga0105046, IMG submission 78385) | Freshwater microbial communities from Lake Fryxell liftoff mats and glacier meltwater in Antarctica - MAT-03 (megahit assembly) | ecosystem: Environmental > Aquatic > Freshwater > Ice > Liftoff...
CTTCCAGGACAACGAGATCTGGATCTGGATGCTGCCCAACGACCGGACCAGGGCCCGGGTCGAAAGGCGCCAGTACCGGTCGATGGTCAAACACATCTTCGTCCCGAGGCGGTCCGCCTGGACGACCACTGACGGCACCGGGTCCGCTTTCTGGTTCCCGCCCGGCACGACAAAACTCACGCCCCGGGAAGTGCTGGCCGAAGCCCTTCCGTTCCTGCCCGAAGGCCTGATGCGACTGGGCAAGGTGTCCAGGCTGGAAGGGGAGATCAAGCGGCGTTGGCCGAAAGAGCCGCACTGGTACCTGGCGGTGCTTTCGGTTTCACCCGAAAGCCAGGGCAAAGGCCACGGCTCGGCGCTGATCAGGCCCGGTCTCGAAAAGGCCGACGAGCAGGGTGTTGGCGCCTATCTGGAAACCCAGAGGGAGAGCAATGTGGGCTTCTACGAACGCTTCGGCTTCGAACTGGTCGAAAAGATCGAAGTCGAAGGCCAGCCTCTATGGCTGATGTGGCGACCCGTCAGCTAGCCGGGACTTCAGCCTTGGTGGCACCCTTCACCTGGGTGACCTTGCCGCCGAACTCGACCGCATACAGGTTGCCGGCCTTGAAGCCCTTCTTCGCGTTGCTGATCGCGACGTTCGAAGGGTTGGCCAGGCCGGTGGCGAGCACGCAGGCCTGCTTGCTCCCGTTGATCTTCCAGACTTCGCCCCGCGACAGGACCGCGACGTACAGGTTGCCCAGATTGTCGCGGGTGAGTCCGTCGAAGATCACGTTCGCCGCTTCGGGTGAGGTGTAGTAAGTGATGATGCTCGCCGGGTCGGCGATCTCGATCCTCGAAATCGTCGACGGGGTGACAAAGGTCTGGGCCGCGTAGAGGTACTTGCCGTTTCGGCTGATCGTCAGGCCATTGGCCGAATAGAGGTTCGCGAAACCGTTAGTGGTATTGAAAGCCGAGCCCTTCTTGACGATCCGATCGAGTTTGAAGCCGAGGTCGTTCGAAGCGAAGATCGTGCCGTTCTTCGCGTGGGCGATGCCGTTGGCCATGCCGAGTGTCTTCGAAACGATCGACCGTTTGCCGTTAGCCGGGTTGACGCTGAACAGGCCCGATTTCGGGGTGAGGTCACCGGCAGTGCCGTTGGCGAGCGTATTGCCGTAACCCCAGAGCAGCCTTTTGCTGCTCCAGGCGAGCCCACCCGGGCCGGCTGGACCGTCGAGGATCGGTGACGGTGTGGCGCCGGGCCGGTCCACTTTGTAGAGGCGGCTCACCTCGTTTTCCAGCGAAGCGCCCGGCAGGGCGCCGGAGAAATACAGCCGGCCACTGTTACCGACGATCACCGACTCGAGCCTGCCCTGGTCCGAATAGAGGGTCGACTGCGAATAGCTGCCCGTGCACGGGGGCACCTCGGCTGAAGCGACCGCACCGCCCATCAGGGCCAACGAGATCGACAGGACACTGGACAGGACGAGAATTCGGCGCATTGACGGTGAGGATACTCTTGTCGCGATGGACAAAAAGATCGAAGACCTCACACTCCATTCATCCGGCAAGGTCCGGGAGATCTACGAAATCGAAGATGACCTGTTGCTGGTCGCCTCCGACCGGATCTCCATCTACGACGTGATCATGCCGACGGCGATCCCCGGCAAGGGGGAAGTCCTGACCCAGATGTCCAACTTCTGGTTCGAGAACACCACCGGCATCGTGCCGAACCATTTCATCTCCAATGACGTTCCTGAGGAAGTGAAAGGCCGGGCGGTACGGGTACGCAAGCTCAGCATGTATCCGATCGAATGCGTGGTCCGTGGATACCTGTCCGGCTCCGGCTGGAAGGAGTACCAGGAGACCGGTTCGGTCTGTGGAGTTGGACTGCCGGAAGGACTCCAGGAGTCCGACAAGCTGCCGCGCCCGATTTTCACCCCGGCAACCAAAGCCGAGATGGGTGACCATGACGAAAACATCGACTTCGAGCGGGCCGCCGAGATCATCGGTGACCTGGCCCTGATGGAGGATCTGCGCCGGGTCTCGATCGAGCTTTACGAATACGGGGCCAACCACGCGGCCGAGCAGGGAATCATCCTGGCCGACACCAAGTTCGAGTTCGGCAGCCACGCCGGTGCCGAGATCGTGCTGGGTGACGAAGTTCTCACCCCCGATTCTTCGCGTTACTGGCCGGCCGACCAGTACGAGCCCGGCAAGACCCAGCCTTCGTTCGACAAGCAGTTCGTGCGGGACTGGGCGAACGCCGCCGGCTGGGACCACAGCCCCCCGGCGCCCGAGCTGCCCGACGACGTCGTGACCCAGACCCGCGACAAGTACCGCGAAGCCTGCGAACGCATCACCGGCAAGTCGCTTTGATCACCGCCACCATCCTCATCCGCCCGAAAGAGGGAATCCTGGACGCGCAGGGCAAAGCGGTCGAAGGTGCCCTGCCGGCCCTCGGTTTCACGGGGATCGAACACGTCCGGGTCGGCCGGATCGTCGAACTCCACGCCGAGAACGCGGATCAGCTCGAGGACCTTTGCGAGAAGCTGCTCGCCAACCCGCTGATCGAGGACTACGAAATCGAGATCTCGTGAACTGGGGTGTGCTGCAGTTCCCCGGTTCCTGCGACGAACGCGACGCGCTCCACGCCTGTGAGCTCGCCGACCAGAGCTCGGGCGGCCAGTCCCGCCTGGTCTGGCACGAAGAGACCGACCTTTCCGGGCTCGACGGCATCATCGTCCCCGGCGGCTTCTCCTATGGCGACTATCTGCGGGCCGGCGCGATCGCGCGTTTCGCTCCGGCGATGACCGCGGTCGCCGATTTCGCCAACGCAGGCGGTCCGGTGCTCGGCATCTGCAACGGCTTCCAGGTCCTCTGCGAAAGCGGCCTGCTGCCCGGTGCCCTGCTGACCAACGAAGAGATGCGGTTCATCTGCCGGCAGGGAGACCTGATCGTCACTGAGGCCGAATCGCCCTTCCTCTCCGAACTCGAGCCGGGCGAGACGATCTCGATCCCGATCAAGCACCAGAGCGGCCGCTACTTCGCGCCGCCAGAGATGCTCGAACGGATCGAAGCCAACAACCAGGTCGCTTTCCGTTACGGCGAGGGGCATAACGTCAACGGTTCGCTCAACGACATCGCCGGTGTCACCAACGAAGCCGGCAACGTACTCGGTCTGATGCCGCACCCTGAACACGCGGTCGATGCCTTCACCGGTTCCACCGACGGCCTCAAGCTCTTCCGTGGCCCGGCCGGAATCAACGCCTGATGTCCAAACATCGTGAACTCGGTCTGACCGACGACGAATTCGAACTCATCCAGAAGAAGATGCGTCGTGATCCGAACGACGTGGAACTCGCCATGTTCTCGCTGCTCTGGTCCGAGCATTGCGCCTACAAGCACTCGAAGAAGCTGCTGGCGAACCTGCCGACCGAAGGCCCGCGTGTGGTCATGGGTCCCGGCGAGAACGCCGGCGCGGTCGACATCGGCTCCGGATACTCGATCGCTTTCAAGGTCGAGTCCCACAACCACCCGAGCGCGGTCGAGCCCTTCCAGGGGGCGGCCACCGGGGTCGGTGGCATCCTGCGCGACGTGATCGCCCTCGGTGCCCGGCCGATCGCGATCCTCGACTCGCTGCGTTTCGGCGAACTCGACACCGAGCGCACCCGCTACCTGGTTGACGGTGTTGTCGGTGGCATCGGCCATTACGGCAACTCGATGGGCATCCCGACCGTTGGTGGCGAGATCTACTTCGAGCCGCCTTACGAGCAGAACTGCCTGGTCAACGCGATGTGCGTCGGGATCGCCAGGACCGACGAGATGGTCCGTGCCGCCGCAACCGGACCCGGTAACAAGGTCGTGCTCTTCGGGGCGAAAACCGGCCGTGACGGCATCGGCGGGGCATCGGTACTCGCCTCTGCCGAACTGGAAGAAGGCGACGCCAGCAAACGGCCGACCGTCCAGATCGGTGATCCGTTCGAAGAATCGAAGGTGCTCGAGTGCTGCCAGGAGCTGCTCGCCAGCGACCTGCTCGTATCGCTCCAGGACCTCGGCGCCGCCGGCCTGACCTCATCGGCCGGCGAGATGGCTTCGGCCGGTGGAACCGGGATCGACATCGATGTCGGCCTGGTCCCGCTGCGTGAAGCCGACATGGAGCCTTTCGAGATCATGGTTTCGGAATCCCAGGAACGCATGCTGGCCGTGGTCGAGCCTTCACTTGTTGATGAAGTCCTCGCGATCTGCACCAAGTGGCAGACCGACTCGGCGGTGATCGGCGAGGTGACCGACAGCGGGGACTTCCGCATCCTCCGGAACGGTGAGACGGTCGGCGAGATCCCGGTTGATCACCTGGTCGACGGATGCCCGCTCTACGACCTCTCTCCCGAAGAGCCGGCCGAATGGATTTACGGCAACAGGGTCACCCTGCGGGAAGGTGCTGACGCCAGCGAGATCACGCTCAGCCTGCTGAGCGCCGCTTCGATCGCTTCGAAGCGCTGGGCATACGAGCAGTACGACACGCTGGTCGGATCGAGGACGGTCCACCGGGCCGGTGCCGCCGACGCCGCGGTCCTGAACATCCCCGAGTCGGACCGTGCGATCGCGATCTCGATCGATGGCAACGGTCGCCGGGTCGCCTGCTCTCCGCACACCGGCACCATCGAAGCGACCCTCGAATGCGCCGCCAACCTCGCCTGTGTCGGTGCCGAACCTCTCGGCGTCACCAACTGCCTCAACTTCGGCAACCCGGAGAAACCGACCGTCGCCTGGCAGCTCAGCCAGTCGGTCGCCGGTCTCGCGGAAGCCTGCAACGGCCTCGGCCTGCCGGTGGTCGGCGGCAACGTTTCGCTTTACAACGAAACGCCTTCCGGTCCGATCTACCCGACGCCGGTGATCGGCATGGTCGGCGAACTGCCCGACATCGAACACTGCGCCGGCCAGCCCTGGCAGGATGGCGACTGGGTTGCCCTGGTCGGACCATTCAACCCTTCACTCGCCGGTTCCGAGCTGGAAAAGGCGCGTGGCATGCTCGGCAACGGCCTGCCCGACATCGAAATCGAACCGGTCAGGGCGGCAATCGAACTGGTGCGTGACGGCGTCCGCAGCGGCAAGCTCCGCACCGTCAGCGACGTCTCCGACGGTGGCATCGTCACACAGCTCTCCGAGATGGCCCTCGGATCGGGCATCGGCTGCGACGTGAGCCTCGATCCGGTGATCGTCCAGCACAACTGCTCGCCGGAAGACGCACTGTTCGGCGAAGGTCCGGGTGGCTTCATCGTCGCCGGTGACCGCCAGTCGATCGAACTGCTCGGCGGCCAGGGCGTCCAGATCGAGCTGCTCGGCAGGGTGACCGGCAACGAGATCAGGATCGCCGCCGGTGACAGCCTGGTGGACATTCTGGTCGCCGAGGCGCGGGCCGCTTTTGAATCGCTTCCCCGCCGAATCGAAGCCTGACCCACTGCCGGTCCGTACTTGAAGAAGCAGCAAGCCAAGACCGACACAACCGAAACGAGGCGGGATCTCGCGGCCCAGGCCGCCCGTCCGCTGCGCAACTACCTGGCCACCGAGACCGGCAGTGCCGGTCTTCTGCTCGCCGCCGCCGTGATCGCCCTGATCTGGGCCAACTCTCCGTTCTCGTCGTCCTACGAGTCGCTCTGGGACACGATGCTGTCGATCAACCTCGGTGACTGGTCGATAGCCCTCGACCTGCGCCACTGGATCGATGAGGGCTTCATGGCCCTTTTCTTCTTCGTGATCGGTCTCGAAGTGCGGCGCGAACTTTCGGTCGGGGAACTGACCGACAGGCGCCGGGTGACGATCCCGGTGATCGCCGGCATCGGCGGAATGCTGGTCCCGGTCATGCTCTACCTGCTGCTGACTCACGGCACAGATGCCGCCGGTGGCTGGGGCATCGTGGTCGCCACCGACACCGCTTTCCTGCTTGGTGCCCTGGCGATCGTCGGGCCGAGGATTTCCACCCAGCTCAGGATCTTCCTGCTCACCCTGGCGATCGTCGACGACATCGTCGCGATCTCGGTGATCGGCATCTTCTATTCGGACTCGATCAACCTGGTGGCGCTCGGGATCAGCGTGATCCTGCTGGCTGGTTTCCCGATGCTCCATCGTTTCCGGATATACCAGGGCTGGGCCTACGCGCTGCTCGGGTTCGCCCTCTGGCTGGCTGCATACGAGTCGGGGGTCCACCCGACCCTTGCTGGAATGCTGGCCGGCCTGCTGGTGATCGCCTATCAGCCGAGCCGCAAGAAGGTGGAAGCGGCGGCGGTGACCGCCCGGGCGTTCCGCCAGTCGCCGCTGCCCGAGGTTGCCAGGTCGGCACAACGCAGCGTCGATCAGGCGGTGTCTCCGAACGAACGGCTGCAGGCTACCCTCCACCCGTTGACCAGCTACCTGATCGTGCCGGTCTTCGCGCTCGCCAACGCCGGGGTAGACCTCGGTGACGGGGCGCTTGGCGACGCGCTCACTTCACCGCTCACCTGGGGTGTGGTGCTGGGGCTGGTCGCCGGCAAGACGATCGGCATCAGCCTCGGTGCCTTCGGGTCACTGGGTCTCGGCTGGGGCCGGCTTCCGCAGGGCGTCGGCAAGAGCCAGGTGGTCGGTGGTGCCGCCCTTTCCGGCATTGGATTCACCATCTCACTGCTGATCGCACAACTCGCTTTCGACGACCCGCAGCTCCAGAGCGAAGCCAAGGTCGGCGTCTTGATCGCGGCCGCCCTCGCTGTGGGCCTCAGCTGGCTCATCTTCAAGGTGGCAGCGGTGGTCTGGGGTCAGACTTCGGCTTCCCTGCCGCGCAAACTCTCGCTTCCGGTGGATCCCGACCGTGACCACATCCGTGGTCGCATCGACGCTCCGATGACCCTGATCGAATACGGCGACTTCGAATGCGAATTCTGCGGCAGGGCCACCGGCATGATCAAGGAACTGCGGGCCGACCTCGGCGACGATCTGCGTTACGTCTTCCGTCACCTCACCCTGATCGACGTCCATCCCCATGCGGAACTCGCGGCCGAAGCAGCCGAAGCGGCCGGTAACCAGGACAAGTTCTGGGAGATGCACGACATCCTCTTCTCTCACCAGGGTGACCTCGACATCGAAGACCTGATCGGTTACGCCGGCTACCTCGAACTTGACGTCGACCGGTTCGTGGAAGAAGTCGAGCAGAGCCAGAACGCCAAACGTATCCAGCAGGATGTCGCCAGCGCCGACGCCAGCGGCGCCCACGGCTCACCGACCTTCTTCATCGGAGGCATGCGCCACATCGGCGCCTACGACGCCAAGTCGCTCGCCGAGGAACTGCGTGAAGCGAGCTCTGACCTTCCGGTCGACTCAACCCGGTAATTTCCCACCTGTCGGGCGAATCTGTGGTACGAATATCGATCCAGACAGAGGTACTCGAGCGAAGGCAGGGGCAGGATCGAATGGACATCCGACTGGTGAGAAATTCAGTGGTGGCGCTGAGCATCCTGGCATTGCTGCTCCTGGGATCCAGCACGGCGACAGCTGCGCCACCGGCAAACGACAATTTCTCGGCCGCACAGGTAATCGGGCCGGGCCTGCCGATTTCAGTGCCGGCCAGCAACATCGAAGCCACCGCACAGCCCCTTGAACCGGCAATTGGCGGCAATAACGCTATCTCTACCGTCTGGTACCAGTGGACCGCTCCGGCCGCCGGGCCGGTCGTGGTCAACCTCTGCAACTCCGGCTTCACCGGATCCGACTCTGCGTTCGTTGCCTTCGCGGTCAGGACCGGCGCTGCCCTGAACGCCCTGATGCTCGTCGAGGACCAGCTGGGCGATTGCCTGCTCCGATTCAACGCCGTCAACGGGACGGTCTACAGCATCCAGGTCGATTACCGGAACAACCAGGGCAACTTCACTTTCCGGATGAGGCAGCAGACACCACCGGTCAACGACAACTTCCCCGGGACCACGATCGGGCCGGGTCTGCCGGTGAACCTTCCTTCGACCAACCTCGATTCGACCTTTCAGGTCGGAGAACTGCCGTTCCTGGGCGGCGCCACCAATTCCCGCTCGGTCTGGTATTCGTGGACCGCACCCGCCACCGGCCAGGTGAGGCTGGACGTCTGCGACTTCGTGCGCATCTCAGGTCCGGCCAACAAGGTACTCGCGGCCTACACGGGTGTCGTCATCGGTGGCCTGGTCGCGGTGGCCACCACCGACAACTGCGAACTGAGTTTCGTCGCCAACTCGGGAACCACCTACAGGATCGCTTTCAGTGGCCACATAGCCGGCGAAGGCACATTCACCCTGAGGCTGAGGAACGCGCCGCCCCCGGCCAACGACGACTTCGCCAATGCCCAGGTGATCGGTCCACAGTTGCCGGTCAAGCTACAGGCCACGAACGAGTTCTCGACGGCACAGGCCGGAGAACCGGGCCACGGCGGAATCGGTCCGACCGCGCATTATTCGTCCTGGTACTCCTGGACAGCGCCCACGAGCGCCCGGGTGCGGATCAAGTCTTGCAGCAGAACCTTCAATGCACGACTGGGCGTTTATACGGGGGCCGCGGTGAACGCCCTGACCGAGGCCGGTGAATCGCCTCTATACGCACCCCACTGCTCCAAGATTCTCAACGCAGTCGCCGGCACCACTTACCGGATCGCCGCCGCGGGGGGTACCCAGGAAGGCGAGTACGGCACCTTCGAGCTCGACGTACATGTACTCGACATCCCGGCGAATGACAACTTGAGTGATGCGCAGGCATTCTCGCCGGAGCTGCCGTCGAGCATCAACGGATCGACGACCGACGCCTCCTACGAAGACTCCGAGCCCTCTCACGACGATGATTCTTCGCAGAAAACAGCTTCGGTCTGGTACCGCTGGACCGCCCAGTCGGCTGACGCGATCATCTTCTCTGCCTGCTCGCAGACCGAGGCCACCAGGGTGGCGGTCTATTCCGGGATCGTCTACGAGGACCTGCAGAAGATCGATCAGGCAGCGGAAGGATGCCCGGACGGCAGCCTCGGCGGGAGGCTGGCGATCGCACCGAACTCCGGTGAGACCTACCTGATCGCGGTCTCTGCCGCCGAACGTGACTACGAATCCGACTTCACCCTGACCTCCACCGGTCCACCCTTGGCCCCGCCGGTTGTCAACCCGCCGAAGCAGGGGTTCAGCCTCAAGAAAGCGATCAGGAAGTGCAAGAAGATCAAGTCGAAGAAGAAGCGGGCGGCTTGCATAAAGAAGGCCCGCAAGAAGGCGGCGATCATCAAGTGCCGGAAGATCGTCAACCCGGGCAAAGAAAAGAAGTGCATCCGAAAGGCGCAGCGCAAGTTCAGGTGACGACCGGATGACCACTCTGTTTTGATCGGCTGAACGGCGGGTAGTGATGTGCCATGACCGCGTCAGCAGTCAGGGGTTGGAAGAGGTTCGGGGCAGCGGCAGCCACAGTCGGGATCTCGCTTGTCCTGTTCGCCGGCTGCGGTGGAGACGACAGTGACAGCAACTCGCTGACCTGGTTCATCGCGATCCAGCCGGGCGGCTCGATCCAGAAGGTTGCCGAGACCTGCTCCCAGCAGTCGAACGGCAAGTACGACATCAACCTCGAATTCCTGCCGACCGATGCCAGCCAGCAGCGCGAGCAGCTGGTCCGCCGCCTCGGCGCCGAAGATTCTTCGATCGACATCATCGGCATGGACGTCGTCTGGACCGCCGAGTTCGCCAACGCCGGCTGGATCAGGCCATGGCAGGGACAGGATGCGAAAGTCGCCACCGACAACGTCTTTCCGCCGGTGATCGAGTCGGCCACTTTCGAAGACCAGCTTTATGGAGCCCCCTTCAACTCGAACACCCAGTTGCTCTGGTACCGGGACGACCTCGTTCCGAACCCTCCCGAAACCTGGTCCGAAATGATCGACCAGGCAGAAAAGCTCGGCCCGGACAACGGTGGTCAGATTCAGGTACAGGCCAGCCGTTACGAAGGCTTCACTGTCTGGACGAACGCAATGATCGAATCGGCCGGCACCAAGATTCTTTCCGGTCCGGCAGAGGTCGACCTTCAGGATGCAGCGACGATCGAGGCTCTGAGGCCGATGGGGCGGCTGTCCAACTCCAGTGCGGCGCCGACCAACCTCTCAACCTCGGACGAAGACACGGCCCGCCTCGGCTTCGAAGCCGGCTCGGCTTTCATGATCAACTACACCTTCGCTTACGGCAGCGCCCTGGAGAACGCACCCGACGTTGCCAAGAACATGAAGGCGGCTCGCTTTCCGGCGATCAGCGAAGGCATGGAGAGCAAGCCGCCCCTCGGTGGCTTCAACCTCGCTATCAGCGAGTTCTCGGAGAAGTCCGACCTGGCATTCGAAGCCGCGAAGTGCCTGACCGCGCCCGAGCAGCAGCTCGTCGTGACCGAACTCGACGGGCTCGCCCCGGCTCGCGAAGGGCTTTACGACGACCCGAAGGTACTCAAGGCCTTCCCCGGTTTCGCAGACCTGGTCCGTGAGTCGATCCAGACCGCGGGTCCGCGGCCGATCACTCCGGCATACCAGGACGTCAGCCTCGCCGTCCAGACCGCGCTCCATCCGCCGAGCAAGATCGATCCCGAAGACCCGGCGCCCGCCGCCGAGGAACTGAAGAAGACGGTCGAGCGCGGAGTCAAGCGGGAAGGCCTGCTGTGAGGATGGGCCCGGGATGAGCGCCCGGACCAGGTCGGAACACCGGCTCGGCTGGCTGCTCTGCGCTCCGGCGGCGATCGCGATGCTCGCCGTTACCGCCTACCCGATCGGTTACGCCCTGGTCCTGTCGGTCCAGAAGATCGACCTTCGTTTCCCCGAAGAGAGCGGCTTCGTCGGACTGCAGAACTACGAGGCGGTCCTGACCTCCAGCCTGTGGTGGACCGACGTTTTCAACACAGTTTTCCTCAGCGTCATTTCGGTCTCGATCGAATTGGCTCTTGGTATGGCGATCGCCCTGGTGATGCACAAGGCGATCTTCGGCCGTGGGCTGGTCCGGACTTCGGTCCTGATCCCCTACGGCATCGTCACCGTGGTCGCCGCTTTCTCCTGGCAGTTCGCTTTCGCCCCGGACACCGGTTTCGTCAACCAGCTGCCACTGATCGCTGATGACATGGACTGGTTCGGTGGCCGGTTCAGCTCCTTCGCCGTGATCATCATGGCCGAGGTCTGGAAAACCACGCCTTTCATGGCCCTGCTGCTGCTGGCCGGACTGACCACGATCGACAACGGCCTTTACGACGCGGCCAAGGTCGACGGCGCCAGCGCCTGGCAGCGTTTCACCAAGATCACCCTGCCGCTGATGAGGCCGGCGATCCTCGTCGCACTGCTCTTCCGCACGCTTGATGCGTTCCGCATCTTCGACACGATCTTCATCATGACCGCCGGTGCGCAGAACACCGA
>Ga0105046_10016419_pt1 | contig 11366 bp, 8 predicted proteins | sample MAT03_FD_78385 | JGI IMG/M metagenome (GOLD analysis project Ga0105046, IMG submission 78385) | Freshwater microbial communities from Lake Fryxell liftoff mats and glacier meltwater in Antarctica - MAT-03 (megahit assembly) | ecosystem: Environmental > Aquatic > Freshwater > Ice > Liftoff...
AAGACCGCTGAGGGCGGAATCGAGTCCGTGCGTGGCAACGCCGTCAACGACGCAGCGTTCGAACGCAAGACGGCCAACGATGGCTCGCCTCTCTTCGTGCTGAAGTCACCCGCGAACGGCCAGATCATCGGCAACAGCGGGATGTACTCGTCCGCCGCGATGCTTGCCTGGGCGCTGGCATTGGCGCTGCTTGCCGCCGCGCCGACGCTCGCGCAAGTATCGGTTGTGCAGGCAGACCGAGTGCTTGCCGAGCCTGGGAAAGCGCCTCGCGGGCCGACTTCAATCGTGATCGAGCAGGGGCGAATCGTTGCGTTGCTCGACGGTCGGCAGCCCGGTCCTGCCGGCGCAACGGTCATTGACCTGGGTCCGCGCTTCGTGCTGCCGGGCCTGATCGACAGCCACGTACACCTCGCGAGTGATGCGGGCGGGCAGGCGGCACTGATCGAGCGCGTGACGTCGAGTCCGGGGCAGGATGCGCTGCGCGCGCAGTGGAATGGCATGAAGACTCTGCGCGCCGGCTTCACGACCGTCCGCAACCTCGGCGATCGCAGTGGTGCGACGCTGGCGCTGTGCGATGCCATTGAGACTGGCTGGGTGCAGGGGGTCCGCGCATTGTCGATGCGGGCCGCTCGATCTCGGTGACCTCCGGGCACATGGACGGCACGTTGAGCATGGCCGAAGACCTGCACAGCGCGCTCGCCCAGGACAACCTTTGTGACGGTGTCGATGCCTGTCGTGAAGCGGTGCGCCGCCAGATCCGACGCGGCGTCGACGTGATCAAGATTGCGACCACTGGCGGCGTCAACAGCCGGATCGGTGTGGGTATCGGTCTGCAGATGTTCGACGACGAGGCGAGAGCTGCGATCGAGACGGCTCATCTGCATGGCAAGCAGGTCGCCGTACACGCGCATGGCACAGAGGGGATCAACCTGGCGTTGGCCGCCGCTGCCGACTCGATCGAACATGGCACCGTGCCGAACGCCTATCCGCCGGCGGTACTCGAGAAGGTCAAGTGGCGGCTGGAGATCACCGGCAAGGCTCTCGAGTTGGCGGTCCCGGCCGGTGTCAGGATCGCGTTTGGCACGGATGCGGGCGTCTCGCGGCACGGTCGCAACGCTGACGAGTTCGAGCTGATGGTCGAGCACGGCATGACCCCGGCCACGGCCATTGTGGCGGCGACGGTTGGGGCAGCCGAGCTGCTGGGCCTCTAGGATCAGATCGGCGCCATTCGGCCAGGGCTGTCAGCGGACCTGATTTCGGTTGCCGGCGACCCGTTGGCGGACGTCAGGGCCCTCAAGAGCGTCGGATTCGTGATGAAGGCGGGCGAGATCATCGAGAGCGACTGATTCAGCGCGTCGCACCGCCCAAATGGGCCACAGCCCAGCCAATTGACTGCCCGATTCAGGGCTTTCATGTCAAAATAGGCGGCTAGCGGCCGCGCTGGCCCCAGACGACACAACATTCGTCCGGGGCGAACGCGGCCATTATTTGTGACCTCTTCAACGCATCCTGACGACTACGGACACTGCCATGGCTCGCACTACTGCTCTCGCCGACATTCGCAACATCGGCATCATCGCTCACGTTGACGCGGGCAAGACCACGACCACCGAACGCATCCTGTACTACACGGGGCGCAAGCACACGATCATCGACATTCACGATACGAAAGATCTCAAGACGTCGACGACCACCGACTACCTCGAGCAGGAGCAGAAGCGCGGCATTACGATCCAGAGCGCCGCGGTCTCGACGTTCTGGCGCAAGAAGAAGATCAACGTCATCGATACCCCGGGGCACGTCGACTTCACAATCGAGGTCAATCGGTCGCTGCGCGTGCTGGACGGTGCCGTGGTCGTGTTCGACGGTGTGGCCGGTGTCGAGCCGCAGTCGGAAACCAACTGGCGTCTGGCCGACAATTACCAGGTGCCGCGCATCTGCTACGTCAACAAGATGGACCGCAGCGGCGCATCGTTCACGCGCTGCATCGATATGATCAAGAAGCGCCTCGGTGCGCGGCCGTTACCGATCCAGATCCCGATCGGTTCGGAAGACAACTTCAAGGGCGTGATCGATCTGGTCGAGATGAAGGCTCTGGTCTGGGACTCCGACGACAAGGACTCTGTCTGGCAGGTGCTCGACGTCACCGACGATCTGGCCGACAAGCTCGGCATCACCGTGCCGACCGATCGCGCGCTCCTCTCCCAGGTTGAAAAGTACCGCACCGAACTCGTCGACACCTGCCTCGAGATGGACGACGCGGCCATGGAAGCGCATCTGATCGATGGCGCGATGCCCTCCTTCGAGACGATCCGTGCCTGCCTGCGCAAGGGCACACTTGAGTCGGCGTTCACGCTGGTGTTGTGCGGCTCGTCGTACAAGAACAAGGGCGTGCAGCAGGTGCTCGATGCCGTGGTCGATTATCTGCCGGCACCGACCGACGTGCCGTCGATCAAGACGGTCGACGCCGACGGCAACCCGGTGGGCGAGCGCGCCTGTTCAGACGAAGAGCCGTTCGCTGCGCTTGCGTTCAAGGTCATCAACGATGCCTACGGCGCGCTGACCTTCATACGCGTCTATTCCGGCGTGCTGACCAAGGGCGCCTCGGTGCTGAATACAACCCGCGGCAAGCGCGAGAAGATTGGCCGCATGGTCGAGATGTTCGCCAAGGAAGCGAATCCGATTGAGGAAGCGCGCGCCGGCGATATCGTCGCGCTCGTGTCGCTCGCCGAAACCGATACCGGTGATACGCTGTGTGACTCGTCAGCGCCGGTTGTGCTCGAGCGGATGCGCTTCCCGGACCCGGTCATCAGTGTCTCGGTCAAGGCCAAGGCGAAGGCTGAGCAGGAGAAGTTCAACGCAGCCCTCGGCAAGATGGTGCGCGCCGATCCCTCGCTGCATCTCGAGACAGACCGCGAGACGTTGCAGACCATTCTGCGCGGGATGGGCGAACTGCATCTCGAGGTGACGCTCGATCGCATGCGCACGGAATTCAACGTCGAAGGCGAAATGGGTGAACCCCAGGTGGCCTATCGCGAGGCCTTCACCAAGCCGGTCGAAGAGCACTACACGCACAAGAAGCAGACCGGTGGTTCCGGCCAGTTTGCCGAGGTGTGGATCAAGTTCGAGCCGCTCGAGCGCGGCGCGGGTTTCGAGTTCGTCGACAAGACCGTGGGCGGATCGGTGCCGCGCGAGTACGTGCCGGCGGTCGAGAAGGGCCTGAAGGTGCAGAAAGAGGACGGTGTGCTCGCGCGCTATCCGACGGTGGACTTCCGCGCCACGTTGATCGATGGCAGCTACCACGACGTCGACTCCAATGCGTTGACTTTCGAAATCGCCGCCAAGGCCTGCTTCCGCGAAGCGATCCGCAAGGCATCGCCAATCCTGCTCGAGCCGGTCATGAAGGTGGAAGCCGTCACGCCGGGGGATTATCTCGGCGACGTCATCGGTGACATCAATCGTCGTCGTGGCTCCATCCAGGATCAGCTCGAGCGAGGCACGAACATTGCGGTCGTGGCCACCGTGCCGCTGTCGGAAATGTTCGGCTACATCGGCCAGCTGCGCGCGATGACCAGCGGTCGGGCGTCATACACCATGGAGTTCTCGCACTACGATGTTGTGCCCCGCAACGTCGCGGAGGAAGTCATCGAATCGGTGAAGAAGGCCGCAGCCGCGGGCTGAGGACAGCGCGGAGCTGCTAGTCGCTGCACAGCGGCAGCAGCGAGCGGTCGACTCCGAGACCACAGGCGTTGCAGTTCGGATCGGCGGTCATGGCGAACTGCTTAAATCGCATCGACAGCGCGTCGTGAATCAGCGGCCGGCCGATGAGCGAGTTGCCATTGCTCTGGATCGATTTGACCGCCTCGGTCAATTGAAGGACTAGCAGGGCCTCCGGCGCTACTCCGAGCAAGCCCGATTCGATTCAAGAGGACTCGCCACGAAACCCGTTCCGCTGGCCTTCAAGTCCGACATCCGCCAAGCGTCGGCGTCATTCTTCGATTGGGCGCTCGTCACCGACTGACTCTTGACGGATATTCTCGGCGGGACAAAGTGGGAACTTATACAAGCGCCGGTCTACTATGGTGCGTCAACTCGACATCGCTGGCTAAATGGCGAGGCTATGCTTATCAGTCGCTCCCGATCCTATGCGTTTCATTGACACGCTGTCGGTAAGCTTGGCTTCAAGGTTGCTCCATAGCGCTCGAGCTTTCAACTGACTGGCAGGAACAGCCATTGGCACCTATGCGCGTCCTCATAGTTTCTGAGAACGTATCCATGAAAATGGGGGGCGAGTCCAGCCTGCCTCACTATTACGGCAAGTTGCTGGAACAGCGTGGAGTTGAAGTATGGCTCGCGTGCCACGAGCGGGTGCGCGAAGAGGTCCTGGCGCAGTTCCCAGGCATTGGGAACCGACTGCGCTTTATCGAGAATTCCCGGATTCAGCGCTGGCTGCTTCGCAGTAGCAGCTTGCTTCCTTACCGATTGGGCGATCTAGTGGTCGGTCAGTTAATCCATTATTCGACCCAGTGGAGGCTTCGGCGTATTGCTTTGGAGTTGGCCAAACGTAAGCAGATCGATATCGTCCTTGAGCCCTCTCCAATAACACCGAAGGGTCTCAGCTTCATGTACGGACTGGGCGTGCCGGTGGTGATCGGTCCGATGTGCGGCGGAATGGAGTTCCCTGCTGCGTTTAGGCATCTTGATGGGCCACTCACTCGAGTGCTCGTTAGAACGGGTCGCGCCGTTTCGGCGCTCGCCAATCGCTTTGTGCCCGGCAAGTTGCAGGCAGACGTGTTACTTGTGGCCAATGCGCTCACAGAGCAGGCTTTGCCACGGGGGATCAAAGGTCGTGTGATTCGCCTTTTCGAAAGCGGCGTAGACCTCGAGATCTGGCGAGCTCCAGTGGCTCCCCGGCCGCCGGATCGGGAAGTACGATTTGTGTTCTCTGGAAGATTTGTCGACTGGAAAGGAATTCAGTACCTCATACCTGCATTTGAACAGGCAGCTGCCCGGGACCCGACTTGCGTGCTGGAGCTAATCGGTGGGGGCGGCGAGTTCGAGCGCGAAGTGCAACAGTTGGCGGCGCAGCCTGTCATCAGCAAGCGGATCCGTTTTCATGGATGGGTCGCACGCGAAAGAGCAGCAGAGATCTTGCGTGACGCAGATGTTTTCGTTATGCCCTCGCTGCGCGAGTGCGGAGGCACCGCGATACTTGAGGCAATGGCGCTGGGAAAGCCTGTAATCGCCACACGTTGGGGAGGCCCTGCTGACTACGTGGACGATCGCTGCGGAATATTGGTGCCACCCGACAGCGTTGCCGGGTTCGTGGCTGGTCTTGCTGACGCCATAGTGCGGCTGACCCAGTCGAGTGAGCTACGTAGCCGCCTAGGACTCGGAGGTTTGCAACGTGTGAAAGAGGACTACCTTGCATGGGATGCGAAGGCGGACCGCGTGCTGACCGTTCTCAATGAGGTGCTTCTGAAACGGGATACTGACTCAATCGCGCACGTGCAGAGGTGAGCGCTAACGCATGCGCCGTACATCGGCAGCCTCGGGTTGCTACGTGCAATGATGGTAAGGAAGGACACTGTCCATTCTATTGACCATCGTCATGGTTGTAGGCGAACGACGGACGGCTCCTGCTCATTGCTGCGGAGAGCCCGTCGCCAAGCACGGGCCGCTGAGCTTCGCGCAGAACGGCGGTGGTGTGAGGGTGAAGACGGCCGCCCCCGCGGGAGCCGTAACTCCAGCGCCGGGTTGGGCCGGCGGCTCCGTGAGCACGACGAGGACGGGGACCACGCCGCCCGGGTCAACACCATGATCCTGGGGTCGGGTCGTCGTACGGATCGATGATGCGGCCGCGCGCTCAGGCCGGCGACGTGGGTGAGGTGCGCGCCTCGTTGAGTTCGCGAATCCCTGGAGCCGTTCGCGCCATGAGGTGACCGGGCACGTGACCGGAACCCAGCTCGATCAGCCGCCGCTTCCCGGCTGCGCTAGCCGAAAGTGGGGATGGCCGGCATGCGGTAGAGTACGTACGACAATAACAATCCATGCACCAAGGGGCATCGGCTCGACTCCAGGGCCGCTTCTGTCAATCCAGGGAGTCCGAACGTGACCGACGCCGTTATCGTTTCCAGCGCGCGCACGCCGATCGGCCGCGCTTTTCGCGGCGCCTTCAATCACACCAAGTCGCCGACGCTGGCGGGTCACGTGATTCGTCATGCCGTTGCACGAGCGGGGGTCGAGCCTGCAGAGGTGGATGATGTCGTGCTGGGTACCGCGATGCCTGCCGGCACCGCCGGCATGAACGTCGGTCGACTTGCAGCGCTGGCTGCCGGACTTCCATCGAGCGTCGCCGGGCAGACCATCGATCGCCAGTGCGCGTCGGGACTGATGGCCATTTCGATCGCGGCGAAGCAGGTGCTCGTCGACGGCATGCAGGTCGTCGTCGGCGGTGGGCAGGAGAACATTTCGGCGCTCAACGTGCCGTTCTTCGAATGGGCGGCGCGGGAGAAAGACGAAGCGCTGCTCGCGATCTCGCCGCACGCGTATATGCCGATGCTCGAGACCGCCGAGATCGTCTCGAAGCGCTATGGAGTCGATCGCGAACGGCAGGACGAGTACGCGCTCACGTCACAACAGCGGACAGCGTCTGCGCAGGCCGCCGGCTACTTCGATCGCGAGATCGTACCGCTGGCGACGCGCATGGCCGTGACCGACAAGCAGTCCGGTCAGGTGACGCTGCGCGAAGTCTTGCTCGAGCGGGATGAGGGCAACCGCCCGGAGACGACTCTCGAGGGCCTGCGCGCGCTGAAGCCCGTCGTCGACGGCGGTGTCATCACGGCGGGCAACGCGAGCCAGCTTTCCGATGGCGCGTCGGCTGCTGTCGTCGTGCATGAGAAATTCGCGAGCCGGCGCGGCATGGCGCCGCTGGGCCGCTACCTCGGCATCTCCGTCGCGGGCTGCGCGCCGGAGGAAATGGGCATCGGTCCGGTGTTCGCAGTGCCGAAACTGCTCAAGCAGCATGGCCTGGGCATCGACGACATTGGACTGTGGGAGCTCAACGAGGCGTTCGCAGTCCAGGCGCTCTATTGCCGCGATCGTCTCGGGATCGACCCCGAGCGGTACAACGTCAACGGTGGCGGAATCTCGGTCGGCCATCCTTACGGCATGACCGGCGCGCGTCTTGTCGGCCATGCGCTGTTGGAAGGCAAGCGACGCGGCGTGAAGCTCGTCGTCGTCACGATGTGCGTTGGCGGCGGAATGGGCGCGGCGGGGCTGTTCGAGGTTCTATAGCAATGCACCGGCGGGCCATGCGCCTGTCAACCGGCTGATACTGGAAGCGAGACCGACGAGGCTTACCGATGCCGATCCGACTTGCCACACCCGCATCACGGGCCTATGCCTACCCGCTGCTGATTCGGCGGCTGTTACAGACGGCGATCGCCGCGGCGCCGGCGCAGGAGATCGTCTATCGGGATCGCGTTCGCCACACCTATGGAACACTGAACGAACGAGTGGGGCGCCTGGCATCGGGTCTCGCTCGCCTTGGGGTCGAGCCGGGTACGACGGTTGCAGTCATGGACTGGGACAGCCACCGCTACCTCGAGTGCTTCTTCTCGGTACCGATGATGGGCGCGGTGCTGATGACGGTGAACGTGCGGCTGACCCCTGCGCAGATCGCCTACACGCTGAACGATGCCGGCGCAGAGGTGCTTCTGCTGCATCGCGACTTCATTCCGATCTTCGAGGCGTTCAGGGGCCAAGTGCGCTCCCTGCGGAAAGTCGTGCTGATCGAAGACGGCGCTGCCGCCGAGGCCGCGACGCCATGGGCCGCTGCCGAGTTCGAGCAGCTCGTCGCGGAGTCCTCGCCCGACTATGCATTCGAGGACTTCGACGAAAACGCGCTGGCGACCACCTTCTACACCACCGGCACGACCGGAGATCCCAAGGGCGTTTGCTTCAGTCATCGGCAGCTGGTGCTGCACACGCTGGCGTTGCTGTGCGCCTGCGCGAGTCCTGCGTACGGACAGTCCTTCAGGCACGGCGATGTGTACCTGCCGTTGACGCCGATGTTCCACGTGCATGCCTGGGGCTTTCCGTACGTTGCGACGATGCTGGGCGTCAAGCAGGTCTATCCGGGTCGCTGGACTGCGGCCGATATTCTTTCGCTGCGTGCGCGGGAACAGGTGACCTTTTCGCACTGTGTTCCCACCGTGTTGCAGCTGCTGCTGGCTGAGGCTCAGGCCATCGATGCAAACCCGCAGGGTTGGAAGATCTGCATCGGCGGCTCCGTTCTGACGCCCGGTCTTGCACGCGCCGCACTGGCGCGCGGCGTCGACGTATTTGCCGCGTACGGGATGTCGGAGACGGCTCCGGTACTGACGATGACCCGCTTGCAGCAGGCGCCGACTTCGCCGGCGTCGGAACGCGAGGTGGAGACACGATGCCGGACGGGCTTGCCGATACCGCTCGTCGAGCTGCGTCTCGTTGAGCCCGGAAGTGAAGTGCCCGATGCGTCGTCTCTCGCCGAGGGTGAGCTCACGGTGCGTACGCCCTGGCTGACTCCGTGCTATGTGGGGAAGCCCGCGGCCTCGGAAGACCTGTGGCGCGAAGGCTATCTGCATACCCAGGACGTCGCGAGGATCGACGCTCAGGGTTACCTGCAGATCACTGATCGACTGAAGGATGTGATCAAGACCGGTGGAGAGTGGGTGTCGTCGATCGATCTCGAGAATCTGATATCGCGCCACCCGGATGTGCTCGAGGTCGCTGTCGTCGCCGTTTCGGATGTCGTGTGGGGAGAGCGCCCGCATGTGCTCGTCGTACCGAGACCGGAGCGAGGCAAGGATCTGACGGCTCAGGAAGTGCGTGACGTCGTGGTGACGGCGGTCGCCGACGGCGTGCTGCCGCGTTTTGCGGTGCCGGAGCGAATCACATTCGTCGAAAGGCTTGAGAAGACCAGCGTCGGCAAGATCAACAAGCGCGCTCTTCGTGACCAGTACGGCACGGACGTTGATCGTTCCCTAGCTCCAGGCCCTTGCCGCCCCACCGTGAGGTGATGGTGCAACGGATCGGGAACTCGGACTGGAGTAGGCCAGCTTCAGTGAGGCGCTGTAGTTTTCCCGGAGATATGCACGACAAGGAGTACAGGTCAGGTCACATCAACGTTCCATGCACAGCCTTTGCGGCAACCGCCGTCACTCGGGCTTGACTTCGGTTTCGCCGGGCACGGGGTCTGTCCGGTGCCTTCTGACTGCTGTCCTGCGCCCGACATCACTGTCAATCGATCTGGCCAGTTTTCCGGCCGCACCTTCTACGGCCAGGGTCAGCGAGCCCGCCACATGACTCACCGCTACGGGCTTGTATCCCTCCAGACGCGCTTCCAACACGCAGCGCTTGTCATCCTGACCGCCTTTATTGGCATTCTCATCGCTCAAGTGCATCTCGACTCGCGTGATGTACTCTTCGAATCGACCAAGGCTGCTTTCCACAATCTGACGTAACTGCGACGCCTCCGATTCATGAACTTTCAGGCTCTGGTCAGTATTGATCTGTAGCTGCATGCTGTGCTCCGAAATGACTTACTTGTGCCGGTCATCTTCAAGACCGCTCAAACCAGTCTAGTCTCCCGATACGGTTGCCGCTGTGTATTCGTACTTGCCGTCTCGAGACGGCGAACAGGACATGATCTGTGCCAGCGCTGGGGTTGAGCTGCTACGCTTTGCAGGACCACTTGGTGCGTTGGCTTTCGGCGGCTGCTAGTTTCGATTTCGACGCTGCAATTCTGTATTCCGGGGCCTATTCAGCCAGCGCGATTGCCTGCAGAGCCTGGTGAGGTCGACTCTCGTTGTATTCGACCCGCCAAGCTTCGATCTTCGCCTTGGCTTCCTTAATCGTCTCGAAGCAGTGAAGGTTCAGGCATTCGTCGCGGAGCGATTCGTTGCAGCAACAGGATCAAGCGCGCACGGCGCGCGTCTCCATGGTCCACGATGGCATACTCGCTACGCACGCCTAAGCAAGCAGGTGTACGTCAGTCCAGCCGAGGCCACGGCCCGACGGCCCGTGCGATAGTGGTGCGCTTTCCACCAGATCGCTCCCGGTCTTTCGCGAGAGGACAACATCAAGATGATCACGGTCCACCATCTCAATAATTCCCGCTCCCAGCGAATTCTCTGGCTGCTCGAGGAACTGGAACTGCCGTACGAGATCGTGCGCTACCAGCGCGACCCGGCCACGATGCTGGCGCCCGACTCTCTGCGCGCCATCCATCCACTCGGTAAATCGCCGGTGATTACGGATGGTGTTGTGACACTGGCCGAGACGGGCGCGATCGTCGAGTATGTGGCGGAGCGCTACGGCAACGGTCGACTGCGACCCGTTCCCGGCACGCCTCAGGCGCTGCAGTGCAAGTGCTGGCTGCATTACGCCGAAGGCTCGGCGATGCCGCCGCTGCTACTGAATCTGATCTTCGACCGGATTGAGACGCAGCCCGCGCCGTTCTTCATCCGGCCGGTGCTGCGAATGATCGCGGGCAAGGTGAAGTCCGGCTTCGTCGGGCCGCAGCTGAAGCTCCATCTGGATTACATGGAGACTGCACTCGGCCAGAGCAGCTGGTTTGCCGGGGATGAGTTCACGATTGCCGATATCCAGATGAGCTTTCCGCTCGAAGCAGCGGCGGCGCGTGCCGGGCTCGATGCCGGGCGGCCGCACCTCTGGCGGTTCCTTGAGACCATTCATGCCCGTCCGGCCTACCGGCACGCGCTCGAGAAAGGTGGGCCCTACGACTACGTGTCTTAAAGGCCTCCCGCAAGGCCGCGTTCGGGCTGAGTGGGCCCGCGGCAGGCTCCAGGAGCCTGCCGTATTCGCCCGACGAGAATCCGATCGAGCGGCTGTGGAAGCAGATGCACGAACACGTCACTCGCAATCGCCGGCATCCGAAGATCGACTCCCTTGTGCGTGCAGTACGAAGATTTCTCCATGCAGCCCAGCCGTTTCCCGGCACCAAGGTCTCAACATGTCGAATGGCGGCGTGAGTGTCTGAGGTACAGGTCGAGCTATTTTAGATGGTCCGGGTCCTGGCCTGGATCTCATGGTTGAGTATTCGGTCATTGTCGCGGCAGTCCATCGGCACCTCCACCAGTTGCACACCGGCGGTATCGAGACAGGTTTGGAGCAACGGTTCCAGTTCCTCGGCCGATTCGACCCGGTGCCCGTGGGCGCCGTAGCTTTCGGTGTAGTGCACGAAATCTGGATTTCCGTAATCCAGCCCGAACTCGTCGAAGCCCATGGCGGCCTGTTTCCATTTGATCATGCCGTAGGCGTCGTCCCGCAATACGAGCACCACCAGGTCGAGATTCAGGCGC
>Ga0105046_10016420_pt1 | contig 11366 bp, 12 predicted proteins | sample MAT03_FD_78385 | JGI IMG/M metagenome (GOLD analysis project Ga0105046, IMG submission 78385) | Freshwater microbial communities from Lake Fryxell liftoff mats and glacier meltwater in Antarctica - MAT-03 (megahit assembly) | ecosystem: Environmental > Aquatic > Freshwater > Ice > Liftoff...
AGCATGCCGGGAAGAAACGCCTTGATGGTGCGATGCATCGACTTCACGTTAAGATCGAACGAGAAATCCCAGTCCTTCTCGCTGGTGGTGAGAATAGTGCCGTGATGCACGAAGCCGGCGACATTGACCAGGATGTCGACCGGCCCGACTTTGGCGGCATAGGCCTCGACGGCTTTGGTCGACAGCACGTCGAGCTCTGCCTTCTTGGCGCGCGCCAGACCCTCCAGCTTGTCGCGCGAGATGTCGGAAGCATACACCGTTGCGCCCTCGGCCACGAAGGCCTCGGCGATCGCCCGGCCGATCCCCTGCCCCGCCGCCGTGACAACGGCGATCTTTCCCTTCAGCCTGCCTGCCATGATGTTCCCTGTCGCGTTTCCAATGTTGGGTCTGCCGCCCTTCCCTAGTGTATATGTTCCGGCGATGCATCCGTGCATGCACCGTATTCGGGCTCGACGGTGGCATGCCTTATGCCATGCTTTCCGGCAAGCCGCGACTTGATTGCGGTGACAGCCGTGTAGGCGTCGGCACCTTCATTCAGGCAGGCGTGCAACGTCGCCATGTTCTTCGTCCCGTCGAGCGACCAGACGTGCATGTGATGCACTTCTCGTACGCCAGGGATATGCGCCTCGATGTCGCGCGCGATGCCATCGCGGTCCATGCTTTCCGGCACGCCTTCGAGCAGCAAGTTGCCGGACTCGCGCACCAGCGACCAAGCGCTGCGGAACAGGATGACGGCGACGAGCGCCGACAGGATGGGATCGATCGGCATCCACCCGGTGTAGATGATGACAACCGCTGCGATGAGCGCCGCGACCGATCCCAGCAGGTCGCCCAGCACATGCAGGATGGCGCCGCGCATGTTGAGGCTTTCGCGGTCGCCGCCATGCAGAACGAGGAATGTCACGATGTTGACGACGAGGCCGAGCCCGGCGATGACCAGCATCGGTCCGCCCAGAACCGTCGTCGGATCGTTGACGCGGTGAAACGCCTCGACCACGATCCATGCACCGATGGCGAAGATGGCGATGCCGTTGGTGTAGGCGACGAGCGTCTTTACCCGGTCGAAGCCGTAGGTGAGACGCGCGGTCGCCTTCCGGTCGGCGAGGTGGAAGGCGTACCAGGCCAGAGCGAGCGAGACTGAATCCGTCAGCATGTGGCCCGCGTCGGCAAGCAGCGCCAGCGAGCCCGTGTAAAAGCCGCCGGCGGCTTCGGCGACCATGAAGCCCGCCGTCAAGAAGGCTGCGATCAGGACGCGCTTCTTGTCAGTCCCGCCATGCACATGACCTGGGACGTGGCTGTGCCCAGCGTGCCCGTCTGCGCCGTGCCCGTGCCCGGCGTGCTTGTGGCCAGCATGGTCGCGATCGTGGTCGTGGCCATGGTCGCCATGCCCGGAAGAAGCCGCCACCAAAAAACCTCGCTTGTAACTAAATAACCTTTCATGCCAAGGACTTACGGAAATCCTCGAGACGACGTTTCTGTTTGCCGTCACTATCAAAGTTGCCGGGATCAAGCCAGCCCTCGTAGGCGAGTTTCAGATCGGGCCATTCCTTGTCGATGATCGAATACCATGCTGTGTCGCGGTTCTCGCCCTTGACGATCATGTGCTGGCGGAAGACGCCCTCGAACCGGAAACCGAAGCGCTCGGCAGCGCGTTTCGATGGCTCGTTGCGATTGTTGCACTTCCATTCGTAGCGTCGGTAGCCAAGCTCGTCGAAGACGTACTTCGCGAACAGGAACTGCGCCTCGGTCGCGGCGGGCTTGCGCGCCACCAGAGGTCCCCACAGGATGTTGCCGATCTCGATGACGCCAAAGGTGGGGTCGACGCGCATCAGCGTCTGGCGCCCGGCAACCTTGCCGGACGTCTTGTCCAAGACGGTGAAGAAGAGCGGGTCCTCGCTGGCTTCCACCTTCTCGAGCCAGGGCTGGAAGGCGGCGCGGCTCTCGGGGCTGGTTTCGAAGAGCCAGCGGAACCGGTCGGCCTCCGCGCAGGCCGCTTCGAATAGTCCGTCGCCGTGTTTTGTCGCCGACAGCGGCTCCAGCCTGACGTACCGCCCTTCGAGAGCCTTGCGTTGGGGACGCGGGCGCGGCGTCCAGTTCTTCAGATCTCCGCTCACGATGGGCACAGCTCCGATTGACTTTGAGCCGTGAGGCTCACAGAAACACGCTGGCTGTCTTAGCACCAGTGGGTGAGGAAAAATGCTCCAAACGATCGCCGCCTTCGACCGCCTGGGAGAAGAAAACGCCTTTGCCGTGCTGGCACGCGCCACGGCGCTTGCCGCACAGGGCAAGGACATCATCAACCTCGGCATCGGCCAGCCCGACTTCAAAACGCCGGGCCACATCGTCGAGGCCGCGATCAAGGCGCTGCGCGACGGCCACCACGGCTATACGCCAGCGACCGGACTGCTGGCGACGCGCGAGGCTGTCGTGCGCCGCACACTGACGACCACAGGCGTCGAAGTGTCGCCCGAGAACGTGATGATCCTGCCCGGCGGCAAGCCGACGATGTACGCGGCGATCGTCATGTTCGGCGAACCGGGCGCGGAGATCATGTATCCGGATCCAGGTTTTCCAATCTACCGATCGATGATCGAGTTCACTGGCGCCAAGCCGGTACCGATTCCGATCCGCGAGGAAAATGCCTTCGCCTTCTCCGCCGAGGAGACGCTGGCGCTGATCACGCCACAGACGCGGCTGATCATCCTCAACTCGCCAGCCAACCCGACCGGCGGCGTCACGCCCATGGCCGAGATCGACAGGCTCGTGAAGGGGCTCGAAAAGCATCCAGACGTCGCGATCATGTCCGATGAAATCTACGACGTCATGACCTATGACGGCGAGAAACACAGGTCGCTGCTCGCCTACCCCGAGATCCGCGACCGGCTGATCGTGCTGAACGGCTGGTCGAAGACCTGGGCAATGACCGGCTGGCGCATGGGCTGGTCGATCTGGCCGAACTCGGCCGAGAGCAATCACCTCTACGACAAGGTACGCAAGCTTGCGGTCAACTGCTGGTCCTGCGTCAACGCTCCCTCGCAATTCGCCGGCATCGCGGCGATCGACGGGCCGCAGGACGAAGTCGACAAGATGATGCGTGCCTTCGACCGGCGTCGCAAGGTCGTGGTCGAAGGGTTGAATGCGCTGCCGGGCGTCTCCTGCATCACGCCCAAGGGTGCGTTCTACGCCTTCCCGAACGTGTCGCAGACCGGTTGGAAAGCCAAGAAGCTCGCCTCGGAACTTCTGGAGAACGCTGGCGTCGCCCTGATTGGAGGGCCCGATTTCGGCATTCTCGGCGAAGGCTACATCCGGCTGTCCTACGCCAATTCGGAGGAGAATATCCTGAGGGCCCTGGAACGGATCGGAAAGTTCCTGGCGGCCACGGATGCCGGTTGATGCGGCGCCACCCAAAAGAATCTCTTCGGCGTAACTGATCCATTCCGGTTTTCGTTCGTATTGGTGAAAAATGAGAGGCCATCCGTGATGAAAGCCAGATATCTCCTGCTTGCCGCCCTGCTGCCCGCGACTGCAGCCCACGCAGCCCAGGAGGCGGATCCGCGGGGGGTGTGGATGCGCGAAGACGGAAACGCCCGCGTCAGGATTGCACCCTGCGGCAAGGCGATGTGTGCCACGAACCTCTGGATCAAGGACACGAGCAAGGGCGAGCAGGTCGGCGACAAGCTGATCATGACGCTGAAGCCGCAATCGCCGACGACGTTGGCGGGCGAGGCCTACGATCCCAAGCGGGATATGAGCTTCGCGATCAAGGTCACGGTCGGTAAGGGTTCGCTGAAGACGCGCGGCTGCATAGTCGCGGGCATGCTCTGCAAGAACGTCTCCTGGACGCCGGCTCGATAGTCGGATGATGCGCTATCTCGTGGCTTACCTTGCGGCCGGGATCGCTTTCCTCGCGATCGACTCGATCTGGCTGATGACCATGGCGGACCTGCTTTACAGGCCGCTTCTCGGCGACATATTGAACGAGAGCTTCAATGTCGTGCCGGCTGTCCTCTTCTACTTCATCTACATCGGGGGCATCGTGATTTTCGCCGTCAGGCCTGCATTGGCGAGCGGTCGTTGGACGACTGCGGCACTGTTCGGAGCGCTGTTCGGCTTTTGCGCTTACGCGACCTACGACCTGACGAACCAGGCGACGATCAGGAATTGGCCGGTTTTGATAACCGTGGCCGATTTGTTCTGGGGTACGCTGTTGACGGCGACCTCGGCTACAGCGGGTTTTTCCGCGACGAAGCGGTTTATCCGTTAGCTATCTGCCTGGGCCTTCGGCGCGCGCGACGATGCCGGCGATCAGAAGCCCGACAAATACCGTCAAAGTGGCGGCGCTGACTGCATTCAGTGAAAAAAGCGCGCCATATTCCGAGGCGCTGTAGTTGCCGATCGGGGCGCCGTATCGCCCGTGCAAGAAAAAATAGGTCGCAAGCGCGACGCCGACGATCGGCAATCCGACCTTCCGCTCGGAAGGGCGAAAGAGGCAAGCCGCGATCAGCGCGCACGGGATGAGAAACAACTCGACGCCGGAGGATACGCCCATCGCCTTGGCGCTGATCGCCACATTGGCGATGCCGACAAGCGGCAGCATGGCCCGGCCGGCGGCCGGATGGCGGCGGGACAACGCCGGAACCGCGGCGAAGAACGGCGTCGACAGGAAGGTAACGAGCGAGGGAGTCAGTTGCTCGCCCACGATGGCGTAGAGGTAGATGGGATAGAAAGGCTGGTTCGAGGCGACGACCAGCGCAATCCAGTTGCCGGCGGCAACGAGAGGATCGTCGTGCGCGGCATAGGCCTCGAGCCTGCGCCATATCGCCGAAACAGATGATCGTATACCCATCGCACCTTTACGCGCGGCGGTCCCGAACGGATCACACCGTAGCGCTACCCCCGTCCGACGAACGGCATCTTGGTCGCCATGACGGTCATGAAAAGTACGTTCGCATCGGTCGGCAGGCTTGCCATGTAGGCGACGGCGTCGGCGACGCGTTGCGGGTCCATGACCGGTTCGGTGGCCATCGTGCCATTTGCCTGGGGCATGCCGGTCTGCATCGAGGCGGCCATCTCGGTCAGCGCGTTGCCGATATCGATCTGTCCGCAGGCTATGTCGAAAGGACGCCCGTCGAGCGCCAGCGTCTTTGTCAGCCCGGTGATGGCGTGCTTGGTCGCGGTGTAGGGCACGGAGCCCGGGCGCGGAGCATGGGCCGAAATCGAGCCGTTGTTGATGATGCGCCCGCCCATCGGCTTTTGCCGACGCATCGCCGCGAAGGCAGCGCGGGCGACAAGGAAGGACCCGGTCAGGTTGACGGCTACCACCTCGTTCCACACCTCGACAGGCACCTCGTCGATGGTGGAAGTCTTGAAGCCGATGCCGGCATTGTTGAACAGGAGATCGACGCGGCCGAACGCCTTGTCGACCTCGTCGAACAGGGCGTCCACCTCGGCCGGCTTGGTCACGTCGCAGGCGACGGCAAGCGCCTTCGCGCCGGAAGAAACCTTGCTGGCCTCGGCGGCGGCCTCGTCCAGCAGGTTTTTCCTGCGTCCGACAAAGACCGTGTTCCAACCCTCCGCGAGGAGTTTGGCAGCGGTGGCCTTGCCAATGCCGGTTCCGGCGCCGGTGACGATCGCAGTCCTGCCGTTGTTCATGCTCTTCCCTCCGATTGCGAAACACATCGCAAACGCCAGGGAACGAGGCAAGCCGAGGCAGGAGAAAAGGCGGAATTATCCGACAAAAAGGGCGGTCATTGGCGACCGCCCCGAATTTGCGGACCGGGCTTGGGAGGAGGAGGACCGATCCGACTGAAAGGAACCATGCTCCCGATTGGTTAACGATGCGTTAACGGATGCAGGCCGGAGCCCCGACGCAACCGCTGCGTGTCACCAGCGATCCCTGCCGACACCTGCTCCGGAGCCGGAAATCGGCGGCACCGACGTTGGCGCGGGGCTTCTGGATGCATCGACCAAGACGGGTTCCCTGGCGCCCGAAACCGTCGCCTCGATGTGATCGACCAGCGCGTCCGGCAACTGAAGCCGACCGGCCAGCAGATCGAGATAGCCGCGCTCGGCGCGCGAGTCCGGCTCGATCGTCAGCCGCGAGGCGGTGTAGAGCTCGACGCGCTGCGCCTCGGTGGTCGCCAGCCCGACCAGTTCATCGAGGTCGAGCGGCTTTTCCAACTCTTCCCGCAGGAACCCCGCAGCTTCCGGACCAATGCCGGCAAGCGTCATGCGATCGCCGATCTTCTTCTTCTCGGCGTCGTCGATATGTCCGTCCGCCTTGGCGGCAGCGATCATGGCGCGCACCAGGGCGAGCGAGAATTCCGCTTCGCCCTGCGGCGCCTGCGACGGATCGAATTCGGTGTTTGAGGGCGGCGGCAACAGTTCGGGCTCGCCTTGTTGGCCCGCACCCTGCTGGCCGGCGCCAGGCTGGCCGCCGCTCTGATAGTTCTGGTAGGCCTTGTAGGCGAGGCCAGCGATGGCGGCGAGCCCGCCGAGCTTGACCGCGGAACCGGTGACTTTGCGCCCAGTGCCTGTGCCGAGCAACACGGCCACCAGCGCGCCGGCCGCAAGCGGATTGTCCTTTGCCATCTGCGCGGCCTGACCCGCCTTGTCGCGAACGGTGGACTCCGTGCCTGGTATTTTCGACCCGAGCAGGTCGTCGAGCAGTTTCTTGGGGTCGAACATCAGGGTCTCCAAGTTTGCGGTAAGCGTGAGGTAGGCGTTGGCGACGACATTACAATGACGCGAGCCGGATTTTTGACGCCGCGATACCCCTCCCGGCTCAACTTCCGATGTGCGGGCGAACGCCGCGCCACGCGGCAAGCTCGACCTGCCGGTGACGCTCCGCATAGCGGGCGCGGTCCTCCTCGCTTCGGCTGTCATGGCAGCGTTCGCAGGAGACGCCCTCGCGGAATTTCGGCGACAGGCGGTCGGCGGGGGTGACCGGCGAGCGGCAGGCGCGGCAGAGGCCGGCGTCGCCGACCTCCAGACCATGGCCAACCGAGACGCGCTCGTCGAAGACGAAGCACTCGCCCTGCCAGAGGCTCTGCTCGGCAGGGACCTCTTCGAGATATTTCAGGATGCCGCCCTTGAGGTGAAATACCTCTTCAATGCCGAGCGAGCGGACATAAGCCGTCGCCTTTTCGCAGCGAATGCCGCCTGTGCAGAACATGGCGACTTTCTTGCCCTCAAGTTCAGCGCGGTGGCGCTCCACCCAGGCCGGGAAATCACGAAAGCTCGAAGTGGCGGGATCGACGGCGCCGGCGAAGGTGCCTAGCCTGACCTCGTAGTCGTTGCGGGTGTCGATGACGACCGTCTGTGGGTCGGCGATCAGGGCGTTCCAATCGCTTGCCTCGACATAGGCGCCGGCTCCCTCGAGTGGATCGATATCAGCCACGCCCATGGTGACGATTTCCCGCTTGAACCGGACCTTCATGCGGTGGAACGGCATGGCGTCGGCTTCGCTGTATTTGACGTCGAGCCCGGCGAACTCGGGCATCGCGTCGAGATGCGCGACGAGTTCAGCGATGGCGGCCGGGCTGCCGGCAACGGTGCCGTTGACGCCTTCGCGGGCAATCAGCAGCGTGCCCTTGATGCCGCGACCGCAGCAGAAGGCGGCAAGCGGCGCGCGCAACTCCTCGTGGCGGTCGAGCCGCGCGAAACGGTAAAGCGCCGCGACGCGAAAAGCAGCCGTGGATGGATTCATGGAGAGAGGCGTTAGCGCCTTGCCCAACCGGATTCAAGGCGGCGGCAAAAAGGCGAAGACTGCCAGTTACTTAGATGGGGACGGGAAATGGCACTCTTGCGAGAATACGCCAGAAATCGGTCCACGCGGGTCCGGTCCCGGCGACACTGGCGGCAAAAGAGGAGCCGCAACCATGTTCACGCCAGAGACCGCAGCAGAGATCGGGAAAGTCGCAAGGGAATTCGGGATCGAGCCGGCCGCCCTGCTCGGCGTCGCCGAGGTCGAGAGTGGCGGGGCGGTCTTTGCCGTCGTCAATGGCCGGCCGGAGCCGTTGATACGCTTCGAGGGGCATTACTTCGATCGCCGCCTGTCGGGTGAACAACTGGCGATCGCGCGGGCGGCGGGCCTCGCCTCGCCGAAAGCCGGCGCAGTCGCCAACCCCGCCTCGCAGGCAGCGCGCTGGCGCTTGCTGGAACGCGCCGCGGCGATCGACCGCAAGGCAGCCTACGAGTCCGTCTCGTGGGGACTCGGGCAGGTGATGGGCGCGCATTGGGCGTGGCTCGGCTTCTCGACCCCTGACGCGCTAGTTGCCGAGGCGCGCGCAGGCGCGGCGGGACAGGCGCGGCTGATGGCGCACTATATCGACAGGGCAGGATTGAAACCGGCGCTGGACAAGCGCGACTGGGAGGCCTTCGCGCGCGGCTACAACGGCCCGGCATTCCGCAAATACGCCTACCACACGAAGCTGGCTGCGGCGTATCGGCGGCATGCCGCTCAAGGCACAGCGACGCAAGCGGGAGCTTCGACCGGCGGCGCGGCCGGTGTGTTGCGCAAGGGTTCCACCGGCGACACCGTGCGCGACCTGCAACGTTCGCTGTCGGCGCTCGGCTATCCGGTCGAGGTTGACGGGATCTTCGGCGGAGCTACCGATGTCGCCGTGCGGGCCTTCCAGCGCGACCACAGGCTGGCCGTCGACGGCGTGGCCGGGCCACGCACGCGCGAGGCAATCGGCAGGGCGATGCCATTCGGCGACCCATGGTGGGGGCCATTGGTCGAATGTGCATCGAGGCTGTTCGCGGGCTGGAGGCGGGGCGCATAGAGAGGCCTTCATGGACTCGCCTTCGCCGGTCTGCTAACCGATTGAAATCCTCCCAGGCGAAGAGTGAACCATGACCGGCAAATCCGAAAAGCTCATGTCCCTTCTCGGCGACCAGCCGGTGATCCCGGTTCTGAAGGTGAAGAACGCCACCTCGGCCGTGCCGCTGGCACGCGCTCTTGCCAAGGGAGGCTTGCGGCTCATCGAGATCACGCTGCGCACGCCCGAAGCGCTGGAGGCCATCCGCCGCGTCGCGGGCGAGGTGGAAGGCGCGGTCGTCGGAGCAGGCACGGTGCTGAACCCGAAACAGTTTGACGAGGCCGCGAAGGCCGGCTCGAAATTCATCGTCAGCCCCGGCCTGACCGGCAGCCTGATCTCGGCCGCGGCAGGGAGCGACGTGCCGTTGTTGCCCGGCGCGATCACGCCGGGCGAGATCATGACGGCGCTGGAGGCCGGCATCGACTTTCTGAAGTTCTTCCCCGCCGAACAGGCGGGCGGCACGACCTTCCTGCGCTCGCTAGCCTCGCCGCTGGCGGCCGCGCGCTTCTGCCCGACCGGCGGCATCTCGGCGCTCAACGCCGAGGAGTACCTCGCGGTGCCGAATGTCGTGTGCGTTGGCGGCTCGTGGGTGGCGCCCGATGATCTGGTGCGTGACGGCAAGTGGGACGTGATCGAATCGCTCGCCCGCCAGGCCAGCGCGCTAAAGGCGATCTAAGAGACGTCTTACCGAGGCAGGCCTCAGTAGAGGCCGACTACTCCTCCGGCACGACCCGCACGGCGCCCTTGTCGGCGCTTGTGGCGAAGGCTGCGTAAGCACGCAAAGCGGTGGTTACGTTGCGCTTGCGCTTTTCGACCGGCTTCCAGCCCTTGGCGTCCTGCTCGGCGCGGCGGCGCACGAGTTCGTCGTCTGCTACCGCGAGGTGGATGATTCGGTTCGGTATATCGATCTCGATGGTGTCGCCTTCGCGCACCAGGCCAATCGCGCCGCCTTCCGCGGCTTCAGGCGAGCAGTGGCCGATCGACAGCCCCGACGTGCCGCCCGAAAAGCGCCCGTCGGTGACCAGAGCACAGGCCTTGCCGAGGCCCTTCGACTTCAGGTAGCTCGTCGGGTAGAGCATTTCCTGCATGCCAGGACCCCCGCGCGGCCCCTCGTGGCGGATGACGATGACATCGCCCGGCTTGATCTCGTTGGACAGGATCGCCTTGACCGAAGCGTCCTGGCTCTCGAAAACACGCGCCGGACCGGTAAACTTGAGGATCGATTCATCGACACCGGCGGTCTTCACGATGCAGCCGTCAAGCGCGATGTTGCCGTAGAGTACCGCTAGGCCGCCATCCCTGGAGAAGGGCTTTTCGACCGAGCGGATAACGCCGTTTTCGCTGTCGGTATCGAGATCGTCCCAGCGCGAGGACTGGGAGAAGGCCTGGGTGGTGCGCACGCCGCCGGGGGCGGCCTTGAAGAAGGTGCGGACGGTTTCGGAATTGGTGCGGGTGATGTCCCAGCGGTCGATCGCATGGCCAATCGTCTCGGCATGGACCGTCGGGCAGTCGCGGTTGATCAAGCCGCCGCGCTCGAGTTCGCCGAGGATGCGCATGATGCCGCCGGCGCGATGCACGTCTTCCATATGCACGTCGCTCTTGGCCGGCGCGACCTTGGACAGGCAGGGAACGCGGCGCGACAGGCGGTCGATATCGTCCATGGTGAAATCGATGCCGCCTTCATAGGCCGCGGCCAGGATATGCAGAACCGTATTGGTCGAGCCGCCCATGGCAATGTCGAGCGCCATGGCGTTTTCGAAGGCCTGCTTGGAGGCAACTTTGCGCGGCAAAACGCTTTCGTCACCCTGCTCGTAGTAGCGGCGGGTAATGTCGACGATCAGATGGCCGGCCTCGACGAAGAGACGCTTGCGATCGGAATGGGTGGCGAGCGTCGAGCCATTGCCGGGCAAGGACAGGCCGAGCGCTTCCGTCAGACAGTTCATCGAATTGGCGGTGAACATGCCGGAGCAGGAGCCGCAGGTCGGGCAGGCTGCCTTTTCGATCTCGGAGACTTCATCATCGGTCATCTTGTCGTCGGCGGCGGCGACCATGGCGTCGACGAGGTCAAGGGCGACGGTCTTGCCATGCAGCACGACCTTGCCGGCTTCCATCGGTCCACCGGAAACGAAGACGGAGGGGATGTTGAGGCGCATGGCGGCCGAGAGCATGCCGGGCGTGATCTTGTCGCAGTTGGAGATGCAGACCATGGCATCGGCGCAATGGGCGTTGACCATGTATTCGACCGAGTCGGAGATGATCTCGCGGGACGGCAGCGAATAGAGCATGCCGTCGTGGCCCATGGCGATGCCGTCATCGACGGCGATGGTGTTGAACTCCTTGGCGACACCACCGGCCGCCTCGATCTCGCGCGCCACCAACTGGCCGAGATCCTTGAGGTGGACGTGGCCCGGCACGAACTGCGTGAAGGAGTTGACCACCGCGATGATCGGCTTGCCGAAATCGCCGTCCTTCATGCCCGTGGCGCGCCAAAGGCCGCGCGCGCCGGCCATGTTGCGGCCGTGAGTGGTGGTGCGTGAACGATAA